>Ga0209635_10003053_pt1 | contig 12984 bp, 10 predicted proteins | sample DeeMarSWOR230_32_FD_187463 | JGI IMG/M metagenome (GOLD analysis project Ga0209635, IMG submission 187463) | Marine sediment microbial communities from White Oak River estuary, North Carolina - WOR-2-30_32 (SPAdes) (version 2) | ecosystem: Environmental > Aquatic > Marine > Intertidal zone >...
CTCGTTCAAACTTTTAGGAATTTGATAAAGTGCATCGATCTCAAGCATCTCGCCACAATCGTCCACGAATCGATGAATTACTGGGGGTTCAATGGGTGTTTTGATCGGCGTATCCCGCTCCAATGGGCAGAAGTTATAGCTGTCTCCACAATCAGCTCGATCGCTAAATTGAAGCAAATCCTCAAAGACGATACCTGTTCTAAGATCCTTTACAGACAGACTACCATCGGATTGTGCCTCCACATGTAATAAACCATTTGTGATGGCTTGTCCTGCATTCTCCTGCACAGGTGAAGGATTCGATGATGCTGATCGAAGACCGAAGGTGCGATACCCATGTCCGGGGATATCTGAAGCGACTAGTTGAATCGTGAGCTCGGTTGCGAAGCGAGCAAGAAGCCTAAAAGACGAGACCTGATCCTCAACCATCAGCGCCTCGATTACGGCAGCCACTTCTTTCAGCGTATCAAGAACCGGTTCAGCACCTTCCATAAAGATGACATCGACAAGCGTATATTCGGTATGCCTTACGACGGCGACCTCCTGGATGGACAAACCCATCACCTTTCCATCTTGCACCGTTGCAAGCAGGGCACGAAGACCCTCGCTATCAAGCTCCATATCGGCGAGTGAACGTTCTTCTCGGTCAAGGATCCTGTAGGGGATGATCTGACCTTGATCATCGACGATCTCAAACGGTTCCAATCCTGCTGGCACCTCGAACTTGGCTTCAGCAAGCCCTGTGCAGGTGTGGTGGCTGGGATTGAAAACCACGAGGGTGCCACGAGATCCTAAATTCTTAAGAGTTGACGTGTTCACGGTTTCAGAGATTGCTGAGAGATTCTGTCGAGTGATCTCCTCACCGATTTGTTCAACCTGGTCAAATCGATCTCGCATTTCCTCATGTACCTGATCTACCGAACAACCGCAAATCGAATCATGAGGATGACATTGAAGCAATAATTTCCACGCGTGATGTATCAATCCTTCCGGATTTCGGATACGTGGTGTGGTCAAGTGACCTGTCCAGAGTGTCCGATCTGGCTCGTCAGCTCGAATCAAATCCGCCCAAGCCGAGAACGGTTCGGTCCAACGCTCTAGCAAGGTCTCACAAGTATGATTGCGTTGTTTTATCCAGACGCGGCTTGATAGAACACCTGGAAGGAGATGATGACGTTTTGGGTCGCGCAGCTCGCCATGAACGATGGGAAGGTTGATGTTCTGAACCTTGATTTCTTCAAAAGCAGCGGCGATGTAGGCTGGGAAGCTGGAAATGACAAGTCTTGTGTCGGGTGGGGATGCTATAGCGATCAGGGACGGAACTTCAGGTTGAGGTTCCTGGTGATCCGTGCCATTGAGGAGCAGCAGGTGTGAGATGGCACTATGAGGGGCTAAGGATTGATAGCGATCTTCGATGAACGCTAAAAAAGTGGCTGGTTCTGTTGGGAGACGGGCAATATTATCGTAGCCATCACGGAGATACGAAACAAAGATGCCAGAACCGTCAGGGGATTGCCACCACAATTCACAAGGCTCATCAGAAAGGCCACGGCGAAACACGGCGTTTTCAATCCCGAAGCCCTTTAGGATTTGTGGCATTTGCCCAATGTGTCCGAAAGGATCCGGCAGGTAACCAATGTCCATGCGCGCTCCGAAGCGACCACAAACTTTTTCTCCAATCAAGAGGTTACGCACTGTGGCTTCTGGACTGACGAGGAACTCATCTGGCAGGATATACCACGGACCTATGACGAGTCGCCCTGATCGAATGTGGCGGATCAAATCCGCTTCACGCTCCGGTCGGATTTCAAGGTAGTCTTCGAGGATGATGGTTTGTCCGTCAAGCGTGAAGTGAGCATAGGCTGGATCACGATCGAGGATGTCAAGCAAACCATCGATCAGGTGGATCAGCTTGATGCGGAATGATTGGAAAGGAAGATACCATTCCCGATCCCAATGCGTGTGGGGGACAATGTGTAGGGTCTTCATCGCTTTCTCTCAGTTTGACGGCTCAGGGTGATCGATTATGGAGAATGCTTACTGAGACACGAGATCTGTTTTGCGAACATAAGCCATTTTTTTACAATTTTACCGTTTGAGATCCTGTTCCAGTTTCGATAGGGCGAGCTTGATCTGCACACCACTCGGACCAAGAACCAAGATACAACCGCGCTCCGTGGAGACCAGCATAAGTCATCGCGAGCAAATTGTGGCAGGAGGTGACCCCTGAACCGCAATAGCCAATGACGGATTGAGGTGAAGCCGTCCCCAAAATTCTTTCAAATTCCTTATGCAAGATCGTCGGAGGGAGAAAACGATCGTCCTTGTCAAGATTCAACTGCCAAAATCGGTTCAGCGCACCAGGGATGTGCCCTGCGATTGGATCGATGGGTTCTTCTTCCCCTCGATAGCGCTCGGGTGCCCGTGCATCGAGAAGGAGCACATCGGGTGATCCAATCATGGAATGTATTTGATCGAGATGAACCAGCATATCTACCTGTATCAGGGATTTAAAGCTCCTTGGTGGTCGGTTTTCCACCCCGCTTGTCGTCGGAAAACCTGCTCGCTCCCATGATGGGAATCCGCCATTTAGCACTGCCACGGATTTGTGTCCCATGTAACGGAGACACCACCACAATCGAGCGGCAAAAGAGCCTCCTCGGTCATCATAGGCTACAACTTGGACGGTTTCTCCGATCCCCCATTTTGAAAATGTTGAGATGAGATCTTCGATGGTCGGCAGGGGATGGCGACCATTGGTTCCTGTAGGAACCGCTGAAAGGTCTCGTTCTAAATGCGCATAGACAGCCCTTGGAATGTGAGCCTTAAGATAGTCCTGCTCACCCTTGGCAGGATCAAAGAGATCGAAGCGGCAGTCAACAACGACCCACTGTGGGTCTTTAAGGTACGGCAGAAGTTCATCGGGAGAGATCAAGGTCGTGTAGGGCATTCTAGGCTCATAAAGTCGAGAGGCTTATTGTACGATATACCAACGTAGATGGCCTAGGCTAGGAAAAAAAAGAGTGAATAGCAAGGTCCTTCTATGGACATCTCCTACTGAACGGCACATTGTTTAATCAATTGAGTAACTAGCACTCTGTCAACAAAGATTTGATGCATTATGGCGAAAAAGCACCCTGAGCCTACATTGTCCTGCCTGTCCTGAGCTTGCCGAAGGGAGCATATCGAAGGGTGCGTACCACAGTGATCCTTCGACAGCCTTTGTCCTGAGTCCTGTCCTGAGCATGTCGAAGGATTGTTAAAGGACTCAGGATGATCTTCCACTTTGGATTCCATCGTTTATCGTGATGGAGAACTAGTTGTACGAAGGATCTGGGCACGAGGATCACAGGAGGATCAGGAGCAGCTGTGCAGCCAAATTCTCCTTCACATTGAATGGGAAGGAGGTCAGAACAATACATTTTTGTGAAATACAAGGTTGGGCTCAATACCCAACGAATGGATCAATCCTCACCCTTTTCTTCTTCACTCTCTCCTTCTACTTTTTCTTCTTCGTGCTCTTTAACTTCTTCCTCAACCTCTACCTCAGAAGGGGGTCTGGGAACCGCCCGACGCATTTGTTCTATGGATATTTTGTTTGTCGTACGACAGCGAGGGCAAGGTACATCGTAGTGGTTCCCTCCGCTTTCTTCCAAGGCTTCTAAGACGAAAGCGATCTCGTCTCTTTTTATTGCGAAGTTCCAATTGCAGCGATAACAACGAATTTGCATTTTAAATCCTCCAAGGAAGGATTGCTAATCAACAGAGCTTAACAGCTTCATCCCTCGTGTATTGTTCGTTGGACGGAGCGATGCTACGGTAATTCCGGTTAGGATTATAACCGCGCCGACAATTCGCAACGGCGTAGGTATCTCCTTGAGAATGAAATATGCCAAGATGGTTGAACTCACGGGTTCTCCCAACTGACTAATGGATACGAGCGCCGCGGAAAGATATCGAAGCGCCCAATTATATGTAGAATGAGCGAAAAGTTGTGGAAGGAGCGCGAGAAGTAGGAACCAAAGATATGTTTGTGAAGAATACCCAAATGGTGTTTGACCGGCTCTTAGCATTAGAACAATCAGAACTACTGAAGCTGTTCCATATGTTAGGGTGATGTAGGGGATGAGCGCGACTGTACCTCGTACCCGTCGGCCAATCATAATGTAACCAGCACCAGCAGCGGCTCCAGCAATGGCCAAGAGGTCACCTTTCATGGCGCTGCCTCCCAAAAAAGCCTCCATGGAAGGGCAGCGTAGACCATCACCCCAACTACAAGCGTCGCTCAGGCCGATGATCAGGCTCCCTATGAGAGCTAAGATGAGGCCGACGATGATGGAGCGTGAGGGTCTTTCCCGTAAGATTATTGGTGACAAGAGGGCGACAAATAAAGGCGCAGTTTGAACCAATACAACAGAACTGGCCACCGAGGTGTATTCGAGCGAGGTGATCCATGTAACGAAGTGGATCGAAAGGAAAACGCCTGAAATTAATGTCAGGGATACTTCACGTTTATTCATCGCTTGAAGATCGTTGCGGTATCGAACGAAGAGCACCGGGGATAGAATCAAAGACGCAATGCTTAATCGATAGGCCGCAATGACCAACGAAGGCGCCTCGGATTGGGCGAAGCGGATAAGGATCGAAGCTGTAGAAGCTGCCATTATGGCGAGGGTTAATCCAATGACCGGAGGGATATCAGCTCCATCATGGGAGTGAGGATTGTCGATTGGTAGAATTCGATCTTCGGTCATCATAATCTTGACAAAATACGATTCGGAGGTCTACAATCGCTTCGGAATGGATTTGATTCATGTCTTGCGATAGTACTGGATTTGCCCAGTAGGGTCAACCCGTTATTCGAATTCTATCGGTAAGGAGATGAGGAAACATGACGTACGAACTACCTAAACTGCCGTATCCTTATGATGCACTTGAGCCCTACATCGATGCGAGAACAATGGAGATCCACTACTCAAAGCATCATGCCGGATATGTGAACAAACTAAATGCTGCACTGGAAGATTTCCCGGATTTACATGCAAAGCCGATTGAGGAGCTTCTCCAGAATCTGAACGCCGTTCCTGAGGAGATCAGAACTGCGGTTCGAAACACCGGCGGTGGACATGCCAACCATATGTTGTTTTGGAAGAACATGGCGCCCGGTGCAAGTGATAAACCTTCAGGCACATTGGCTGATGCCATCGTTCAAAGTTTCGGCGATTTTGACGCTTTCAAGGATCGATTCTCATCAACAGCTTCGGGCCATTTTGGAAGTGGTTGGGCATGGTTAGTGCTTGATGGTTCTGGTGGTTTGAAGGTGCTTTCCACAGCCAATCAAGACACGCCACTCTCCGATGGATTGAAACCCATCCTCACGATTGACGTTTGGGAACACGCGTATTATTTGAACTATCAGAACCGGAGACCTGACTTTATCACAGCATGGTGGAACGTTGTGAACTGGGATCAGGTCACCCAGTTATATGAAACTTTTCTGGGGTAATCAGGCGAGGGGTTGAGGCTCCTCGCCTATAGATCATACTGGAGGATCAAAATATGACTCATATCATCAGCAGCTTATGCATCCGTGATGCCGGATGTGTTGATGTTTGTCCGGTAGAGTGCATCGTGCCAGGCAAACCAGTCGAGCAGTGGCCATGGTACTACATTGACCCAGACACATGCATCGACTGTGGGGCCTGCATCCCGGAATGCCCTTATGAGGCGATCTTTACCGAGGAGGAGATCCCAACAGACTTCACCGCACAAGGTGGCGAAGTTCAGAGCATGCCTGCTGGAACCTCAGGTTTCGAGACCGTCTACGATGGCGAAAATCACCATGGTGAACCAGTACACCTGGAGCACACCCGCGTCTTAGAGGCTGGCGAGGTGGTTGACCTAACCCCTGACATTCAACCAAATTACGATTTCTTCCAAAGCGGGCCCGGTTACACTGCGCTAGAAGATTGATGGTGACCACCATGCCACGCGAGAGGGAGCCCATCGGCTCCCTCTTTGTGACTCTGCCCATGTAACTCTCGACAAGCGATTGGTCGACAGTTGGATGGATACGAAAGAGTGCACTGAAAAGACTGCCCTCAAGAAGTAGACGGTATATGTTGGGGCGCGGATTGCACCCCAACATGTACCGTTGTGTTTTCGCAGTTGACCTTTTTTTAAATGGCGTCATGAGAAGGATAACAAAGATGAGTGAAACCACGCGGGTAGAGATGGATTCCATGGGTGAGGTGCGTTTGCCTGGCGATGCGTTGTATGGAGCCCAAACCCAGCGCGCAATTGAAAACTTCCCAATCTCTGGTCTTCGGCCATGGAGAGCGTTCATCTGGTCGATGGCGATGATTAAGCGCGCGGCGGCCGAGGTTCATCGTGAACTGGCCTTGATCGATGAAGCTAGAGCCGAGGCGATTGCCACTGCTGCACAGGAAATCATCGACGGGAAATGGAATGATCAATTTGTGGTCGATCCGTTTCAGGCCGGCGCCGGTACAAGCCATAATATGAATACTAACGAAGTCATCGCAAATAGAGCGACACAAATCATGGGCGGTGAACTTGGCGAATACCGCGTCCATCCGAATGACCATGTCAATCTGGCTCAATCGACCAACGATACGATACCAACCGCTATCCGGCTTGGATGTTTATGGCGCCTGGAAGAACTAATAGGGGTTGTGGAAGGGCTCGCTCAAGCCCTGGGTGACAAAGCGCTTGAGTTTAACGACATCGTGAAGTCGGGACGCACTCACCTCCAGGATGCGGTCCCCATCCGTCTCGGCCAAGAGTTCGGCGCCTATTCACGGGCAGTCGAGCGAGATGCCGATCGTATCCAGCGTGCTGCGGAGGGATTACGACGGTTAGGAATTGGTGGGACTGCGACTGGAACCGGTCTGAATGCCCATCCGGAATATCACAGCAGGATGGTGGGTCGACTCGAGGAACTAACCGGTTTTCGCCTATTTGAATCGGACGACCTTTTCGAAAGTATGCAATCGATGGCTGATATGGCGGATTTCTCGGCCGCGCTTCGCACACTGGCGATCACATTAACGCGCATTGCCAACGATTTCCGGCTGCTGTCCTCGGGACCAGCCAGTGGTCTGGATGAGATTAGATTACCGGCTGTCCAACCAGGCTCAAGCATCATGCCCGGCAAAGTAAACCCTGTAGTTGCGGAAATGCTTAACATGGCGATGTTTCACGTAATGGGTTGCGATACAACCGTCGCTTTGGCGTCTCAAGCAGGTCAATTGGAATTAAATGTCATGATGCCAGTTATCGCGCATAACCTGTTTGAGATGATGCAGGTTGTCATTGGATCAGTGCGAGTCTTTACCGAGAGCTGTGTGCAAGGGGTCCGAGCGAATCAGATAAAGGCTGAAAGCTGGCTGATGAAGAATGTTATCGTTGTCACCGCTCTTAACCCTCTCATCGGTTATGCCGCTGGTGCGATATTGGCGAAGGAAGCCGTAGAGCAGGATGAGAGTATCCGACAGGTTGCCATTCGCAAAGCCGCTGCGGGAGAATTACATCACGCAAATCAGGATCGTAAGGTGACACAGGAAGAGGTCGAATCTGCGCTCAGTGATTTAAGACGCCTTACAGATGGTGGGATCTTCGGATAACACGTAGGCTTCGCTGAATATACTCTCTTCCCACCGGGGAGAGGTTGAGTGAGGTGAGATTCAAAGCAAACCCTTACACTCACATTCACCCCTTTTCCTCAGGCCAGAGGGAATCTTATTCCTACCGGTTATATGCAAATGTCGAATAAATAGATCAGGGGCGGCGTTGCCCCGCCCCTACACATAATGGAAATCGACTCTGCAGCCTTCTTATGCTGGTTCTTTCAAATTACTCCCATGTTTGCGAAGAGCTCTTCGCCTAACGAGGGGTAATCTCCAACCACCTTCACCGCCGACTCGAATATCGCGCCGCTGAAACCTCCACCAGGCGATCAACGCAAACACCGCTGATACGGCCAACATGCCACCCAGCCACTCCCAATTTATTCCTCTCACAGCATCACCGCCTTGGTAATAGTTAAGCGGTGTGTACTTGACGATCGTTTTGAGATCCTCATTGATATTGGCAAGTCCTGTGAGGAGAAAGTTAGCGACCAGAAGACCTCCTGAAAGAGCTCCAGCGGAGCGACTTGAAGGTAGAAGCAAGCTAAGTACGGCTGCAAGCGTACCAAAGAGGATCAGCACTCCGTAGAGGGGCAGGAATGGTCTTAAGAACTCGATCCACGTGAGTTCTAAGTCTGTGCCTCCAGATGGAATTGCCCAGCTGAGCCACCCGATCAATAGGATCACCGCCGTGGCTGTCATAAATCCCAATAACCGACCTAAGAAGAGTGATGTGCGGCTTATTGGATGAGCCATGACCAAGTCAAGGATGCCTTTTTCTTCATCAGCAGCCACCAAACTAGCGCCCGCACTGGCGGCGAAGATACCGATGATGAACGTCATATACGTGAAATAATAGATATCAATATAGCCTATCGGAGTGGTGATCGCCATAAAGTCGCCGAAAAAAGCCATAATCTCAGGAGGATAGCTCGCAATCAATTGCTCAAATCCTTCAATGCCGACAATGGAATCGAAGAGTGAAACCATTAGTACGCCATAGATTGCCAAACCGATCCCCCATCCAATAATCTGACCGCGCAGTCGACGTAGCGAGTGTTTGAATTCAGAGAACATCTGCCATTGCCTCCTAATCGCCAGCCTTGTAATAAGTAAGGAAGATCTCTTCCAATGAGGGGTGTTCGGTCTCTAGATCGCTAACTGGGAATTCAGCGAGAGCCCGGATAAGATCATCCATCTCCCCTTCTACTTGTAACCTAATGTTGTTACCATTGCTCTGTGAGAGTATAGAAACACCTTCTATAGATGTTAAGGGGGCAACATCGACTGGCTGTCTAAAGCGTATCCGAACGCGACGCATAACCATGCTGACAAGCTGACTGGGTTCGGCCTCTTCAACGATTACACCTTCTCGGATGATCGCCACTCGTTCAGCGAGAGCCTCGGCTTCACTCATGATATGTGTTGAAAAGAAAACTGTCGCACCATTATTCTTCGCTTCTCTCAACAAACGGTAAACCTCCTGCTGCATAAGTGGATCGAGGCCAGCAGTAGGCTCATCGAGTAAAAGGATCTTGGGGCGGGGCATGAGAGCTTGAACGACCCCTACCTTTTGTTTGTTACCCTTAGAGAGATTCTTAATTGGCATAGCAAGGTCCAATTCAAGTCGATCCGCTAGCTCATGTACGTAGTTCCAATCGATCCGATTACGACGCAGGTCGCTGTAATAGCGTAATTGGTTCTCGACCCTGAGATTGGATTCCATGCTCAGCTCACCTGGTAGGTAACCAACTTGCGCGCGAACCCATACCGGATCTTCCTGTGGGTCTTTTCCCAGGATGCTGATGGTTCCACCCTGAGGTCGGATGAGATCAAGCATACAACGGATGGTTGTGGTTTTTCCCGCTCCGTTGGGGCCTAGGAAACCAAAGATTTCACCCTGCTTTACCTCCAGGTCAACCCCTCGCAGCGCCTGAACATAGCCATAGGATTTGATTAAACCTTTGATGAGAATGGCGGTCGAATCATTCATGAGACTCTCCAATTTTTGATCTTGGGTGGGAATATATACAATGTAAACCCATTGATGTTTTCATTCCAACCTACCTTCAGACAATTGCCTGACATTCCTCGGACATGAGGGAGAACTTGATAAACCGTTCTTCGATAACACATTCTTTACTGTGATGTATTCCCTTCTTATCTCTGGATATCAGTTCTTTTGTATATCTGAAAGCATCTAATGAGCTCGGAAACTACGAGCGCCTGAGTTGGGTTATCCTCATGATTTCTTGAGTAATCATTTAGGCTCCTGCAATTCCAGCGATCAAACGCCATACTTGTGCAACGGCAAAAGTCACAGCGAAACCAAGCACAAGCGGTAACAACCCAGAGACTGCTGTCCACTTCAAACTGCCAGTCTCTTTATAGATGGTGAATAGGGTGGTGCTGCAAGGATTATGGAGCAGGCTGAAGAGCATCAAATTTACAGCAGTTAAAAGCGTCCAACCTCCAGAGGAGAGGATTGACAACGTGGCGGACGCGGATTCAAGCTCGAACATCACGCCTGCTCCAGCACCAAGACCATGAAGCCCAGTGACCATGACTGTAAGCATAAGCACCGTCGGAATGACGATCTCATTCGCCGGGATCGCGAGAACATATGCCAAGAGGATGACACCGTTCAAGCCCAAGAAAAGACCAAAAGGGTTAAGAAGATCGATGAGGTGTTCAGCGATGTTTAACTCACCGATATGGAGATTCGCGCTTAGCCAGATAAGCGCACCAGCAGGCAGGGCAAATACGACAGCTCTCCATAACACAAAGATGGTGCGGTCGATAAGGGAGGTGTAGATTGTTTGAAGGATGCGAGGGGGTCGATAGGGAGGAAGTTCGAGACTGAAGGTTGATACTTGCCCTCTTAGCCACGTTCTGGAGAGGAACCATGAAACTGCGAATGTAATGAAAACACCCAGAAGCGCGATGGCGATAACTGACAAAGCTGAAATTAAACCAGCCAGGTGCGCAGGGACGAGTGTTCCGATGAAGATTGTGGCGATCAGAATCTGTGTTGGCCACCGGCCATTACATAGAGCAAAATTATTGGTGATGATGGCTATCAAACGCTCCCTCGGGCTATCGATGATCCGCGTCGCGATCACCCCAGCGGCGTTGCAACCAAATCCCATCATCATGCTTAAGGCTTGTTTCCCATGAGCACCAGTACGCTTGAAGATCTTGTCGAGATTGAATGCCATACGCGGTAGGTACCCGAAATCTTCAAGCAATGTGAACAGTGGGAAAAAAATGGCCATAGGTGGCAACATTACGCTGATGACCCAGGCTGTGGCTAAATACATGCCATCGATGAGCAGGCCGCTCAACCATAGGGGCATTCCAATCTCTACCGCTCCATCTCTTAGAATCGGGTAAATTGTATCCAGTAGGAATGAAGCGATAAGCTTTGAGGGGACATTCGCACCTGAGATTGTGATCCAAAAAATTAATGTAAATAGGAACACCATGAGAGGGAATCCCCAAATCTTGCTGGTTACTACGCGATCGATGGCGCGATCCAGATCAAACCTTGGCCTTTCATCTGGACGCGTCACAGCTCGCTCAGCAATCCGTGCGGCATCGGTATAAATCGCTTCAACTACCCTCTCGTGGATATTGCCACCGCTCTCCCAACGGAGTGATTTTGCGGTTTTCAGAATATCGTCCGGGGTTAATTCACTCATTTCGTCCACTAAACTGCCTCAACACCCAAGTCTCGAATTCTCTCAGATCGATCCTGAATCCCATTGCTTAAATCTCCTAGTTCGCCTTCAGTAATCGCCTGTGCGATACGCTCATCTCCATCTAGTAGACGCAGCGCGACCCAACGTGTATTTGGAACGCCAGGGAAAACCATCTCGATCTGCTTGGAAAGTTTTATTACAGCTTGTTGGAGATCCGGAGAAAGGTGCTGGATGCGGTGAGGCTTGTTCGCGATTCGACCGGAAGCCATTTCAGCGATGGTTTGTACCAATAGATCCAAACCCTCACCGTAGCGAGCCGCCGTCGGTACAACAGGTACACCAAGATCACGTGCTAATCGACGGTGATCGACCTGCAAACCATGTCGGCGAGCCTCATCCATGAGATTCAGACAAATGACGACCCTCTCGGTTATCTCAAGAATTTGTAAGACAAGATTAAGATTACGTTCAAGACGTGTTGCATCAACAGTTATAACCGTGACATCCGGTCGACCAAACAGGATAAAGTCACGTGCTATTTCTTCATCAAGTGCGGTGGAGAGCAGAGAATAGGTGCCTGGCAGGTCGACCAATTTATATGTTTGTCCGTCGTATTTGAAACCACCTTCTGCTCGAGTCACTGTTTTTCCAGGCCAATTCCCAGTGTGTTGCCTGAGTCCCGTCAAAGCGTTGAAAACCGTACTCTTCCCAGTATTGGGATTCCCTGCTAATGCAACGACAAAATCCCACTCATCCATCTCGACGCCAAGTTTTAATAAATAGGCCGCATGATGTACCGGACAGGTTTCACAAGCAGCTGAAGAAGCTGGAGTCTTTTCCGATATCATGGGGTTTCCTCTTCTATGCGAGTAATTTGTATCAGGCGGGCTTGTTCCTCACGGAGTGCGATTAGCGCATCACGGACACGATAAGCCATAGGGTCACCAGCACTGCTGGAGTATTCAGCTTGGATCACTGTTCCAGGAAGAACGCCTAGATCCATCAATCTTCTACGTTCTAACCCTCGACAGGCTGGAGAGATCCGTAAGACCTTGCCCATCTCCCCTGGTCTTAATGTGCTCAATCGGTCACCTATTGGATAGCAAGGGGCTTGATCTTCGGGTATAGGGATTACTGTGATGTTATCGGCAACGATCGGTGCTAGGACATGTTCGTCGCCGTTGGCCCAAAAACGAAATCGCTGTAGTGTCTTCTCGACTACTCGCACAAGCATTCCTGGATGTAAACCCTCAGCTACCAATTGGGCATAGACCATCTCTGGTTCGTCTTCGAGGTGGATTATTTGAGCCAGCACATTGTCTTCTACCTCGGTGAGATGAATGCCTTTTCCCTCAACTATTTCCCCCTCGGAGGTTGGTATGGGATCACCATGTGGATCGTGGGTTGGATGACCGAGTTGGGCGGAGAGGATATCTGCATCTTCGGGTGTAATTTGATGTTCGTAACGATCTGCTCGAAGATGCCATTCAGACTCAGCAAAACCAGTTTCATCAGCGAGATATCGCTCCCACAGACGATGTGCGCGGAGGATATGAAGTGCCGATTGACGTCCACTGGATGTGAGATGAGGTGATCCTCCTTCACATCGCACCAGGTTGCCCGACTCCATCTTC
>Ga0209635_10003054_pt1 | contig 12982 bp, 7 predicted proteins | sample DeeMarSWOR230_32_FD_187463 | JGI IMG/M metagenome (GOLD analysis project Ga0209635, IMG submission 187463) | Marine sediment microbial communities from White Oak River estuary, North Carolina - WOR-2-30_32 (SPAdes) (version 2) | ecosystem: Environmental > Aquatic > Marine > Intertidal zone >...
TTCAGAGGATTAAGGGTATTCTCAGAGTCTGATCTCTTATGCATAACAACGGTATATACACTAGAGGTCATGCCCACATGTGCTACAAAACTTCGAATCAGGAAGCAGTCTTTCTCCACAGTATGGACAGAAAATCTTATCTTCCAAGTTTCTTGCCGCCTCAAAATCTGTTTCTGTAACTTTTTTTGGAGTTTCTTCGATTTTTTCATTCTCAACACATTCAGAAGATACCAACAAATGCCTTATTTCATCTATGAACTCTGATCTTTCTGTGGAAGAACTTATCAAATATAGAGCATCCATAGCCCTCGTCAGGGCAACATAGAATACTCTTCTTTCTTCTTCTACATCACCTTTCCACATAGGAAAGCTGGACTTACGGAGATGAGTAACAAAAACCACCTTAAACTCTAACCCCTTGGATTTGTGGATCGTTAGAACATTCACTGCTTCATTACCTTTTGATCTGAAATCACTTCTTGAGACAGATCTCGCATACTGAATAAATGCTGATGCTGAATTGTCCTCTGCATTGTCCTCAAATTCCCGGACAAGATCTGCAATCTTCGTCATAGCATGTTCCTTTTTCAAGGCATGCACTGCTTCGACATAGCAACTGTGCGCAGTGATATCTGGGTTCTCTCCAGATATCTTGTCCATTACTTCAAGAATATGGGTTACAGGAGAACTCCTCAATACCTTGATTTCTTCTTCTGGTGAAGTTGCAGAAATGCCAGCACTCTGCAGGGCGTGCAGGATAGCTGTTTGTTGAGCTCCGGTTTTAGTGAGAACAGCAATCTCATGTAATTTGTACATTTTTCGTTCTTGGATTCTTTTAATTTCTTTGATTATGTAGTCTGCACCAATATCATCTTTGGATTCCGTATAATGGACCTTCACAGGTGAGCCTGTATCTTCTCGGTGAGGGTAGAGATTCTTTGGAATTCTCATTTTATTGTGGGTTATCGATTCATTCGATACATCCAGAATTCTCTTTGTTGAACGATAGTTCTTTTCAAGGTTAATGATTCTAGTATCAGGATATCTTCTGTCAAAATTCAATATGTTTTGAACGTCAGCAAAGTTCCATGCAAAAATGTTCTGGTCATTATCCCCAACTACTGTTAAGTTGCCATACCAATCTGCCAACAGCCGCAGTAGTTCATCCTGAACTGGCGTAGTATCTTGGTACTCATCAACAATGATATAGTGCACCCTTCTTCGGTAGTACTGTAAAACATCTGGACGAGATTTAAACAGGTGCACGACTTGGGAGAGCATAAATCCGAAATCGATTAGGTTATTCGATTTCAAATAGTCCAGGTATGCACGGTATAGCTCTTTCAGGTGCACTCCCCTTATTACATTTTCTTCTATGATAACTTGATCTGTGCCATTAATATCTTCGGGGAATATCGGTTCTCTTTCACTCTGAAGCTTTTCTATTGCGTATTGGTATAGCTTCAGTTTACCCTCTGGAGGTAACCCATCCTCAAATTGATCAATCATGGATTTAAAATTGTAGAGTAATCTCTCAATGGGCTGTACTTTAAACCCGGGAGTAACCCAGAGAGGAGGCTCCCCCATGTGCTGCCACAATATCTGATAGGCCAGTGAGTGATAGGTCCTTACATCTATTTTCAGGGTTGGCATCACTTCCTTTACTTTTTCTCTTAATTGCCTTACTCCTGACCGACTGAAGGTGAGTGCCAGAATATTGAAGCTTGGTACACCCAGCATTTCAGTGGCGTACAATATCCTTCGTGCAACTGTTAACGTTTTTCCAGTTCCAGCTCCCGCATTCACCAGTAAATACCCTGCAGGGGATGTGACCACTGCTACCTGTCTTTCATTTAATTCCTTGATTATGTCCTGGAGCTCAGGTATTCTTATTTCAATGTCTCCACGGAAGTAGTCCTCCAGAAACTGCCATCTCTCTTTTGAAGAGCTGGTTTCTTCAGCATATTTTTGAATAATTTTGATTTTTGTCTCTTTTTCTAGCTGCAATTTTCGCAAATCCTCTAGATTCAAATCTTTCGGCTTCAGCACAATATCGTGAGGTCTCACATCTGAATGAGGTGCTTGTAGTTTGAGTGTCATGCAATTCCCTGTGTTCTGCACCCTCTTAAGTGAAACAACTTTGAAATCACACAATCGCAGAAGCGAATCTCTGAGGTCAAACCGATGCATTTTAATCTTGCTTGAAATATCAGAAATATTGAATGAAAAAGATCCATTTTCAGAACATGAAACAAGTTCTCTCAAGAGTGAGACGTCGATCTCCTTTTTCTTTCCTAAAAAAGCAAAGATGTCTTCTGGAGTATTCTTCAGTATGAGTGATGTTTTTGAGATCCCCTCACGAAGAGAAATGAGATTCTGTCTTTGCCATTGGTGAATAATCTTATGACACATAGGGGGACGAACAACAGTATTGAAGGTATTGGATATAATGCTAGCAAGTTGCCCCCACTCTTTTGAATAAATCGAAGTCCAGTGTCCTGCCTCAAATTCACGCGATCTATTCATGAGGTATTTTAATAGTTCTTCTTGAAGCTCATACATAGAATTTAGATTATTTTCTGGATGATCGGAGAGTGTACCCTGAACTTCTTTCATCTGCTGCAAAACTGGAAGATCACCTGTTAGAAGGGTTTTCAGTTCATCCTCTGTTTTTTCAACAGCCCATCCTAGTTCTGAAGCAGCACTATCTATTTGAATAGTCTTCCAACCAGCATTCAACTCAAGAGTAGAAATCAGTCTTCTCTGGTCAGCTGTCATCTTCTCTGGAAGTACAGCCAACCGTAGTGTCATAGTTCTCCATGCGTTGGTACCTCTTTTCACATATTTATTTTTTTCAAGCTGGGATATGGCTACCCTCACTGTTGTCGTGTTTATACCCGTATCGTGCGCAAGATCATCTTCAGATACATAGATTGCAACCTCATCTGGGCCATACTGTTTTAGTCTTTCATGGATAGCTATCAAGTCTCTTTCAGTTACCATGTTAACCAATCTTCTCTGTTTTTCAAGGTCGCCCTTCCAGTACAGAAGGAGACAATCTGCACAAATAGATTCATCTCTTCCTGCTCTTCCTATTTCTTGGTAGAACGTCTCTATCGATCCTGGGATGTCATAATGGATTACAAAATGAATATCATCTTTATCTATCCCCATGCCAAAAGCATTGGTGGCAGCTATGAGTGATACTCTGGAAGCTCCTCCTTTTCCCATGAATCCGTCCTGTACTCTTGTTTTCCGTTGATTATCCATTTTCCCATGAAAGTACTCTATTTCATCAGGACTTCTTTCAATGGAGTGTGAATTTTCTCTGAGGAACTGGCGCAGCTCCTCTGTTGTTCTCGTATAGGTGCAGTAGATGATCCCGTTTTTTCTCCTCCCTTGAGAAGCCAAGTATTCCAGCAATAGTCTTCGTTTCGCATTTTCAGCATCGAGAGAAGTTCCAGCTTCTATTTTTTCAACCTGAAGGTCTAAATTTTCACGTGTGACTTCAGCAGTAAAGGGTGAACCCTTTATCTTCATGGTTTTGCACACATCAACAATTACCTTCTGCGTTGCTGTAGCGGTAAAAGCTGCTATCGTTGGTCTTTGAGGAAGTTCTTCTATGAATCGAGGAATGTAAAAGTAATCAGGTCTGAAATCATGACCCCATTGTGACAGACAGTGTGCCTCATCTATGACGAAAAAGGATATTTCTCGTGACCTGAGAGCATTTCGCGTCTTCCGATTCCTCAATTGTTCAGGGGACATATATACAATATCATACCACCCATTCTGTATGCCTTTCAGTCTGTAATGTCTCTCCACTGCAGACAAACTTGAATTGATGTAGGTGGCTCTTATTATCCCATTATCATGAAGATTCTGGACCTGATCTCTCATTAGGGCTTGAAGCGGTGAAATAATGACTGTTAACCCTTCCATTAGAATTGAAAAAGCTATGGCAGGGATTTGATAACACACTGATTTCCCATATCCTGTGGGCATCACTGCAAAGACATCCTCATGAGAAAAAATGTGTTCTATGACCTCTCTTTGATTGGGTTTAAATTCGGGAAATCCAAAGAATGTTCTAAGATATGGTAACGGATCTATGGCTGATAGATCAATTTCAGGGATTAATCCTTCTTTTGCTAGAATCTTTTCTATCTTATCGGAAATGTGGTGCAAAAGTTCCAGATTCTTTGAGCATTTTTTTGATACTACCTTTTCCAGGGCAAAAAAGAACTGATCTTCATCTTTACAGACATGAAAATCCTTTGAGACTAAACGATTGACAGTATCAGCGTAATATCCTGCGGCAAACCGTAAATCTGTAATGACAGCGCCTTCAGAGACAGCGTGTGCGTAAGTGATGATTTCGCTTAATTTTACAGCTATTCTGGGAATGACCACTTTTTCATAATCTTTTGCAGATTTGACTAATCTCGATAATCGTGCAGATGTGACAGGATCGAAAAAGCTAGGAAAAGGTACATGCTCAACTAGTGAGATCTTGAAGGTGATATCCTTTCTCCTCATATTCCGAACAGTATCAATAAATATGAAATTGGCATTTCTCTCTCTCAAAAGTCTTCTCGTATAGGACAGCATTCTCCTTCGAGATTCAAAAAGTGAGTGACTTACCACCTTAACATGTTCATTTTCCTTCAAAAGCTCAGAAAGCACTCTAGCATCCATGTGCGATGGACTAATAATCTCCATGGGAAGTCCTGTCTCGAAAAACTCATAGATGAGTTCTCCAAAACTTGATAGAAATGATGATACGTTGAATCGTGTGGGCCTGGGAAGGTGCCCAGTAATCAGCAGGTGACTTTCACTTGTAATACCTGGGAGGGTTATCATACAGATTTTATCTCTTAAATCAAGATAGTCAAGAATGAATCTGCTTTCCATGGCTAGGTCGGAAACGAGAACCACGCAATTCTCCCTGAATAACGTTTCTCTAACTCGTGTCATATCTATGAGGGTCCTATTTATTGACCAGCTTTCAAGGTTGTCCTCATCATATTGAATTGAAATCCACGTTACATATTCATCCTCTTCGTAGTCTTCTGGTAAGATTTCGGATAGATTATGACAGATCTTTGCTAAAAACTGAGAACATACTTTATTTTCATTTATTTTGTCTGATATTTCGCAAATCTTTTTTATCAAACAATTCTTTGCTTTATGGAGTTCTTTCCAATCATCGCTTTTCCTGAAAGATTTTAGAATTCTCAGCTTTTTCGTGAGTCTCTTCTGTTGGATCAAATCCCTTTTCTCCACAAAATCTACAACTGCCTTCTCCATCTTATTAAGTGCATTTTCGAGAGAAGTGAGCTCAACCTGACCAGAAAGTTCATTTTTTAATGCTTCAAAATCTTTCTGAGAAATAGCTATCGTTACCCCTTCAGTTAGGTATTCATCCAGGTTGTGTGCTTCATTGATAATGATTCTACTGCCTTCCGATTTTATTGCAGTAGAAAAGTCGGTAAAAATCAGATCTGGATTTGTGCGGGGATGTACTGTTGGGCACAACTGGTTTTTCAGTGGACATTCTCGTGGGCATTTGTTGTGGTACTTTGATTTTTGCAGCAGCACCTGGATATCTGGACATGACCGAAAAACTCCGTATATCAGGTTCGGGTCTATGACGCCATCTCCAGTCTTGACAGACCATAGAATGAGGTACAACAAGGCTTTCTTATAGGACAGATCCAGAGAGTCTGGATTAGAGGGGAATGCCTTCCAAAATCGATAAAAGCAAAATTTTTCCACTGCATCTGAAGACAGCGATATACAAGAACTCGGTTCTTTTTCCCCCATTAGTTCTGATACATATCTTCTCTCACTAAGGATATGATTTTTCGGTAATGGAATAGTAATAGACCCAGTTGCATTCAGTAGATTCTTGTAGTACTCCTCTCTTGGTAAATATCCGTTAATAGCGATGAATATATTTTCATTTCTGGTTGAATCGATCTTGCTGAAAAAAGTCACTTCTGTCTCATATTTCTTACCAAAGAAATGAGTACCTTTGTATCTCGAAAGCAGGGTTTCGGTGGCTTCCTTCAATTGAGAAAAATCAAAATGTGGTATCTTTCCAAAGAATAATCTAAGGAAATCGGCTGTCTTTTTGTCTAGCAAAGTCAAGAGAAGAGATTTTTCAAGATAGCTAAGAGATTCGATCCTTTCAACAATTTTGTTAAGGAGTAGTATATCTGTTTCTACATCATCACTGGCTCGATGTGTTTCTTTCACCTCCATGAGATCTGAGAGCGTATGTGAGTAATACAATGGCCAGCAGAAACGGGACAATGTTAGCGTGTCTAGTGACGAATACGCTACGATCATTTTAAGATGACGTGCCACTTTCTCAATGTCAAACATGATGTTGTGTCCAACCACTATGGGTTGTTGATCACCTAGGAATGAATCCAGTGATTCTATCACTTCTTCTATTGGTGGAGCTTTTCTAAAAGAGTTCAATTCATGTAGAGGAAGCCTCTCAGACGGAATTTTTGAAGATGATCCCACAAATGAGTGAAATCTTCCAAGCCTTACAGTTCCTCTCATCTTTACTGCTGCAATCTCCCAGATTTCATCGACTGCTGGATCAAATTCAATATCCAAAAAGATCAAGAACGGAAATCTCAAATTTTCTCTTATCAAAGCAATTTTTTCATTAATTTCCCGAGGTATTCTTTTAATACTGAGATAATTGCAGTATTCCAATGCTTCACCCCATTTACCAGAATAAAATAGTTCATCAAATTTCCTAATTTTGCCTTTTTCCCCAAATGAGAAAAATTCCAGAATCTTTTCAATAAATTCTGTCAAAAGTACAGATTCTTTTTTTATTTTTGAGATTGGTGAAATTTCCACTTTTTTTCCACAATTTGAGCAGAAAACATCATCTGGTCTCAATTTAGCACCACAAGAAGGACAGTATTTCGTTGGATTCAGTTGTGAGCTTAAGCCCAGGTCAGCTGCCACGATTAATGCTGCACCTTCTTCAGAGAGGAGATCACCAAATTCATCAATCTTTTTTTTTATTCTTTGCTGAAATTCTTCTTTTGTAATCTCCCCCTCTAATTGCGAGAATATCTGCTCCAAATCCATGCACTGATATATTGCGCCGAACTTTATATATTTTGGCTGGGTCCTATACAAATGCTAGTGTTAAGATGAACTGTGAAGTAGCATCACCATCTATTGTGATTACTGAGGGACGTTGGGGTTTGTCATCACTTACTGAACACCGCTCCACACCATTGACATTTCTTCTTGGCACGGGTTTTCCTTCCGCATACTGGACATGGCAGAGCTGGAGTTTTAAGCATTCCTTCTTGCCATCCTCTGGTTGCTTCTTCAACGGAAGTAACTTTTAGTTTTGCCATGCTCCTTATTTTGCCTTCTCCTATATAAACCAATCATAAACCTTGACTCAAAAAAATGAGAGCACATCCTCCTTGAGACCTCATACTGGTTTTTTCTATCTATTTCTCTTTATTCTGTGCTGCACCGTGCTCATCCAAATGCAAAAGTATGTTCACTGTACCTTTTGATCCCAGCAATTTGATGAAAATTGTTTTCTGGCTATTCATCAACTCTTTTCCCCTTTTACTCATAGTGTCACCTCCTTTCTCTGATTGTAGAAGAGGACCATTGATTGGAAAAATTCTGTAATCACTTCCTTAGCTTGCATAGTGTAAATGGTGCAGAATAATTTCCTGCTCATTTCAGAAATGGGAACATTGGCAAACACCAGTAAGTGGTCCCCCACGTCTGTCAGAAAGGAGGTAGCAGGAAACAAATGAAATAGAGATTCCACTGATTTTTTATGAGGTGTAGAAAATAGAAAGCAGTACACCATATATGTTTTGTATCCTTCAGGGTAGAATCCAGTGTGCACCGTACAGTGATCATTCAATTCCTCTTTCCATTGTTTATAGATCTCATATCTGATACCAATTTTCCTGAGTAAAGGAGTTATCTTCACTCTCAAATTGGATTTTAAAGCATGAAATAACTTCCATTCATTAGATCCCCAGTTGAGAGAAGTTCTTAGAGTTTTGTAATTTGATTCACTGGTATCCAATTCATCAGTCAAAGCAAAGGCTCCATCCCAGGTGGTCCTTTCCACCTTTGGAGTGCGAGATACTCCTCTAGGGTTCACGTCCACAATAGTTCGAAAGTGTTTTAGCACAGAAAAATTCAGCAATTTATTGGTCACTAGTAATGTGTTCCAGTCTCCAGTAGTTGTTAAATGAGATACCACACAGGGAAACTCTTTTAATCCATCAAATACAGTAAATGGATCAGTAAACTTCAGCAAATACACATATTCAGTGTAATCAGAGTGGGGTTTCATGCACAAAGAAGGACCAGTCAATATATTGTACGTGTACATCTCCTGCAGATACCTGGCTACTGTGCTCCTGGACAAGCGGGTATTTTCAGCTGCATCAGCAATAGAAACAAAGGGATCTTCATAGATCTGCTCATAGATTTTGTGGTAGTTTTTCAGTCTCTTTTCACTGATTTCATCCATTTAATCACCAGATGAAATGACCATTGCTTGGCACCATTGGGTGATGTACCCTTTCTCCTGTAATGCACAGATAAGAGAATACAGATCATCTCGTTGTTTTTTATCAACAAATGACAGCCTGGCAAAAAGATATCGACCCACGGAAAAGAAATACGAAGTAGAAGGAAGCATTCCCAATACATTTGCCAATCCCTTGTGGTAGTCAGATTGAAAAAGAAAATCAAAGAAAAAATAGTTCTTCTGCTGCAAAGGGAAAAAGGCTGGCTGCACCAAGGAAACCTCGTGCAACTGAGAAACCCATTTCTGATACTGTTCAATTCGAATATCCACTTTTTTGAGCACTGGCATTGTCTTTTCTCTGATATTATACTTGAACTGGTCAAAGAGAACCCACTCTTCTTCTTTCCACAGTAACTCTGAACTTTCTTCATACAATGTACATTTCTCTTCAGGTACAACTGCTTTCATTCTCTGGATAGATTCATCCCAGTTCAATCCACCCACTTTAGACAAATGAGTGACTCCTTTTACTCCCTGCAGAATACACTTTCTCACTCCGCTTAACACTGATAAATCCATCAATCTGTCACAGATCACTAGTAAATTCCAGCTACCAGCAGTCAAACTCTTAGATACTACACCAGGAAATCCCTTTAATCGCCTGTATACTGTAAAAGGATCATTCACCAAAAGAAAATACGCATATTGGTGATAATTTTCAGCAGGTTTCATCGAGATGAAGGGTCCTTGTAGAATGGATAATTCATACATTTTTGCCACATACCTAGAGACTGTACTCCTGGATACTTTCGTATTCTTTGAAATCTGGTACAAGGGAATCAATGGGTCTTCATAGATTTGTTCATAGATTTTGTAGTACTCAAACAGTTTCTTCTCTGTAACATTCGTAACTGCCACACTAAGCCACCTCCAGCACTGAATACCATCTCTCCACTGATTGGAAAACTGCAGATCGCACCAGACCAATAGCCTTTAACTCTCTTAAATGTGTTAAAATCTCAGAATCTGAAAAATGGATGCCTTCTTTTTCTGCTCTCTCTTGAATTTCTTCTTGTGTTGAACCTTTTTGCCCTTTCTCTAAGATGATCAGCAAAAGAGCCTGCTGTTCTACCGTTATTCTGGGTAACCCTAACTGTCCCCAGCTATTTACCTTTACCATTGTTGCATGCCTCCTTTTGTGCGCTCTTCCACCTTTCATCTTCCTTTCTAAAAAATTTCTTGTAATGGAACCGCTTTTCAGCAGTCCAAAAATGTGTTTAAATCATATCCGAAAAAGTACATTCAGCCGGTTTCCTTCATGTGTAAGGAGGAAAGGATTGAATCCTTCCCTCCTTGAAGGGGGTGAAAGATCCGTGCCGAAAAGTATATGTTTAGGGACATAGCCTTACCAAAAGATTTTTATAAGATATATATCAAAGTTTAGCATGGCTGATGTGAAAGATCTAAGGGCAGCTTATGACTTATTACAATTATGCCAAAAGAATCCAAGAATCAAGGAAAAAACGATTCGAAGTAAAGTCAGCCCATATAGTTCTTATAGTGCCACTAAAGGATTCTTGAAACGCATTCGAAAAGAAGAAATTCTATTTGGTCCAAAACTGTGGATAAACTCAGGATTTGTAGTTGATCTTGTAAAAAAATCACGGAAAAGCAGTTTAGAACTTTTCGAAAAATATCAGCAAGAACCCCAAGTGACTTATGTAATGGGCTTAATGGGTACATTTTCCCTCCTTGCATTCAAAAGAGGAGCATCTATTCTCAAATATGCAATTTGCACTATTCCGTCATATCCTGGGCGAAAATCTATAACAGAAATCGAACTCACAGAAAAGGGTCCCATAGAAAGAGATGAATATCCAAGAGGATGGGATGAGCTAGACTGGAAGGTTTTTAATTCAATGAGAGATCCGACCCGATCATTTGGAAAAGTTGGTGGTGAGTTGGGAGTATCATGGACCACAGCTCAGGCACACTATAAGAAAATCCTAAAAGATTGTAAAATATGGGTCACTTTCTTTCCAGAAGGATATAGCTCGTACCAACAAGCGATTTTGACTTTTGAGACAGATTATGAAGAAAATTTGAAAAAAGAATTGGAGAAGATTGATAGAACTTCATTCCTTTACAAATATAATAACACAAATATCTTATTCTTACTTTATCACGATTATAGAGACCTCAGAAAATTTGAATTATTAAAAAAGGAAAAAAAGATAAGGAACCTGACTTTCTCAACTCCAATTGCATGGAAAGATCAGTTTTAGCCGGGCATAGGCATTGGGCCGCCGCCCTGACCACCGCCACACGGCTCTACATCATCAAGGGGTTCAAAGGGCCAGCCTTTCAAATCTTTCATTGTTCTTCACCTCAGTGAAGTTGAAAAACTCTGAATATTTAGGGTTTTGTAAAACCTTCTGACAATGAATAATGTATGTACCAGAGTTACTATTAATGAGGAGTTCAGTGCCATAATCATGCCAAGAGTATTTTTCTCAATTGCTCAGAGAAGTATTGATGAAGTTATTGCATTAATTGAAAAGATTTCATCCTCTTAGATTCCAAAAAGAGGTTAATTCGTCATCAACGGGTATCATTGGGTTCTCTAAATGCATCTCTAGTTGAGCCCAGAGAAGTCTTCAGACCAGCTCTTGAAACAGGTGCCAAATATATTACCCTCGTGCATAATCACCCATCAGGAGATCCTGAACCCTCTGACCAGGATATTCTATTGACCAAGCAGTTGTGTATGTGCAGCGTCATACTGGGGATAGAAGTTTTAGATCATATCATTATTGGATCAAATCATGTAAGCATGAAAGACCAGAAATTGATGTGAGCTACATGCAATAAAGATAGTGAACCAGTCCCGTCTAGAAAGATGTGAAAGTAATTCAACTTCACGTTCTGTGTGGACGACAAATTTAAAGAATACATAAATGAGAATAAAAATCCACGAAAAATACGCAAATATACGCAACTCACATTTAAGAGTATATTTTCTAAGAATCAACTGAAAGAGTACTTGAGAAATGTAAAATAAGAATGCGTGAAAATACAGGATTGTGTCCACCAAGACTATTCCTAAGCTCCTTCATTTGAGTTTTAACCATTTTCAGTTAGTGTATCTACAATCCCATTTTTGGACTCTTTGTCAACTTAGTGTATGTTCCTTTTCAGCAGGTCGGATTTTCCTTACTATTATCACTAGAGCAAGAGAAGCAAGAAAAAGACCTATGTAGAATTCAGGAGGAGCACGATGTAAGTCCAGGATTTCCTCCGCGAATCCCATTCCTACTGAATAGATAATTGATGTGTAAAGTACAGACAAAGCTGTATCCCATCTGGTCCAATTCTTTTCATCATGCCGAGAATTCTTTTTGCCTTTTGCGTTCATTACTTTCACCTCATTCAAAGCTTTACCTCTATCCTTTTTTCAGAGCGTGTTTACGAGTCTAATGTTCCTGCAGTCGCCGGGTGTTGAGTTAATTCTTTTACCTAGTGAATGCTTGCTTTTATAATTTCTTCATTTCTGTTTTCAAAATTTTGACTCATTTGACATCAAGTCACAACGGCGCCACAATCATCATTTTGGGTTCCTGAGTTGTCAGAGGGTGAACCATTCACACTGGATTGGGTTTCATCTACGTATTCCAGTAGCCATTGGGGAGCATATTCTTTCCAGTCATCTTCACCATATAGCTTTATATACACATACATCGCTAATGCGATCCAAGCTTCCAATGCTTCCTGTTCACAATCTTCGTCATTCATCAATTTGTCTATATACATGCATGCATTTTCCCAGAGGTCTACAAATGCTTCATCGTTCCAGAAAGCAGCCACGTCTTCGGATACCTCATTCATAACTAGCACGCCAAGCAAAAATATTATAGAAATTCCAGCCACTACAGGACCACCTCCAAGAACTGGGGTAATAGAAGCTATAAAAGTGATGAGCCCAACTCCCTGCAGCGCATCGTAAGTAAATCCATGCTCTTCAGAAAAGTTGTGCTGGGCAGTCAGTAGTTTGCACATCTTCTCAAATTCCCACAATAAATATCGTAGTATCGCCCATCCTAAATTCCAAGTCTTATCACGTCCTTGTCCCCACTCAGGTCTGAAATAATCACACCCATCTGGATCAACATATTTTAACGGGTTATTTGCACAATAGGTGTATCGATTCAAGGTTCTAGGATCATAGATTCTGGCCAATCCTGGATCTCGTGTTATGAACCTTCCAATCTCAGAATCATAGTATCTTGCTCCATAGTAGTACAGGCCTGTAATATCTTTCTCCTTTCCGTTATAGAGATATGGATCTTCCTCACCGGCTGTTACACTTTCACCAAAAGGTTTGTACAATGTTTCTGCAACTATATTTCCTGATTCATTTGTTATTAGTCG
>Ga0209635_10003055_pt1 | contig 12982 bp, 9 predicted proteins | sample DeeMarSWOR230_32_FD_187463 | JGI IMG/M metagenome (GOLD analysis project Ga0209635, IMG submission 187463) | Marine sediment microbial communities from White Oak River estuary, North Carolina - WOR-2-30_32 (SPAdes) (version 2) | ecosystem: Environmental > Aquatic > Marine > Intertidal zone >...
GCATCAAATGGGCGGGATTCCCACCGCAATCCAAGCTCCACAAAAGTGCGCAGAACTGATAAAATAGTATGTAGCAGGTAGAAATATACGCGAGCTCCGAGCTGCGAAATTCGGTTTGCTGTATGCTATTTAGTGCGTACTACATGCTGACGAGTATTTGCTTACATTCTTTCCAACATCGCACGGCCGTGCCAATTCTCTCCTTCGATTTCTAATGTCGCTTTGATTTGAAGCTTGTCGTTTTTTAGCTCAAAGTACCGCACCTGGTCGGTTCCCACCCAGTTCGGGAATTTTGCTCCCTTTACGTGGTGTGTGACTGTGCCTTTGTTTTCATCCACCGTGTATGTTCCACAGTACGCATCGAAGTTTTCGTATGCCTGTTTTATCTCTTCCGTAGTACCAGCCTTAAGGTCATTTGAGGCGAATTTATCGCGGTCAGGATTCATCAGCAACGCTGACATATGCCCACTCGGCGTGTATATGAGTATCCCAAATAACTTCTCACCATAGGGACAGACCGTTTTCCCGCGTTCAGTTCTCATCACCATACTCTTGAACCGCCACGTACCGATCAACTCTCCTCGCATAATGCCTCCTCGGAACAATTTATTGTTCGAGTAAGTGACGATAGGAACGCATCGAGAACCACACTGTTACGCTTCTCGACGCGGACAGCTTTGCTGTCCTTACTCGAAGACTAAGTATGTTTTGCTTCGATTTCCATCGCTGTAATCTGGGTTTTCATCTCCGTTCCCAAATTTGTCCGCATTTTAATGAGGATACAAATTTGAGGATCCCGACCTCTTTGTCGGGGAATCATCCTGCGGAGCAGGACACAATGACTCATTGACTCAAAGACTTTTTTATCGGTAGTTTGATTCGCGATGGATATCGGGCATTGCGCATGAGCGTGATTTTGGTGGACTCAGCGCTGGGCAGTTCGTCCCACTGCGCATTTGCGCAGGTGATCGTTACCCGGATCCGGTGTCCCTTATTGAAAATGTTAGACGTCGGCATCATATCAAAGGAGAGCTTTACGACTTCATCTTCTGGTATTGGTTGCACATCTCCTTCGAAATGCGTATGAAATGGCAATCCCATGTTATCAAAGGGTGGTGCGGCTTCGGCCCGGTGCGAAGCGTGTAATAGTCCATCGGTGATGTAATGGCTGCAACCGTCAGCGTCCACCTCTTCAAGATAAGCATAAAAATTGCCATCACGGGCAGTTGACTTGACATACAAGGTAACTACAGGATGCCCGATCATCGTGATATCCTCTTCCAGGGGCGGTGTGGTGTAGGTTAATCCTTTTGCATCATTTGGATACATGTCCGGATCTTCAAGCCCGCGATTTGGGCAGCGCGGTCCTTTGAACTCGCCAGCAGACGTTGTGTAGTCGACCTGGTACGCGTCTTCACCCTCGTGTTCTTCGCCATTTTCTGTCTGTAAGAGACCGTCGTTTGCTGAATTAACACTGCCTGATTTTCCTTCTGCAAAATAGTAATCAACATTTTCAGCCCCGGCAAGAGGCCAGTTATCAGCAGTGTACCATTTCCACTTGTTAGCGTCGTCCATGACTGCATAGTTGATACGTGGCTCATCCATTATGCCATTCTCTATGCACTTGAGCCAGTAGTCGAACCAGCGCAGCATCTCGATAGCGTATAATCTATAGCGTTCTTCTTTCTTGATTGGATCATGGTCACCGTGTGCCCATGGTCCACCGGTTATCTTCTGAGGATTGTGCAAATTGACTAGCCACTGCCATGCGTCGCGAGCATATGCATCAAACCATCCTGTCCATTGATAGACCGCGACGTCTGAATTGCTGACTGCCTGGACATGGGTCATGGGATTGTTGAGAGTCCAGGGTTTGAGTTCACCTTTTTCGCTATTGCGGAAGGGAACATTTTGCATATCGATAGGCATTACATTGTCCGCATGCTGCTGTTTTGCCTCAGACAGCATATCTCCTTTGCTATCTTCATCGACCGGCGCCACAGGCGTCTCTGCTTCCTGCGCTTGGAAGGAAGCGGTCACTTTCTCAAGGATGACTTTTCGGCAGATGCCTCCAGGGTATAATAGTTGATAAATGTCAAAGGCACCCATAGATGGGAAAATGGCCTTCAGATGGGGCGGAGCATGGCTTGCGATCATAAACTGCATATTTGCGCTATATGAATGCCCGAACATACCTACATTACCATTACACCAGGGCTGTGCTGCTAGCCATTCAGTGATTTCATATCCATACTTGCCTTCTTCATGAGTAACCGGGTCAGTAGTCCTGCCGTATGATGCGCCCTTACCCCGTGCATCGACAACGACCATAATGTACCCGTGTTTAAGCAAGTTCTGCGCTGTCTGTGAGATGTCGACCATTGAGACGATCTTTCCTTCCTGTATTTCAGCGCGTACATACAAGTAATAGTTCCAGATCACTGGCATCGGTTTTTCAACGGGGTTTCCATTCTTTGCCGGTCGGATAATATCCATTGCCAGCTTCACGCCATCCGACATCTCAATATAGCGTGATGTCCTTACCCATTCATTATAGAGCGGTTGTGAATATCCCACGTACTTCCCAAATTTCGACGCGCGGTACCCGACCCGTTCCGGCTTCTGCCCATGTACCATATTAACTCCTACTAAAAGAACCAAGACAAATGTAAGCGATCGCTGATAATCTCTCATGTCTCTTCTCCAAGCAATTCTCGATTTTTTAATTACCTAATAACATAATAACTCAGTAGCTGTATGTAATGATATAGTGATTAAAAGTAAAGTAAATACTTTACTTTTATGGCCGCTATTCTTCTCGTTAACTCCAGCCTCTGCCCTGTATTCTCTCGGTAGTCGTTGAGCGCCACGTACAACCAAGATTTTGGCATGAAGTTCCAGGCGAAGAGAAATCCGATACGGTTTGAGACTACTTCTGCCGTACTCAGCTTTCCTTCCTCAGTACTGAACACAAATTCCGAGTAGAGCGATAAATCGATATTGTGGCTGATTTTGTATTCGATGCGCGGCGTCCAGATTGGTGTAATCGCGTATAACTCACCCGAAGGATTCCACTCCATTATAAAATCGCCATAGGTTATGAGCGACAAGCGTGATGTCGGAACAAAACTCATCCAGTGCCAAATCCATAATTGACCGGCGATCCATTCCCGATAGTAGTTATAGCGATGTGCATAATTGAAGCCAAAATACAGATTCATACTTGGGCGTAAGCCGCTCCAGACCGTTACGTCGATGTTTCTGAAGAAGTAACTCGTGTCTGCTTCATACTGGTCTCCCACCTGTCCGTATATATTGAATCCCCACATGTTGCGAAAGTTAGGTTCGAAAAACAGCGACACGAATTTGGACCACTCATCGCTTTCCGGGTATTTTGTTAGTACGATTCCTGGTTCAAGATACATTCTGAGAATCGGCCCGGTTTCAGGGTACCGGGCAGGTCCGGCAGCCAGGTATAATTCAGTTACCCCTTGCCACGGCACGTAACCCATATCCCAGACATCGAAGGAATCGTCTACCGCAATTAGATTTCCTACCGCTATGAAATTGCTGGACCGGTGTACACCGCCACTCGACACTGCCCAACCTCTTTTGGCGTTTTTGTCGCTAACAGCTGATTGCAGTATGAATTGTGAGCCACCCGAGCGTAGCGCGCCATCAAATCCTATTGCGTAGTTATAATCGTCCCGGCTTGTTGCGGTACTCGTGAGTATTAGGCCGACATCGGAATTCCCCAGAATTGAGCGATTCACTCGGGCTACAGCAAATCCTCGGTTTGGCTCATCGTCTACGCTATCCGTGTAGGCACCAAGTACCCCGAAATTCCAATCGGTTCCTTTATTTATCAATTTGAGGCCGCCCAGTATCGGTACTGAACCGCCATCAGGTAAAGGTTTCCCGACACGCCTTGTATAGAATATGTCTAACGAATTGAAAAAATCGAGCCCAATGTGTGACATTCTGAAAACGTCATGGCCTTCGATGAAGAATGGTCGACGTTCTTCGAGGCGCACTGGATAGCGTGAGAGGTTGAATGTGTACGGGTCCGATTCAATCTGTGCGAAATCCGGATTGATCGTGCCGTTGAGGGTCATTTCGGATGTTGGATCCCATTTGAAATTGAAGCTCAGACTCGGCTCATACTCAGTCGAGTCACCAACCTTGTCGTAGCGGAAGTAACCCTCCGGATATAGTTCTACGTAATACCCTTTTGATTTCGGCTGTACGTTTTTCAGGGTGCCGTATTCGGAAACCCGCATCCCTTCTCGTTGATACACGGTTGTCCAGTGAGATACCGCGAAATCTCTGATGTGCCAGCGGCGGATCTGAAGACCCCATTCTGTCAGGTCCTTCTTATAGCGAATGGATTTGAATGGGATTCTTACTTCGATTTCATATCTCTCTTCATATTTACTTATACCGTAAAACCACACATAGTCCCAGGACATATCCTGGACTCTGCCGTCTTCTAGCATCACCCCATCGTCGTAATGACCACTCAGACATACCGCAAACATATACGCTCGGCTCTTGCTGTTGAAGGTATCAATGTAAAACCATATATGATCTTCAAGGCCCTTGAATGAAGCGACGGGCTCTCTTCCTGGTGTGTAGCAACGTAATGCTACATATAGATTGTTGTCGTCGGCAAGAAAGTAGACAACAGTGGGTTCGTTGGCTGGTACGCCGTCATTTGGTCGATACTGCATGAAGTCGTAGGCTGAATCAGCCTGGAGCCATAGATCTTCGATGGCGCCGTCGATCTTCGGCGCCTCGGTTGTATACCTCAACTCAACCGATTTGTCTCCCGCCAGAAAAAGACATAACACTAATGCAACCATTAAAATCCTCCCCGTTTTATCTACAAATTAGCTTTTAGTATATTGGATATCACTAAGCTGTCAACCACTCAGCTGTAAAAGTAAATAGAACCAACCTGCCTATTTCTGTTAACTTTTCAACGTGCGACTCAACTGCTGTCATGTTTGATCAAAACAATAATTAGATGCAGTGGGTGGAATACATCCAGGATCCTTGTTGTCGCCGGGATTGAAACCGTATGGTAGTCTTGACAAACTGAGGCCATACTGCTACAATGACTAGGTACAGTAATGACATAGTGACTCAATGACCAAATGACACATTGGATGCTTTGCATCCAAAAAGGAGGTATCCATGCTAAGACTCACTTTAGATCTTTGGCCCTTTGTTATCTTTATGGTTCTTTTCATTCCGATATGCGCAGCCGCGCAGCAGAAGATTGATCCAGCAAGGCTTGAGATGGCAGCAGCAGTGAGAAAACTCGTTGAAGATAACGATGGTTATGCGGCCATCGAGATGATTCAGGAAAAGGGTGATTTTGCTGAAGTAGCGCAGCGTTACGAGTATCTTGTGCGCGATCTTTACTGGCAGGAGAAGGCGTTGCACGCTGTCGTCCCCATTGGCAACGCAGGCATTCTGTATTGCTTGACCAAGGCTAATGAGTTTACCGAGAAAGATTCGGAAAATGAACGCAAATTGCTCGACTATGCGAAAATCATTTCTTATAATCTGTCATCGTTTACCTGGCCTGGGTGGGGTGAAAAAGGAATTGTGATCACAGAACATGCACTAATGGTTGGACTCGAGGCAGCGAAGCTAAACGCGCGGCTCGTCGAGATACTGGGTGCAGATCACGGACAACTTTCTAATTCATATTGGGCAATTGGAGCGCAATATATTGCATTGAAAGACTATACCAAAGCCATCGGTGCGTTTCAGTCAGCTGTGGAGCATGCAAAGAAAGCAGGCGGTAAGGATGCCGTGTTGATGAATAATGGCTACATCGCCGTGGCGAAGGTTCTGGAAGGTTCTGAAAAGGCAAAGGCGCAAGCGGATTTGGATAAAATAGTCAAAGACCTAAAAGCCATCGGAACTGACGATGCGAATTTCTTTGCTGATCAGCTCGTGTCGGTCTTGAAACTATTCTCCCGCTAGCCGCGGAGAACCGAATGACCTAGTGACATAATGACCCAATGACCCAATTTCTTATTTTAGGATGGGAGGACCCGTGAAGGAAGTAATATTAGTTTTGGTTGTATTGATTATGCTGCCGGTTACTGTGCAATCTCAGATCAACTGGACCGAGCATCTTATAACCACCGACTATTTGTTTGCCTCCTGGGTATATGCAATTGACGTGGATGGTGACAACGATGTGGATGTCCTGGGCACTGCGTATGAGGATAACGAAATCACGTGGTGGGAGAACGACGGCAATCAAAACTTTAGCGAACACACTATCGACGATACGTTCTATGGCGCATATTGCGTACACGCCATTGATATAGACGGCGATACCGATATTGATGTTGTAGGTGCAGCAGCCGATTCGAATATTGTCGCCTGGTGGGAAAACGACGGTGATGAAAACTTCACTTATCACGAATTGTCAAGTAGCTTTAATTCCGCAATTTCTGTGCATGCCGTTGATGTGGAGCCCGATGGAGACGTGGATATTGTCGGTGGTGGGTATTGGATTGGTCAAATCGCTTGGTGGGAAAACGACGGAAATGAAAACTTCACCGAGCATAGCATAACGCCTGGGTTTCCGAGTCTCTGGCAAATTCACGCTTGTGACTTGGAAGGTGATGGTGACATCGATGTGCTGGGTGCCAGTGCTGGTAGTCATAGTATCGCTTGGTGGGAGAACGATGGTAACGAGGACTTTACTCAGCGTACCGTGGTGAGCGGATTCACCGAGGCCTGTGGGGTATATGCAATAGACGTGGATGATGACTCAGACATCGATGTGGTGGGTGCCGCGCAGGGCATGCATCGAATTAGTTGGTTCGAGAACGACGGATATGAAAATTTTGTTGAACGTATCGTCGACGCCAACTTCCTGTCGGCGCGAGGGGTCTTTGCAATCGATCTGGACAATGATACTGATATAGATGCCTTGGGTACAGCTTTTCAAGGATACGAGGTTGCCTGGTGGGAAAATGATGGATTACAGAATTTTACGAAACACACGATTGCCCTAAACGATACTGGGGCCGCAGCGGTTTATGCTGCCGATGTGGACGGTGACACAGATATCGATGTCTTGAGCGCATCTTCTGGCTCGGATAAAATCGTGTGGCGGGAGAGCGACCTAGTAGGCATTGAAGAAGACGGTGGTGTTAACATCACGGGCCACAATTTCGGCGCTACGATTACTAACAACATTCAACTCCCTAACGACAAATCCTTCAAGCTCTACGACATCTCCGGCCGCGAAATCAACGAGCTCAACCCCGCACCGGGTGTCTATTTTCTTAAGGTTGATGGCGCAATAATACAGAAAGTCATCAAAATCAGGTGACTGTGACGTTAATAGCGTTATATACGTTAGTAACGCTCCAAACGCTCTTGACGCCCAAAACGGATTTGGTAATGACATAGTAACTAATCGATGGGGATTTGTGATAAGAGTATTGAATACATTTTTTGTCAGTGTCTTAGGCATAAGCTTTGTTGCTGCTGAGAGCCTGACCGAGTACACGCAGGAAGCTCACGGCTACTTCGATGCAAAGGAAATCGACCAAGCAGTAGCAGTAATGGAAGCGGCGGTGAAGGAATATCCGGATAGCTCAGTTGCCTATGTGAAACTCGGGGACTATATATCTGAAAGCGCAAAAGGATATGTGGATTTCTTCACTGTTCTTCCGCGCGCCTTTGCGATGTGGGATACAGCGGTCGCGCTTAACCCTGATAACCTTAATGCCAGGTATAGCCGCGGTTCATGGGGGACGTACGTGCCTCAAGCTTTGTGTCAGTTAGAAAAAGCAATTGTGGACCTTGAATTCGTTATATCTGCCGTGGAAAAAACTGACGATCCTAGCGTGAAGGAACAGTATGCTAATGTCTATTCCTATCTCGCCGATGGTTATCGTAAGAATTGGCAATTCGATAAGGCGAAGAAAATCTATAAAAGGATCATAGAAATGGATCCTGATGCTAAGAATGCGCAGCGTGCTCAGACTAATATAAACGATATTATCCGGGTCGAAAATTGGTTGCAGGAAAAAGAAAAAATGAAGCCGCCCGACAGCCCGGAGATTAGTGAATTACGGGTCTATGTGGACGAACATCCCAAGGATATCAAGAAAGCGATGATATTGGGGAATGCATATCTCGAAGCAAATCGGGATGAGGAAGCCGTACGCATTTTCGAAGAAGTAATCAAAGCTGATTCTTCAAACATAAAAGCGTATAAGATGCTCTCATTTGCCATGAGGCGAGCCTATACTCAAGGGTATGATCCCCGCATCTCCGTGGACCATAATTATATGACCGACGGTGTGTTCAAAGTGCTAAGGGTATTGGATAAAGCAGTCTCTATCGCATCTGATGACATGGAGTTGAAATTGATGAGGGCGCAGGTCGGCTTACAGATGTTTTTCTTTCCGGGAAGGCGTGAGCAGGCAATAGAGGACCTGCAGATGATTGTCGAGAGTGATGCATCAGAGATGATAAAATCTGCGGCACGTTACGAACTCGGCAGGGCACATCAGAAGAAAGCAACAACCAATTGGTTGAAAACAATAACTGAATACCCAAACATGCCGTCCACAGATTCGATATTCAACGAATTACATGCAGGTGTACCCGATGTTGATCTCTCTCAATACGAAAAGCCAGCTGCGATCGTTAATTTCGTCATAGCGTTCCGTGACGAACTAGCGCCTCAGACTGTTGTCTGGGTCGAAACAAAGGAGGGCGCGTTTGTGAAGACGATTTATGTTGCAGGATTCACGGGTTATGCGCGTGCTAAGGGCCGGCTTCCTCAGTGGCAGGCGTCGTCGGATTTCTTTGATGTGGACGCGGTTACTGGCGCAAGCATTGATATGGGGCATCATGTGTTTGTTTGGGATCTGAAAAACGCGATTGGTGAAAAAGTCAGGAAGGGAGACTACATAATAAAGGTTGAAACCACTTTCTGGCCGAGCCGGCAATACCAGTGCGCTGTCGCTCCGATTTCAATAGATAAAGAAGAAGAACATATCGTTGTAAAAGAAGGTAACCTGATTCCTTATCTAGAGGTGCGCTATCTGCCCTGATCTATTTGTTTGGCAAGGTCAATGCGGGTAAGCGAAACTCAACAAAAGCAAGCTGCTATAATTTGTTAAGTTTTCAACGCCCCTAACGACCACTGTTAATGACCCAATAACATAATGACACAGTTACTCTAATATGTATATTTTTGTATTTATCCTCGATGCAATTTCATGCAGAACTAGCGTTATTGCACCCTTGACAAAAGGGAGAAAAATGATATAATATTTAAGTCAATAAATGTTGACTTAGGTGCATATGTTAAATTTAAGTCAATAATTGCTGACTTAAATAAAGGAAATTAGATTATAGACAGTCAGAATTTGCTTAGAGATGTGTCGTTTTTAAGTCAACAAATGTTGTCTTATTTATGATTTGTGGTATTTGTTACTAAAAATCGAGGTTTTTGAATGGAATATCAACTGAGCGACCGTGCCGGCGTTTTTGTACACCAACCAGGTGGTTTTAAGGCGTTTATGCCCAAGCCTCTGCCCCCGGATCCACCAATCAACTACGACGATGAGCTGCAGGCATTGTTGTCAAAGGCAGACCGTGCTCTCGCCCGGCTGGATGGTATTGTTACAGTGCTGCCCAATCCTGCGCTTTTCATTGCCATGTACGTGAAAAAGGAAGCACTTCTGAGCTCTCAGATTGAGGGAACCCAGGCTTCACTTGAAGGAGTACTTGAATTTGAGGCTGACATGAAGCCACGGGATGACATCAAGCAAGTTAAAGAAGTTGTTAACTATATCAACGCCCTGGAAAACGGCATAAAACATATCCAGACGTCCCGCGCAAATGCACAATTGTTCAGGGAAATCCACCGAATTCTAATCCACGGCACACGCGGCAGTAAGAAGGCGCTCGGCGAATTCCGTAGAACGCAGAACTGGATCGGCCCAGCCGGCGCCAATGTCTTCGAAGCACATTTTGTACCCCCGCCTCCGGAGCAGATTCTAACCTGTATGGCCAATCTTGAAGAATTCTTCAATCGAGAGAATCATATGCCACCTTTAGTTAAGGTCGCTCTGATTCACGCCCAGTTCGAAACGATTCATCCTTTTGTTGACGGCAACGGACGGATTGGCAGACTGTTGATTACGTTTTTCCTTGTTGCCCATAAGGTACTTTTGCAGCCGCTCCTATATCTGAGCTACTTCTTGAAGAAGAGGCGCACCGAGTATTACGAACGGTTGATGCAAATTCGTCTCAGCGGTGCATGGGAATCTTGGGTTAAGTTTTTCCTGGAAGGTGTTGGTGAAGTTTCACAGGAAGCAGGTTCTATGGCCGGCGCAATGATCAAGTTGAAACAAGAAATGATCGACCGGCTCTACCAAAACCACGTTTCCAGTATATACGCGGTGAAACTGATTGACCTATTGTTCGCTAAGCCGATCGTCGACGTGAGAACAATGACCGATGAATTTAAGATATCCAAAGAATCCGGCAACGAATTAGTGAAGCGATTCGAACAACTCGGTATCTTACGTGAACTGACCGGCAAGCAACGTTACAAAAAATATCTGTTCCATGACTTTACGGCAATCATATCCCGCGGCACTCACTGATACTCGAGGTAGGCAGACCTGGAGACAAAGCGACAGGGAGACGGAGCAGCGGAGACGGGGAGACACCGCGTAACGTTTCACGCCATACGCTCTACACATGACGCTGCATGCTTGACGCCTCACCCTTTTTTTCTGATATTCTGATTCTCTGATATCCTGATCCGCTTCTTTCTTTGAATGACATAATAACTCAATGACACAATGACTAAGTTGGTAATGACGCAATGATATATGCTTGTCGGCGTAATCATCCTGCGCGAATTTCGTTCAGATCTTTGATCTGACTACGAAATTCAGTGTCCTGCTGCAAGTCCCGTAGTATGTATCGAGCACAGCGAGATGAGAGAGATCGAAGGGAAGGATGATGGGTATCATGTATCTTGAAATAGGGTGCTTGACACTATTTGATTTCTGGCGATAATTCATCGTATGAAATTAGTTAACTATAGAGTATTATTCAGAGAGGAACCTGAAGGCGGGTACACAGTAACCGTTCCCTCATTGCCGGGATGCGTGACCTAAGGGGAAAATATCGATGCCGCCGTAAACATGGTGAAGGAAGCTATTGAATTGTATGTTGCGATCCTTAAGGACCACGGAGAGGAAATACCTAGTGACGACGGTACGTTCGAATACACGCTGACCGTACAGACACGTGACTAAAATTCCTGCCCTGTAGCAAGGCTTTCGAGGTAAAATGCACACGCTTGACATATGTGTTAGATTGACAATAATCAACAAATATGAAACGTTTTGTTTCTCAGGAAGTCATTGAGAGTAAGATTCTGATGATCCGGAGACATAAGGTTATGTCGGATAAAGATCTTGCCTTACTCTATGGCACAAAGACAAGGGTCTTGGTGCAGGCTGTTAAGAGGAATAGAAAACGTTTTCCAGATGATTCCATGTTTCAACTTACAAAAGATGAATACAGAAACTTGAGGTCACAATTTGTGACCTCAAGCTGGGGAGGACGAAGATATCTGCCTTACGCTTTCACGGAACAGGGTGTGGCTATGCTTTCAAGCGTCCTTAAGAGTGAAAGAGCAATTCAGGTTCACATTGCCATCATGCGCGCATTTGTGAAACTCCGCAGTATTCTTTCCGCACACAAGAAGCTGGCTTATAAGCTAAGAGAGCTCGAGCGCAAGATTTCAAAACACGATGAGGAGGTTCAAGCGATTTTTGAGGCGATCCGCCAGCTAATGCAGCCACACGAGAAGCCGAAGCGCCGTATTGGATTCATCAAAGAGTAGTCTCGCTGGGGAAACTCGTCCTTATGCAAATAGCAGTAGTCTTTATGTGATATGAATGAAACAATCGAGCAAATCAGAGAAATCATTTGCCGCGAAACTAAGGCGTGGGATATTCAGAATGTTCACCAACTGCTTTCTGTTTTCCACAAAGACATGGTTTGGCCATGGCCAGTGGAAAAAACTGATCACGATCCGGCAAAATGGAAGATGGTATTGGGAAGATTCAATTATCAGAGATGGAGGGTGTTTTATACAGAGTTTTTCTCACAGTATAAGTTGGTCCATAATAGGCGCGATATAAAGAAGATTGTGATTTCCGATCAAAAAGACGGTGCCTTCGCGGTTGTGGATATTGACACGTTATGGATAGACAAGAAGACCGGCGAGAAAAATCACTGGAAAGGAAGAACCTGTAAAGTTTATTCTAAGGTCGGCGACGAGTGGAAAATGACAATGCATACCGGCGTGCTTCAGTATTGAGACTGTTCTAACATCTCATATTTCATTTTATTACTTAGGCAATTGACTAAATGACAAAATGATGAATAGCGAAGGGGGGTGATCCGATCGAACTGGCAAATGTAATCAGCGAGCTTGATACTTTCTTCAATATGGCGGATTGGCCAGCCGACCCGGCGATGAAGCATTGGATACCAAAGGCCTGTGCGCGCACTGATTATGATTATCGAGAAGTGTTTGAGGCGCAGTTTTGTGATAAGTATAACGGATTGATGCTAAATGCTGGCGAAGATGTGAAGCGCGTCTTTTGCAGCGCGTTTGCTACACCCGATGTCATGAAAAGCATATTTGACTCTAGCACAACCGATGCCTTGCTCTTCTTACACCATCCTTTGGACATGGAAGTTTGTGGAGCCGGATTTCTACCGATTCCATGGTCAGTGCTTGCGGAACTGAAAAAGAGACGAGTTTCCGTTTACAGTTGCCACGCGCCACTGGATTGCCACGATGAAATAGGCACAAACACTGCAATAGTCCAGGCACTGGGGGTGAGTGTTGAGAAGAGCTATATAGAATACGGCATAGGATATGCCGGCAGAA
>Ga0209635_10003056_pt1 | contig 12981 bp, 14 predicted proteins | sample DeeMarSWOR230_32_FD_187463 | JGI IMG/M metagenome (GOLD analysis project Ga0209635, IMG submission 187463) | Marine sediment microbial communities from White Oak River estuary, North Carolina - WOR-2-30_32 (SPAdes) (version 2) | ecosystem: Environmental > Aquatic > Marine > Intertidal zone >...
TGTTTGGTCAATATTGTCAGCTAAAGTACCAAGTGAACACTCATCCTGAACCGGAGCCCAAAGAGTAACACCAGGTAGATTACCACATACGACTGCGAAGTCGGCTAGCGCGACACCATGCAGATAAGTACTGGTTGGTGCAAAGCTTGTTCCACTAACAACAACCAGATTGCCGGTGCTTGAGGTGGCGGATGCGTCCATATCCCTCTTATCAGGATGTACCTGTGCAAGAACCGCCAATGTTCGAACATCACCGAAATCATTAGTATTCAACGTAACCGCAACGGCGGGAACGTCGTCAACTACGTCAACGATATCCAAATGACCAAGTTCGAAAATGTCCTCAGATGTAAAAGTGGTTGTACTTCCCAGAGACTGAACTCTGTACAGCACCTCACCATTACACCATACGCTCTGAGATGCATAGATTATTCTATTTCTAGCCATAATTTCTCAGTCCTCCTAATTTGATAATTAGTTTTCCGAAATTCTTAAAACGTTTATAGCTAGGTTGGCATTTAAATAAACTAATTCCTAATTCACCACCCTTAAATTGAGGCTAATTTAACGGCGGTAAAGCCTTATCCCTTACGAACTTTTTTTGGCAATAATATAAAAGAGTTCTCTATATTTATAGAGGTTAGTTTATTCTGTCTATCTAGATGTATATGAAACTAAATCAAACGAAATTTTAGATCTATATGCATTTAAATCACTCAACATAACCTCGTCTCTATTTCTTGTCATCAATAAAGGCAAACTAACATGTCTTGCTGTAACATTTTCAAATTCTAAATTGCCAATAACGTCTGATACCGTAGCAAGAGGGAATTCAGTTGATGTGTCAGATCTTGGCTTATTTTTCCTGTCATACCATGTACCGTCATAATCTAATACCGTTCCTCTAGGAAAATCATATAACGGACAACTTCTGTTGTATAATCCATCATATAGGGTCTCTGCTATATCGTTTCTTTCTGCGGGATCAGTCGCAAAAATATGTAAATCTACCTTACGCATGGATTTCTTTCCACCACCGAGCTGGTAGCCTGCCTTGTCGGTTCCTGATACATCTATTACAACTACTGGGGGATCGGCTGCCTGTACGGCTGCCCACTCATCGACGACGCTTATATAATTCCAATCATAGGTTACATGTGTGGGGTTACAAGTACCTGATGTTATTATTCTTCCATCCATATAGTCTATCATGTATTCGCTATTGTGTATTAGTGTGTATTCTGTTCCACTTGCAGTATCCACACACTGATAAACTTTTACCCTATTTGATTGTTCTGGTATTCCAGAACATGAAGTACAATAGCGTGCAGGAAAAACCATAGTCCCGGTTCCATCCCGTGGATCTATTCCATCAAAGTAGCACCACCCACGCCCCCTTTCAACAGGACTTGGGATCATGCTACTCAAGGTCTCATAGACTATACTATCACAACTAGGATCGCCGGTTTCAACAGATATTTCAGGCATTTTTCTAAGACGAACATGCTCTTCTCTTTCAACAAACTCAGATAAAACCGCGTCCTTGATGTAATAGAATAGACTGAGATCTTCTTTTCTAAGCTTCGTCATTTCTGATCCCATGGCTTATTTGATCCCCCTCTTAGATTTGTTAATCGCGTCGTCTATCCATTCATCTAAATTATCTTCTATATATTTAGAAGATCGTGTAAATATATCTATTGGCGCAACATTAGAAAATGCATAAGGCTCGAACTTTTTGTCCAAAATCTTTTCCCACTTTCTAACCTCGGCCGTATATCTTACTAAAAATACTTCATCTCTGCGGCCCTGATATGTTTCTTTTTTAGAAGCTTGAACATAGTCTGCTCGTTCGACCTCAACATAATTACCTGCCATACCTTCTAAAATGTTTTCTATGGTTTTTAAGCTGCCTCTAAAATCAAAATTTTCCATATCTGGGCATACTATTTTAACTCCACCTCTCGATGTTTTTCCAATGTATTCGAAATCATCTAGCCTCCTTGTAAATTCATCTATAAATCTTTCAGGCGCTAATTTACTTTTGGGGTTGGCCACATCGTTGAGATTAAAGTCATAGTCCTCCATGATAATCCCTTTAGCGGCCGGAATCGCTTCCCGTTCCAAAATTTCTATGAGATTATTATTAATATCTTTGGTCCAATTTTTTATCTTTTTTTCTATAATTTTATTCATTAATTAGAATAATCCTTAATAATCTCTCCACTATCAATCTGTGGTTTATCGGTAGTAAAAGCAACAACTATCAACAATGTTTGATTGCCCAGTCCCCTTAAAACAGGGGGCCTTGATATTTTGCATTCTATACCATCAACAACTATTTTTGTACAGTTTTTGAAATCATTATAATATTTTGGATCTGTCTTCAATCTAACTACCGTAGATCCTTCGGTTCCAGCGGGGGTATAAATCATTTCATTTCCACCTCTTCTTTCAGGCGGGTTCCACGTTACCAAACAATCAGCCCATGTTCTTCTCTGAGTTTCAAGATAGCCTAGTCCTCGGCATACGGGGCATCTACCGAATCTGAAATAGGCGTATCTTAAAGCCGCATCTGTGCCTAAGGCATTTTGTTTTGTCTCGGCCTCTGCAGGAGTCCATTTGCATTTGCCACTCGATCTGTTCGTAAACTTGTCGAAGTAACAGTTCGGACATTCGGATTTGATGGGTTGTTTATAGATCATAACTTTCCTACTCAAACCCTTTACAACATTCCGCATGGTTTGTTTGTAACGATCTTTTGTTTTTGGTCTTATTCTATTTTTCGCCATAAGCATCGTCCCCGCTATTTATTTTAATCTAACAATACCCCCTCTATACCGCGTAAAACTAACCCATTAACTAAATTGTCTAATTTTTTGTTCAACTTATCTAACAAATCATTTCTAAATCTCAGGCCGGGCGTAGGATCATATCTGGATTGTTCATCCGTAACCACAGCCCCATCCTCAATTGCATCCTCCCAATTTTCTTGATACAACAAATTTATAGCCGTCTGCAATACATAGGCTTCTGTAGTAACGTTTGCGGCTGTTAATCCAGGAGGAATTGGGCAAAGATCATAGGCCTCCATAATTTGTCTGTCACTATGCCTAAAAGTATAGTACCAAATATCCACACCATAAGTAATAGTTTCATAATCATCACAAGTACCAGAAGATGTAGAACGCAGAACAGGTTCGCTCTCAATATCTATATATTCATTAAATCTCAAATATCTATAACCGTTTACAGTTGGGTTACTACTATCATTATATGCTTCATTGTTCATAAAAACGCTGACTGGCCAACCTTTCTCGTCTAGCTCATAGGTCTTTCCATCTGGATGGATGGAACTTGCAGCATCTTCACCATATTCCCTTCGAAGTCCAACTGGATCTCCTATATAGGTTCTTATCCTTCGTATTATCTGTTGATCATCAGTACCATAACTAATTTCATCTGGAAAAAGTGGATTATAGAACAAATCTCCAGCTTCACCGAGGACTGGCTCAGACCAAGCACTGGTATTTCCTGTACATCCATTGGTACAACAGGTTTGATCTATACCAGCAGCTGAACAAATATATCTGGATCTATACCAATCAGTTGCTTCCCCATCATCATCAACTATAGAATAGTTATTTGTGGCTGGATATAAATCTATTGGACCTAATCCAGATATGGTAGTATAAGTTCCATCTTGTGTGTCTGCCCTCTGTATCTCTATCTGGTTATAGACTCTCAAAACGGTACTTATGTCATCTACGGTTAATCTTAGTGTAATCATAATATAATCTACTCCTTAATCACATATTCTTGGTGGTGGAATTGCCCTTATTTTTGGAGGGCCTATACTATCAGTGTCTATATCTGGTAAATCTTCTAATTCACCTTTTATACTTGGCATCAGTTCATCTAATATTGATCTTAGTCCGGGCTCTGTAACATCTATATCCATAAATTTTTCGCCTTCTTCAGTTGCTGTCATTTCCGCGGGACAAATAGCTACTATTTCTATGCCCGAAACGGTTGTGCCTGGTTCGCATACCTCATCAATATGCAGATTTGCATAATCACTTGTGGTAGCTCCTGTACCATGTACATAACCTACTAATTTGTAGCACCCTAAAGCGGTGAAACAAACTTTCTTGTCCTGCTGATCCATTCCTGTTGGGCTTGTCCATAACAATTCTGTTGAGCCCGTATAGACATCATTGCAGATATCCGCGCCAGAAAACGTTGTATATTGATAAACTTCCCAATGATATCCACTTGTTGAGCCATCACCAGAAGTACCATCAATATGCAAATTATAATAACATTCTTCTGGTGTAACAGTAACAGTGGTTGCAAAAACTACGGCTTTCTCTTCGCACGTAGTAAGCGTATCCCATCCATCGCTCCAATCCGCACATAATTTGGCAGTACAATTCGTAGTTGTTGGTGTCCTTTGTAGCTCAAAAGCGTATGGTTTATCTAGCTCATAGTCAACAGTTCCATTATCATCCCATGTCCAATCGTATTCGTCACAGTCTGGTAATCCTAATCCTACTCTACTTGTGCTTGCAGAGGTGTTGGTAAATTTTACGTTACTGCCTACTGTTGCCTGCGCCGGAACCTGATCAAAATCAACTGTTGGCCCGCTAAATTTCAGCTGATTAAAGGTCTCGCTGCAATATAGTGTATGGCTATTGAAACCATCAAACCAATGAATCCATGCTTCTATTAAATGGGCTCCTGGATTTGTGAAAGCTCCAGCTGTTGCTGCATGACCACACCAATCTGTTCCGACTCCGTTCGTGTGAGATACCACCCCGCTTACTGTAGCGCCGCTTATAGTTGTGTTTGTAGTTCCATACGCACCGGAGTCGTTTATTTTCCAATCTATACTTGTGATGGTATTGTTTGCGTCAGTTCCATCATACTCAAAAGTTACAACCGTATCTGGGGTTGTTATGTTTTGTCCAGTTGCTTGTATACAGTTTATACCACATGTTGGTGCATTATTTAAAATCTGTATTGGTTTTGTTCCTGTCACTGTACAACCACATTCGTCTTCTATAACAATTTCTACCAGATAATTACCTGGGTTCATCCATGCATGGCTACTGCTTGCCGCGCCGGGCAAATTCAAATCGAAATTTCCATCATCCCAATCATAGTCTGTGTTGTTTACAGCATTTACAGTTTGAAGCGTTGTATAATATATGTTCCTTTGCCACATTGTAACAGAGCCAGCAGATTTGGCGCCATCAAAATTCCACTGATGTGTGTCTGTACTATTGTTTGTTGCAGGAATTGTTTGTCCTACATTTCCAGTAAGTGGTAAAATCCATGATAAATTTGGACATATATTAGTCTTTACTTGTGCATCATTCGTATAAACTGACTCACTTGTCATACCTGGGCCGGTTCCTAAAACTACCCTAAAACAACCCCACTCTGTTAGGGGGCCACAACCAGCAGTTCTTCCCGCTGAAGTTGGCTTCCAAAAAACTATAACAACAATATCCCCTGCGCTTGCTGTTCCATCTTGTGTTAGAAAATCACCATCACCTAAATTTAATGAATAGTAGCCATCAGTTCCACCACCGCCCTCAGTAGTCCTAACGGCATTCCACGTTGATGAAGAAGATCCAGCATTAACTTTATAAAAGTATGCCTGATATTTCACATTGGCCGCTGCTAATGTGGTTCCATCATTCAAATATACATAGCCATCAAAGGTGATGTTTAAAGCCATTTATTTAACCCCACGTTATTGTATATGGCGCTGCTCCGCCAACAATTTTAATCCAAAAACCTGATATTTCTCTATGCACACCATCATCATATATAAGCTGGAAGTTATGGGGACTGCCTGAAGGTGTGCTACCCACAACATAATTCCAGAAAAATTGATTATCGCCTACATATGTATTTGCCACTTCTACAATCCCACTTCCATATAAATCTGTTATTTGATCCAAAATATAATTTGAAAACTTGGATACCGTTACATTATCATGTACATGATCGTGAATTGAATTATCCCAGTAACCATATCCAATTGGTATAGCTATTAACTGCCAACCCAATTCTAACTGAATGCTTCCAGGCCCGCATGGCTCGCCACTAACCGTGGTACAAGGTTCGGTGTAAAAATCATAGCCAATTGTGGACAAATAACGAATGTCCATTAGAATGGGCCTCCCATCAAGTATGGAAGATCATCCGAAATATTCCTGTAATGAGCATAAATAATACCAGAAGTTACAGTTCCAGTCCAATCTGGATCGGTGCTCAACTTAATTCTGTGGATGATATAATCCGTTTTATTCATTGGAACATTTCTAGCAGTCTGCGAAGCTGTAGCCACAGCATTAGTTCTTGGTACATCTTCAACAGACACGTTGTGAGCTTTATAAGCGGTCTCAGGAATGACTAAGAGATCTTCCGCGCTGGTTACAAAACCAGAACATGTGGCATAAATCACATATTCGCCGGCATCGGCGATCGTTGCTGTCGTCCTATATACGCCACCTTCTACAGCGGACTCTGGTAATATACCAGAAATAGGAGGCGTCAGAAACGAATCATCAGCGCCCCGGATCTCATAGTAAACAGTTTGCCCTGTACCGGGCATACCGGTAGTCTCATCTATAAGTGCAACAACTATCGGAAACTGTTCGTTTTCGTCTACTTTGATCACTTATCTATTAAGCTCCTTTTATTTTATTCATCTGTTAAATAGAAAAAATCAATATATATATAACCAGTTTCGTTATCTACAAGCGACGTAAAATCATATATATCGCCTGTGATTGGATCTGTGAGGTTGATACGCAAGCCGCCACTACTCTCATCTCTCTTCACTTGACAAATAGGAGTTGCAATTCCGATATCCGCATATATAAGGCAGCCCATTGCATGCAATGTATTTCCAGTAAGGCCTGTAGATTCAATATAAAGAAAATGTCCAGTAGAATCTAACGTAAAGTGCCCTGTTGTAGCATCTTTTACAATATTATCTGTTTCGGCTATAATGTCACCGTTGAAACGACTAAACACCTCACAGTTTATTGTGTTTGCGTTTGTTCCATCTTTTATACATATATAACAGGCACGATAAACTCTCCCCGCTGTTCCGTCTGTTTTCAATGCGTCGTTAACCGAACCAGGAAAAACCCATCCTGTAACTACTAGGTTTATAGTGGTGAATGTAGTGTTTGTAGCTGAGTACTCAATAACTCTGTTTGAATCACAAGGCACAAACCCCGTAATATAATGCGTTTTATCTACAACTCTAATTCTATTTGAAAGTGAAACCCTTGTATTTGTATTCCCATTTTTTCTAAGCGCAAAATACGAGTCAACAGCATCATCTGCGAGTACAACTTTAACTTTTACCCATGTAGCCCCTGATGGAACTATTGATGACAAATCTAAATCGTGGTAGGCACTATCACATGTAAAATCACCAACCGTAAAATCATAGTCTGCTGGATCTCCGCGATCTACAAGAACATCTCCTGCTCTGAGTCCTATATTGTGTCCTATTGGGCCAAGCCTCCACCCGTCATCTGATTCGTAATAGACTAGGTTGAATTCTGCACTATCAACGTCTACTATAAAGTTTTCGTCTAAGCCCATTATTTTGGCGCCGGCGCCGGAGATTGTAATGTTATTAGTAGCACAATTACCCTCTCCATCTATAAAAGCTACGGCGCTCCCCATAACCGGATTAGACGGCATGGTTATTACTATGCCAGCCACCGTGCTATCCAAAAATAAATTATCTCCAACAGACGCAGTGTAGTCTGACGAAATTTTTTTCCATATACCAACACTATCATCTATGGTAACATATTCAATACCTGAGGCTGTAGAATCGATGCGTAGATATTTTCCTTCGTTTCCACTAAGAGCTGGCACGTCAGTAAGAGCTCCAAACGTATGTGAAGTAGTAGCGTGCTCTGCCTCAGACAAAAAATCTACGTCTTGTACCTGATTTTCTCTTAGTTTGCTTCTAGCCATTATCCCCTCTTCTCAGCAACAACTTCCCATATATCTGGGTTTTTTAAAACTTCGTCGTCTACATCGTCTGGTTCACAGCTCTGCCAGTTGACACCATTAAATCTAACTCTACATCTGACATAGTATGCCCAGGCTATTAAACTTGAACATACCTGACATCTATTATCACCTAACTTGCGCGTGAAGAAGTCGGTTGAAAACATTTGATCTAATAATTGTAATCCCAATCTTCTAAATCCATAAGGTAAACCAACAAGTTTTCTAGTTGATTTAACTATATTTTCTTTTTTAGCGTCGGTTATACACTTACATCTTATAAGCTTATAAGCTTTTGCGGCCTCCATTTTTTTGCGCATATCACAATATTGAATACCACTAGTAGCAGCTTCTATACCAAATTTATTGTTGGCCGCTAAAATACAATGATTAAAGAAAACGGGATCAGATTGAAAGATCCTCAATATCCATATGATAATTCTACCGAGCCTAGTTTTTGATGTTGTCAAAAGTATATCGGCAGTTTCTATCATTTTATTCGCCTCCTGGTGCTCCTCCTGGAAGTACCACTGTGTGTGCTCTATACATTTCAAGAGAACCAAAACCTCTAAAATTATTATTATCTTCATCCGTACAAATTATACCAGTTATATACCAACCGGCTGGTATAGCGTCTACTTGGGCACCTTCGGCGTTTAACTCATCACCCATAGTACAATCCCCCACCATATGGTGCTTCATGACATAACATGCATATAATACCTTTTTAGACGCATAAGCATACATCTGGTCGCCGGGCAGCCCTAACGCAGAAGCTGGTATTGGCCCTGCATCATTAGGATAATAATTTCCAGCCGGAACTGTTATATACATACAGACATAAGATCCAAAACTGGCGTTTTGAAAATATAAAGAACCGTCTTTTAGATAAACAGGATCATTAAACCACACCTCCATAACTTTACATTTCATACCGCTGACTACTGTTGGACCATTTTCGTAATCATTTGAATCATAAACATCTTCGTCGTGTGCAAAATTCCATTTTAATATTTTTCCATCTCCAATACCACTAACAGTATCACCAGACATGGTAAAATACGTCTGTGTTTCTAAAGGACGTGTATCGGCTCTAACTAATGGCCTACCATCCGACATTGTTGGTGCAGCTTCTTCAGGAAGCACTTCTCCACTATGAGCAGCAACTAATCCATCCAATATTGTTTCATCGCCTGATGATAGTTCTGCTTTAAACCATACATCACAATTATTTTTTCCAACATTTATGTGATTTAAAGCGGTAACAATTGCACTTGATTGAATTTCTAAACTCAATCTGCTTCCATCTGCTTTGTCATATGGAAAATCATCTAATGAGTATGTATATTTATTAGCCATTACGAAATCCTCCAAAGTTCTAGTCTGGCATTTCTTATATATGACGCCCTAGGTGGAATTCCACCGGTAGTAGCAAAATCTAAATCTATATCATAATCACCCAAAGTGTCTATTTCCATTTTTGCAAAACCACCTACATGCTGCCAGGCGTCATCAGCATAACAGTTTCTAGGTTGTATTTTTAAATTTGACAACGTAAAAGTATTATTAAATTGAACCCTGGCTAAAAAATCTTGAAAAAGTGTAACAGAAAAAGACCATTCAAAAGACCATCCTATTCTATATATTCCAGGGGGGACATCTTTTACGGAAAGGCTAAGTTTCTCTACAAAATCTGTACTTGTGGTAGATGATTCATCTAATGCTTCTGCATATGCATAACAATTTGCTGGGAAATACAACTCTTCGGTTGGTTCAGTTCCAGAATGTGTAGCCACTATCTCGTCTAATTCTGTTTCGTCTGGGGAAGTTAAAGCAGAATCAAACCAAATATCGCAGTTATCACTCCATGTATTTATATGTGACAGTGTCTCAGAAATACTGCTTTCCTTTATTTCTATAGTTAGCATAGATGTATTTACCATAGAATTTGGAAAATCATTTAGTATTGAATATCTATATCTTTCAGCCATTATGAAATCCTCCAAAACTCCAAGCGGCCTCTTCTTATACAAGCCTCTTTGTCTATAAAACTAGAACAAAAATCTAAGTCGGCATGATGACCCCCAGCCGCTAAAGTAATATAACCAAAACCACCAACTGGATGCCATAATCCAGATGCAGAATCAGCTGGTTCTTGCACCTGCTCCATTAAATTAGTTGCATCATCTACTCGAACCCTGCAATTAAAATTAAATGAGCCACCTCTCATTTGCCATTCATAGAACCATCCAATTCTATATCTTCCTGCTGGAATATCAAATATTTCTAAAGACACTTTTTCTTGCCACTGTGTACTTGTTGTAGTAGACATGGTATCATCAGAGACTTCTTTGAAAAACATAAAACCACTTACAACAGTAAATAAATCCGTAAATTCTAAACCAGATTCATCTTCTTTTACCGTTACAAAATCTTTTCCATATCCACTATAGGTTGTAGGAGTGTCTATAAGACGCCAAAATCTATGCTCCATATCAATATCATGCGTTGGAACATTTGGTATAAATTTATATTTAAATGGATATGTCATTATTTATACAGCCTCCTTGTACCACAACATAAGAGTAAGTGCCCCTATAAAAGTAGAATCAAAACGTATAACTGTTCCTTCCCCAATGGAACCATCTACATATGCTTCTGCTCCAAACACACTAACATCAAATATTCCTGGCTCATCTTGAGATGCTCTCAAATATATATCTTCAGAAGAAAAAATATATGGACCTCCCATCAACTCGTGAGCATATCCATTAGCATGTATATGCAAAGCACTCCCAACTAATTCCCAATCCTCTCCGTCAGGAACCCACTCTAAACGAATTCTCTGAACAGAAACTTTAGTGCCACCAAAAGAAAACGGATTAGTTTTTTTCAAATCAAATATACAAGATTTATTATCTTCTGGAATTGAAAAAGATGGCGTATTGACAAACCTATAATTAGTTTTGTAATATCCTGTACCTGTAACTGTTATACTATCTATACACTCATATGTGGAAAATGTAATATCACTCATTGATGTTCCACTAATAGTGACTGTAAATGGTGCTCCGGATACACTTGTCATATTCATTACAAAAAATGAATTATTAGAATATTGAGAAGATGGTTGTATAGGTCCATCACTTTGTAAATACACATCGTCTGCTTCGTCTATATACCAACCAACTAATCTTGAGCGACCATTATAAGTAATAGTTTTATGCCAAGACATCTGTTTATATTCCTGAACAAAATCCACACCAGTTTCTGTTGGGTTTACTTTCACAGCTTTAGGTGCTGCTCCAACATATGTGGTTGGGGTATCAAGTAAAGATCTAAAAGAATCTTTAACTCCTATATGTAACAGTGCGGGTTCTATATCTAGATCTTCTGCACCATTATTTATGGTCACAGCGGAAGACGCAACCATGTCAGCCAAATTATGGGATATAGATATTTCGTATGGATTAAATACTTCTGCCACATCATCCGATTCAGATGCTGCTATATAATAACCACCCAAATCATTTATATAAATTCCAGAAGCAGTGTTGTTTTTTACTATTACTTGATACATTTTTCCTCCATTACGCTCCTAAATCATTTCCATCAGGTAAAGTTCCGTCCCAGGTTGGGTCGTATCTATATGCTATTTCTATATAAATAACTGGATAATCTAACCTATCATTATTTGAAGATTTCGCTTTAATTTTCAAAATAGCGCCCGCATTAACATTTAAACCCTCTGTCCAATATAAGTTTTTATTTGGCCAACCTATCGTTTTAATAGTTGTTGTAAAATCATGTAACTCTATTTGTCTTGTTGGGGATGCAAGGTCGTTTCTACCATATATACCCACAATTCTAGCCGGGTGTGGGACGAGAGGTCCGGTAGAAGCTTGGTTTGTTTCTCCATATGAAACATAAGCACCTTTAAAATTCAATGTGTTTTTTGCAAATCCATATGCAATTCTATTTGTAGTTAGCCACAGACCACAACTTTCATCATAGCCATATAATCTGTTGTCATTTAAGTTGTGCCAATAATGGTCGCTAGTTGGGGGCGCTGGATATTTTCTTACAATACCTGTTCCTGTTCCGCTCACAGTTCCAAATTCTAACCCACTATGATCTGATTTAACAACAATCATTTCACCCGCGTGGCCACTATAAGTTGTTGGAGTATCCTCTTGATGGATAAAATAGTGATCTATATCTTCACTATGTCCAGGAATTCTACAAAATTTATCTATTCTTTCCACTATTTAGAACCTCCAATTAAGAAGTCATAAAACTATATTTTAATTCAAAATAATAGTTTCCTATTCCGCGCTGATTCATGCATATCATAATGCCCTCATCTGCGGTAGCGGAATATATATGATAATTATAATCAGTTCTTTTGTACTTACCTGATTCGGAGTCATCGGCTCTAGTGTACGTATCGTCTTTATCAAAGACTATGCTATCTATCTCGTGTCGACTTCCATCGGCGCGAATGTGACATATTTTTACATCCACAAGCCAGTTTGGTTGATCTGGTGTCCATTCAAATATACATCCTCTTACTGTAAAATTACTGTTTCCAGCATCCCAATAGGTTGTTCTATATAAATCAAAAGTACAAGATTTGGTTGCTTCCGCTATTTTAAACTCTGGCTCATCTACAAAAGATTTACCTGACTGATAATATCCGGTTCCTGTTACTGTTATGTTCTCTGAGTCTTTCGAATATATACCCGAAGCTTCATCTACTGTTGTTCCACTTATTGTAAGCGTAAAAGGCGTAGAGGTTGTTGTCAATATATCAACAACTGCATGTGTGTGAAAAAGTTTTTCTGGAGAATCTACGGTCCCTCCACTGGACAGACTAAATGGATCTTCAACATCGTGTGGTGGCACATTATATATTCTTTCATGCCA
>Ga0209635_10003059_pt1 | contig 12978 bp, 9 predicted proteins | sample DeeMarSWOR230_32_FD_187463 | JGI IMG/M metagenome (GOLD analysis project Ga0209635, IMG submission 187463) | Marine sediment microbial communities from White Oak River estuary, North Carolina - WOR-2-30_32 (SPAdes) (version 2) | ecosystem: Environmental > Aquatic > Marine > Intertidal zone >...
CGACATCTCTTGCCATAGCTAAGGCCGGAGCTAGCTTCCGGGGTATTCCCTTATACCGTTATTTAGGAGGAACAAGAGCTAATCTGTTGCCTGTCCCTATGTTAAATATTTTAAACGGGGGTAAGCACGCTCTGGACTCTACCGATTTTCAGGAATTTATGATAATGCCAGTGGGCGCTGCCAACTTCAATAAAGCCCTGCAAATAAGCAGCGAAGTATATCATTCCCTGCGTAAAGTGCTTGAAGATAAGGGATTAAGCACCAATGTGGGAGACGAAGGTGGCTTTGCTCCCCGGCTCCACTCTAATAAAGATGCGCTGGAGCTGATACTGGCAGCCATCGACATGGCCGGCTATAAAGCTGGCCAGGACTTATTTATCGCCCTGGACCCAGCCGCCAGCACCTTCTACCAAGATGGAAAATATACCCTCTCCCAAGAAGGTGTTACCCTCGATTCCCCAGATATGATTGGCTATTATGTCAAGTTAACCTCAGACTACCCTGTCATCAGCATTGAGGATGGGCTGGCTGAGGATGATTGGGCAAGCTGGTCATCGCTCACTGCTCAACTAGGAAAGCAGACTCAAATTGTGGGCGATGACCTTTATGCTACTAACATAGAGCGCCTGGAAAAAGGCATTGCCCAAAAAGCCTCCAATTCAATCCTCATTAAGCCAAATCAGATAGGCACGCTCAGTGAAACACTGGCTGTTATCAAAAGAGCACAGCAGGCCAGGTGGACAACCATTATCAGCCACAGGTCTGGTGAGACCGAGGATACCACTATTGCCGACCTCGCAGTAGCTAGCAATGCCGGATTCATCAAAGCTGGTGCCCCTTGCCGCAGCGAGAGGCTGGCTAAGTACAATCGCCTCCTCAGGATAGAAGAGGAATTAAGAGAGGCTGCCCAATACCCCGGCAAAAGGGCGTTATATAATCTGGAGAGGATAAATTAATGGAGATATTAAACGGTGTTCACCAAATAAAAACTCCTGCTCCTGAAAGTGCATCATGGTATACCAATATTTATGTAATTGAAGGCAGCGATGGTCATATACTGGTTGATAGCGGCTGGGATAGCCAAGATTCCCTCTGGGCTCTCCAGGAAGGGCTAAAAGCGGCAAGCCTCAAACTTCGAGACATCAAAAAAGTGGTTATCACCCATATACACCCCGACCATTATGGGTTATCAACCAAGCTAAAACAAATCTGCGGGGCTCAAGTAGCTATCCACAGGATTGATGCGGGTTTTATCTTTCCCAGATACAAAGATTTTGCTGACCTGATTAAAAAGACTGAAGAGCTGCTTCGACAGAACGGTGCCCCTGAGAGCGAATTGTCTCAGTTGAAAGAGGCTTCGTTATGGATGAATAAATACGTCACCCCGGATTTACCTGAAGTAAAGTTAGAGGATGGTGACACAATTTCCAATGACTCCTTCGAATTTGAGGTGTTATGGACGCCCGGACACTCGCCAGGCCATGTCTGCCTCTATGAACGAGATAGGAAGTTCATTCTCACCGGCGACCATGTCCTGTATGACACCATTCCCCACGTTGGCTTCAATCCCCAATCTGGCGATAACCCCCTGGGCGACTATGTTTCTTCCCTTAAAAAACTAGAGCGCCTTAGGGTTCATTTTATCCTCCCTGGACACGGGCCGGTGTTCAATGCTTTAGGGCTGAGAATAGAAAAGATACTCCAGCATCACGAGGAAAGGAAGCGAGCCATCATGAGGTCTCTGCACGACGGCCTGCAGACAGCCTACGAGATAGCTCAGCAAATTCCCTGGATGGTCAACGAAGGGAGCACGGCTTTTCAGGATTTGCCAGTCTGGGATAGGCGCATGGCTGTTACCGAGACCATTGCTCATCTTAAGCTCTTGCTGGAGGAAGATAGGGTGGGCAATGTTGATATGGATGGCGCTTCTTTATATTTAGCTAAAGACTAGCAAGAAAAGAGGAGGTGAAGAAATGGCAACAAAAGTAGGAATCAATGGCTTCGGGCGTATTGGCAGGTTAGCTCTGAAGGCGATTATCCAGCGTTGTGGCGATAAGGTGGAGGTGGTGGCGGTGAATGACCTTACCGATGCTAAAACCAATGCCCATCTTTTTAAGTATGACAGCAATTACGGCATCTATCCCGGTAAGGTGGAAGCCAAAGACGATTGCATCATAGTTGATGGCAGAGAGATCAAGGTCTTGGCTGAGCGTGACCCTGGGAAAATTCCCTGGAGAGACTATGGGGTGGATATTGTTATTGAATCTACAGGGCTTTTCACCCAGGCGAGCAAGGCTGCTGCTCATCTTCAAGGCGGTGCTAAGAAAGTAATTATTTCAGCACCGGCTAAAGAAGAAGACATATCTATTATCCTTGGTGTCAATGAAAAGCGATATGATCCAGCCAGACACCGCATTATATCCAACGGCTCCTGCACAACTAATTGCATTGCTCCCGTAATTAAAGTCCTCCAGCAAAACTTCGGCATTGTTCACGGGTTAATGACCACCATCCATGCTTACACTAACGACCAAAAGATACTGGATGTGTTTCACCGCGACCTGCGCCGAGCAAGGTCTGCCGGTACCAATATCATCCCGACTACTACTGGTGCTGCTAAGGTTGTGGGCGTAGTCATTCCGGAACTTCAGGGGAAGTTACATGGTATTGCCCTCAGGGTGCCTGTTTCAGTGGTATCTGTCGTTGACTTTGTAGCTGACCTGAATACAAAGGCAAGCGCCGAGAAAGTTAACGATGCCTTTCGTAAGGCTGCTGACGGAGAGCTTAAGGAAATTCTGGAATATTGTGACGAGCCACTGGTGAGTTCGGATTTTAAGGGCAATCCAGCCAGTGCTATTTTCGATGCCCTAAGCACCCTGGTCATTGATGACAACCTGATAAAGGTCTTAGCCTGGTATGACAACGAGTGGGGCTATAGCTGTCGTCTTGCCGACCTCGTCGTTTATATCGTTAGAAAGGGATTATAACTCCCATCTAAGCTTTCCCAGCAGGGGGGAGAAATAAAGAAGGGGAACAAACAATGCACGTCGGTGTGTGCCAAATTGAGATTCGTCTCCCTGAGAACCATTCCCTCAAAGGTAAGAGACAGGTAATTAAGTCTATCACCACACGGATACAAAACAGGTTCAATGTTTCCATAGCCGAGGTGGATAACCAGAATTTATGGCAACTAGCTACTTTGGGCATAGCCTGCGTTAGCAACCACAGAAGACATGCCGATGAAACTTTATCCAATGTCGTAAAGTTCATTGTCCAGAACTATCCCGATGTAGAGTTATTGAGTTCGGAAATAGAAACTTTTCCCTGATGGATGCCGTTGCATTTCTCCATCACCTTGTTAGCTTGTCTGATTATCGCCAGCAGGTCGTCCATATTGAACGCATCCCTCATCAAGGCGCTATCTTTGGCAAACCAGACAACCCCCTCCATCCCAGCCTTCAAGCATCTCTGGAATCCCTGGGCATATCAGCTCTTTATAGCCACCAGGCGAAGGCCTTGAATGCCATCCTGGCCGGGAAAAACGTGATAATAGCCACGCCCAGTGCCAGTGGCAAGACCCTGTGCTATCACTTAGCTACCCTTGATGCGCTTTTGCATGATAAGGACAGCCGTGCTCTTTATATCTTCCCCACGAAAGCTCTAGCCCAGGATCAGCTACGTAGTGTAAAACAAATCGCTCGTCCCTTGTCATTGCGAGCCCCGACAAGTCGGGGCGAAGCAATCCCCCCAGAAGCTATGGCTACTTTTGACGGTGATACACCGCAGAGCGAAAGGGCGGGAATAAGAAAACAGGCAAGGATAGTGCTTACTAACCCGGATATGCTCCATTTGGGCATTTTGCCTAACCACCAATCGTGGTCTAGACTGTTTCGCAATCTCAAATATGTCGTAATAGATGAGACTCACATTTATCGAGGGGTTTTCGGCTCTCACGTAGCCAATGTCCTGCGAAGGTTGCGGCGGCTTTGCGCTTCTCATGGCTCCGACCCTCAGTTTATTTGCTGCTCGGCCACTATCGCCAATCCCGAAGAGCATGCTCAAAATATCGTCGGCTTGCCTTTCGAGTCCATTGTCGAAGACGGTTCACCACACGGCGAAAAATACTTTGTTTTCTGGAATCCGCCTTTCATCGATGAAGCTAAGACCAACCGACGCAGTTCCAACAGTGAGGCAGCATTTCTTCTTGGAGAGCTTGTTCAGAAGGAGATTCGTAGTCTGGTGTTTGCCAGCACTCGTAAGCTTACCGAACTCATTTATATTTATACCCATGAACAATTATCTCCCTCCCTGAGGGATAAAATCAGCCCTTACCGGGCGGGATACCTTCCCGAAGACAGACGCCGAATTGAGCATCAATTCTTCGACGGCGAGCTTCTCGGTTTGGTCGCCACGACAGCCCTGGAGCTGGGAATAAATATCGGCGATTTGGATGCAACCGTGCTTACAGGCTACCCGGGAAGCATTGCCAGTGCCTGGCAGCAGGCGGGGCGTAGCGGACGAAGCACCTATAGCTCCTTGAGTTTTCTCATCGCCCAGGAAAATCCGCTCGACCAATACCTGATGCGCAATCCCGATTTCTTTTTCAGCAAGAACTTTGATAACGCCATAATCAATCCTGACAATCCTTATATCCTGAAGCCTCATCTCCTCTGCGCTGCCTGGGAGAAACCTCTGGAAGATAAGTATAAGGAATTCTTCGGATCCGACACTGCCACTATGCTAACCGAGCTGGAGCAGGAAGGGAGGTTAAGAAAACGCCATGAGAGATGGCACCCCGCTCCTTCTATCTCCTATCCCGCTCAGGATATAAATATCAGAGCAACATCAGGGCAAAATTATGCTGTCATCGATGGCCGGGAGGGTTGCCTATTAGAGACAGTGGAAGCCAGCGTCGCCTTTTTCCAGGTCCACCCCGGTGCTATCTATCTCCACCAGGGTGAATCCTATCTTATAACGGAACTTGATTTAGCCCGGCGCATTGCCTGGGCAGAACCGAGGCCTGTAGATTACTATACCCAGACTATGGAGATACACGACATCCGGGTCACTAAGATGCTCGAGAAAAAAGATTGCCACAATGTGCAGGTTTACTTCGGAGATGTTGATGTTACTATCACGGTAGTGGGCTTTAAGAGGAAAAAACAATTCACCGAAGAGGTCATCGAAGAGGAGCCTCTTGATTTGCCACCACAAAACTTTCCCACCAAGGCCCTGTGGTTCGATTTGCCCCAGAAAGCGATTGGCAGGATAGCCGATGCCGGGCTTGACTTCCACGGCGGTTTACATGCCTGTGAACACGCAGCAATTGGCATACTTCCCCTATTTGCCCTTTGCGACCGCAATGACATTGGCGGCGTTTCCACTCCTTTTCATCCCGACACCGGCAAGGCGCAGATTTTTATTTACGATGCCCACCCCGGCGGCATCGGCATCACCGAAAAGGGATTCGAGATGATAACCGAGTTCTGGCAAGCTACTTTGAAAGCAGTCGAAGAATGTCCCTGCACCGACGGCTGTCCTTCCTGTGTGCAATCGCCCAAGTGCGGCAACAATAACCAGCCCCTGGACAAAGAAGCTGCGATAGTATTGCTTGAAGAGCTGGTTGGAGAACTGGTAAGATAAATAAAGGCAGGCAATTATCTGACAATAAAACCTGGCCTGATTTGGTGGATATCTTATAAGTAGGCGGCGGTCATTTGATATTCTTATATTTCTGGATATTCAAAGGTTTTTCATCTCCAATATAAAGCGGAGTGAGTAAATTTAGTAACGACTTGGGGTTACTAGCTTAGACACTTCTGGTCAGCACAGGAGATTGTGGCCATGGGACTAGAAGAAGTTAAGAACATAGCGGCGAAATGTGTCCATTTCGGCATGTGTAAGATAGATTTCCTAGGGACAGGCGTTTGCCCTTCGGGGATTAAACATAAATATGCGGCTTACTACCCACAGGGAGGAATGGAGCTCGTTAATGCCCTGGCTAACAAGCTGATACCTGTCACTGAAAAGCTTGTTGACATAGCAAGGTCCTGTACCTTGTGTGGAATATGTGATAAGCAGTGCTACTTCGTGACTGAACTTCGACCCATGAAAGTCATGGAGGCACTCAAAGAATATGTTGAGGCCGTTGTGCAGAGAAATGAGCCGATTGAAAGTCCGGTGGAGGACCAGGTATTGCACGATTTAAGAGGAGTTGTCGGCGGCGAATGGGCGACAAACGATCCCGCAATCTTAGTCACTTACTCTAGAGATATTAGCCCTGTAGATCCCGCAATCTTAGTCACTTACTCTAAAGATATGAGGCAAGTCGATTACTCTGGAGATATTAGCCCAAGTCACTTACGACATATGCCTGGATATGTTGTCATGCCTGAATCTACGCAGGAAGTTGCCGAAGTTGTTAAAGTAGCCAACAAGCATAAAGTGCCATTTTTGCCCAGAGGCAACGGCCAGAACAGCCATGGATTGACCCTTGGAGAGGGAATCATTATTGACCTGAGCAGAATGAAAACGCTTGAAGTGGACCCCGAGAATTGGGCTGCCACCGTTGGAGCGGGAGTGACCTCATTTGAGATGCAGAAGGAAGCGAACAAGCACCAAATGAGGGCCAGTGTGGCAGAACCGGCAGCATGCGTTTGCGCTAATATGGTAACGACGGGTATTTATGGGACCCTTTGCCATGCGTACGGATATGCGGGCGATAATTACGTTGATGCAGAAATTGTCGCTTTTGATGGGAAAATATTCAGGACAAACGACAAGAATGCGCCGAATATACTTAAGTATTCTGTGCCTCCCCCGGGTACTCTGGCTCCTCTCCCCGGCATATGTACTCAAATTACCGTAAGACTTCACCCAATTGTAGAAGATGAAGAGGGAATTTTGGTTCCCTTCTCAGACCTTCATGAAGCCTTAGAGATGATGCGGGAGATAGCTAGAAGGAGGATAGGCGTAGTCGATTCGATTCTGGGACTAGAATATTTTGCACCGTTCATCTCTCCGACTTTCCATGCATCCGAGGAACTCAGGCGTTTCTTCACAGAAGAAATAGAAGCGCAATACCTGCTAATGGTGGTAGGGGATAAATACACGGTAAGGACAATAAAAGAAATGGCAGACGTTACTATAGACCAAAAGATGGTCAGGACAATTATGCTAGGTTTACCAAAATTTTATAGCGATGAAGGGATGGAAATACTGCGTCAACTTTCAGGGGCTGAAAAGCCTAACAAACTACTGTTTAAGGAAGAAACAAGGCCTTTAGTAGAGATGACCTTATCTCCGTCACCTGAGAATATAGCCGCAGTGGTCGACGAAGATTTGCAGGATTTTTTCAAGAAGTTATATTCCAGGCCGGAAATGACAGACCTGGTCTGGCTAAATATGTACAGGATCCTCTCAAGCAGAATAGGCAGAAACTATGCATATGCCCCAGGCTTTGCCTTCGTTTCCCTGGATAACCTGGATAAAGTGGTTGAAATATGTGATATGCTGCAATCAATCGGTGACAAATATGACTTGAGGAGCGGTTTAGGAGTTATAAATCCAATGGACTTTGGCAAGCGGGCCCAGATAGAACATGTCTATTACTTTGACCAGACAAATAATCAGGAAAGAGAAAATGCAGCTAATGCCACGATAGAATCGATGAACAAGGTAAGCGCATTAACGCAGGAGATGAAGGCCCCCGCGCTCCTTTCCATAGTATTTCAAGGGCTATGCAGAAGCGAGAATTTGCTATATACGTAGACATACCCTATCAGATAGAAAATTGTGCATCTGTGGTGACGAGGTTAGAGAGTCATAAGTCCTTATCCAGTATGTTCCGGGGTTAGAATCTCTGTGGCAAATAAAGAATGGGGCCTGATGGACTTTGCTAATGGGGGAATAAATGAGGAGGCCTGTAGATTATATTGTTGAAAAGAGAAAGAACGCAGAAAGCGTGATATTTCTAACCGGGGGCACCGGTTTTATGGGGAGTCATATTGCGGTAGAGCTATTGAAGAGGGGCTACTTCGTTATCTTCTTATGTCGGCCGAAGCACAATCTAAGTGCTTACGAAAGGGTTCAAAAAGTCCTGGAGTGGCATGGCCTTCCTTACAGCAGAAACTTCAAAGTAGTGAGTGGACAGGTGGATGAAACCCGGTTAGGCTTAGATGATGAGGTGTACACTTATCTATTGGAAAACGTTGACGAAATATGGCATTGCGCCGCCGATACGTCATTTCTGGAAAGGGAAAGAAAGCAAGCGGAAAATGTAAATGTTCAGGGCACGCTCAACGTCTTAAGGCTAGCAGCGGAGAGCAAATGTTATTTCTTTCATCATATGAGCAGTGCATACGTCGCAGGGAAGGTTCGGGGAAGGTGTATGGAGGAATATGTACCTCAGCAGCAATTCCACAACGTTTACGAGGAAACTAAACATATAGCTGAAGGCCATGTGCTCGGAACTTGCGGTAGAGAGGGAATAAGAGTGAACATATACCGTCCTTCAATAACCTACGGGAATTCAAGAACAGGAAAGAGCCTGAGCTTCAAGGCCTTCTACGTTCCTTTCAGGGCGGGATATTATTTGAAGAAGCTATTTGAAAGGGATATCGAGGAAAACAAGGGGTTGAAGGCTGAGAAGCTGGGTGTTAGAAAGACTGAGGATGGCAAAATTTATATGCCTATCCGAATCGGAAAAATAGATGGAAGTTCATTTGATCTGGTCCCTATCGATTTTGCAGTTGACGGGTGTATAGCAATTATGGAGAATTGCCTGGACGGCGGTATCTTTCATTTGGTAAGTAGAAAGCCAAGCACGCTCGACGAGCTCATTCTATTTGGGGAAAAATTCTTCAATGCTGCGGGTTACAAGTCTGTGCTAGCTGAGGATTTTGTCAATCAGCCCAAGAATGCTTTAGAAAACTTGCTTGACTCGTTCATTAATGTATATGAGCCAAATTTTCAAGATGCCAGAATATTTGATGACACAAAAGCTAGGGAGATTTTGGACAGAAATAATATTGCATGTCCTTATCTTGACTATGAGATTTTCAGCAAATGCATCAAATACGCCATAGAAGTGGACTGGGGGAGAGCGTTACCGTAGGATTCAAAGTATAGGCTCCATGCCCAGAATGGCTGTCCCTCCTGCGTGCAATCGCCCAAGTGCGGCACCATTAACCAGCCCCTGGACAAAGAAGCCGCGATAGTATTGCTTGAAGAATTGGTGGCTTGAGGGGCTGGGAAATCGGAAAATCTGTTGACAATCCCTGCAACCGTGGTATTATAATTTAATAAGAAAATAATACAAGTCTGGTGGTCGAGTGGGTGCGTCAGAGGGTTACGGAGATTTGATAGGGGGGAGGTGGCATTCCGTGGCGTGAGATTTTGGGGAAATCAGATTATTACCGCTGTTCCGAAACTCAGTTGCCCAATGAACTGGGCAAGCGAAAAGGAGGTGAAATTTGAAGACAATTCTTAGTTTGAGGAAACACCTTTACTGGAAAAGAGTTAGCATCTTTTTGATTGTAATAGCCTTAATTGCCGGGATAATAGGCTGTGAGGGAAGCTGTGGTGGTGGTAATGGTGGCGTTACCGAGTATACCCTCACCATGGCAGTAAACCCTGTGGGCGGAGGAACGGCAACCGATCTGACTGGTACTTCACCTTACCCAGCCAGCACTAACGTCAGCATACAAGCAGTAGCCAACCCAGGCTACGAGTTTGTTAACTGGACCTCGTCGGCGGGTGGTACATTCACTAATCAGTATGCCGCAACGACTACCTTCACCATGCCCGCTCAAAATGTAACCGTCACCGCTAACTTCGTGTTGGTCTACGACCTCACCATGGCAGTAAACCCTGTGGGCGGAGGAACGGCAACCGATTTGACTGGTACTTCACCTTACCCAGCCAGCACTGGAGTCAGCGTACAAGCAGTAGCCAACCCGGGTTACACGTTTGTTAAGTGGACTGCGCCGGCGGGCGCATTCACCGATGAGAATGCCGCAACGACTACCTTCACCATGCCCGCTCAAGATGTAACCGCCACCGCTCATTTTGTGGGGCCGCCCGACCACTTCAAGTTCTACTGGGTGGATGGGGACACAGCGCCGTACATAGGGGAAGATGTGCAGCTGTTGGACCAGTTCGGTGCTTTTAACGCAACGGTGGAGTACGCCATGGAGTTCGGCAATCCTGTCAAGAAGAAGGTGTACGGGGAAGAGCCGTCGCCGATTTCGAACCCCGACCATCACCTCGCGCTCTACACCATAGACTGCGGAGGAGAGTATGTGGTGCGGTCTGTGGAGGTCTCTAACCAGTTCGGGTACGAGCAGCAGTTGAACGTGTACGGTCCGGTCGCGCTGGCTGTACCAACTCAGAAGTTGGTACCGGGGGGCCACGAAGAGCCGGTGGGGCTCAATCACTACTTGCTCTACGGGGTCGACGCAGGCACGCCCGTGGGGATATCTGTCAACCTGACCGACCAGTTCAGCCCTGAACCTGACCCAGACATCTGGGTATACGAGCCCATTTACTTCGCCAACCCCGTCCAGAAAACAGTCGGGGAAAACGTAACGGAGATCTGGGACCCGACGGCGCATCTGGTATTTTACTACATAGACAGCTTGGCCATGCCAACGTCGGTACAGGTTTACAATCAGTTCGATAACCAGACCCTCAACCTGCTCTACTCAGACCTCCTCGCCGTGCCGTCCGAGAAGATTGTGCCCCCGGTGCCGCCGCTCGACCACTTCAAGTGCTACGATGTGCTTGATACGCTCCCAATAGACACGTATGTGTACCTTGAAGACCAGTTCGGCTATTACGAGGATGTACAGGTGATGGAGGCTGATTGGTTCTGCAACCCTGTCATCGAGAAGGTGCACAACGAGGTGCCAACGCTGGTTACGAACCCCGACAACCACCTAATGGTCTACAACATAACCGGAGTGTCTCAGGCGAAGTGGGTAGTGGTCGTCTCTAACCAGTTTGACCTGGAGTTTCCCCCCATTCCGCAGACGCTGATCGTGAACGGTCCGGTCGCGCTGGCTGTACCAACTCAGAAGTTGGTACCGGGGGACCACTTACCGCCAAAGTATCTCGACCACTTCTTGCTCTACGAGGTCATCATAGGCGATGACGTGGGGGCGACTGTCGAGCATCTGGAAGACCAGTTCGGCTTGAACCTAGATGTCTCGGTGGCCAAGCCTGTTTACTTCGCTAACCCCGTCCTCGTGAAAGACCACGGCGGAAATATAACGCTGGTCTGGGACCCGGAGGCGCATCTGGTATTCTACGACATAGACAGCTGGGCTCCCCTCTATCCGTCGTTACTGGTTAACAATCAGTTCGGAGACCTACAGTCCTACGAGTTGGACGCATTGGAACCACGAGAGCTCCTCGCAGCACCGTCCGAGAAAGTGTATTACGAGCCATACGGGGGGCCATAATCTCACCGTGTCCGGCACTGCCGGCGGCTCGGTGACCAACGCCGGTACAAGTAGGGGCGGGGACAATCCCCGCCCCTACTCATTGGCTCTGCCAAAATATGGTTGACCCTGTAGTCTGGGCTGTTTAAGCTGCTTCCTTCAGGACGAACAAGATTATTTTCCACGCTGATTGCAATAATATTGCATTTAGCCTTCTCTTCAAGTACAATATCGCTATGGTTCAAGATTCAATTAGAATTCTGCAAGCCCAGGGGCATAAGGCGACCAAGCCGCGGAAGCTGGTGCTGGAGGTACTCGAAGAAACCGAAAAACCGCTTTCCCCCTACGATATACAGGGGATTTTGCGCGCCAGGGGCAAATATCTAAACCACGTTACCATCTATCGCGTACTAGATTTACTTTGCAGCCTCAATCTAGCTCACAAAGTGCTATCCAGCGGTGGATTTGTGAAGTGCAGCTTGGATGCTATAGAAGGCTGCCATCGCTTCATGGTCTGCCAGCAGTGCGGAGCCATTCGAGAATTCGCCGACAAAGGATTATGTCAAGAGGAAAACGACTTCGCCCGGAATTTTGGCTTTCATACCGAATATCATCTTTCCGAATTCTCCGGACTCTGCTCCCAGTGTTACGAGAAATAGCCAATTAGCAAAATTAAGAAATGGTCAAGCGCATAGTGCACGAACTCAAAGAGCATATACCTTTCACAGCCCTTGGTGCTCTTACGGGAATCATCATCATGGTCATAGTAGTTCTATGCAACGTTCCTCATCATATTTCTGACACTGTTTTTCATGCCTTACATCCAGTCCATGTTTTATTGAGCGCACTTGTAACCACTGCTATGTACATGAGGTATAAGAAAGGCAAAATCTGGGTGGCAATTTTGATTGGTTGGACAGGATCAATCGGAATAGCCACAATAAGCGATGCCCTAATCCCTCATCTAGGCGGAACCTTACTCCAAATCGAAATGGGAAAACCCCATATACCATTTATTGAGCACTGGTGGATAAACCTTATTGCGCTGGCTGGCATTGGAATCGGCTATTGGAGGCAAACAACCAAAATCCCACACTTCGGACACGTATTGCTAAGTACCTGGGCATCGTTATTCTATATCATGGCATTTGGGGAAATAGCCGATTGGATTCCCTTGCTTCCTTTTGTCTTCTTGATTTTATTTCTGGCAGTCTGGATTCCTTGCTGCTTGAGCGACATCGTATATCCTCTTTTGTTCCTAGGGAAGGAGCCAGAGCAACATTCACCAGAAAGACGAGAAACCGCAGGCTAAAAAGTCGTCTGCACTTGTGTTATTATATACGGGTACTCTTGATGCTGGAGGCGGCTTGCCTGATTTGTTAAAAAAGACTGAACCAGGAGTGAAAAGAAGCAAGGAAACCTGGTTCGGCAAGATAGCTAATATTTTTAACCGGGACGCTTTCGGGGATGAGGTCTGGGAGGAATTGGAAGAGTTGCTGGTCTCGGCTGATGTTGGTGTAGAAACTACGAGCAAGCT
>Ga0209635_10003060_pt1 | contig 12974 bp, 15 predicted proteins | sample DeeMarSWOR230_32_FD_187463 | JGI IMG/M metagenome (GOLD analysis project Ga0209635, IMG submission 187463) | Marine sediment microbial communities from White Oak River estuary, North Carolina - WOR-2-30_32 (SPAdes) (version 2) | ecosystem: Environmental > Aquatic > Marine > Intertidal zone >...
TTTTCGTTATCAGTCTCTTTTATAGACAAAGAATTCCTCACATTAAAATTTATCATTTTAAAAGAGCTACCTACCGCTCTTACTAAAACTTACTCTAAAAATCTGATTAAATGAAACACTAAGCGATTTAGAACAATAATACACGTTACTATTTGAGAAATATTATAATCATTAAAAAAGATGTTTTTGAACACATAATGGTAAAGTTATCCCTTTGAGATACCGTTTTCATTTTTCTCTTTTATTTCTTTTATGGCAATATTTGTCCAATCGACGCCTTCAGGTCGATCAATCAATATCTTCATCATCTTTTCGATTACTTGTTTCAATTCTTCTGCTTGTACCTGAAATTCTACATTAACTGAAAAATTAGGCATTCTTTTTCACTTTCTCCATTGCAAGAGCAAGAGCACCATAGAGTACAACGTCTTCTCTAAGAGGAGTATGTATGATTTCTGGTTTTCTATTAATCAAGTGTTTTTCTATGTTCTCATTTATTGGTTTGCGAATCAAATCTGGATTATTAATTGCGATAGAACCACCTATTGTGATCAATTCAGGATCAAAGACATTTACAACATTAGCTAGTGAGCATTGAATAATTTAACACAATTTTTCTTCGTTTTATAACTTTATTTCTGGTCAAAATAGTGAAAGAAATTGCTTTAAATTTCTCCAAGTTTTTGAATAACCTCCACAACAAGAAGACATATCACATTTTGTATCAAGATGCTGATGAGCTATGAGGTTTACATATCCTGAAGGCATTCGTTTCAAATGTCAAAGATGCTCAATTTGCTGTGGAGACACCAAAGACAAGGTAAGACGGATCTTCTTACTGGAAAACGAAGTAGAGATCGTATCCAAAAAAACTTCTAAAACTATTAAGGATATATCGGAAAAAATCGACGGTTTTGAACCATACACTTGTGTCATGAGGAAGACTAAGGATGGAATTTGTAAATTTTTATATGATAACTCGTGTTCAATCTACGAAGTAAGACCATTAGTCTGTAAATTTTATCCCTTTCAGCTTCAGAGGTCAAAAAATGACCGATATCACTTCACATACACTAGAGAGTGTCCTGGAATAGGAAAAGGACCTTTATTGAAAAGGAGCTTTTATGAAAATCTCTTTAAAGAATTTTCACGATCAAAACGAAGTATTTCTCAAAAAGTGTGAATTGGGATGTGTATACATGAACTACATATTATTGTCGATAATTGCTATGTTATTATTTAGTATTGGAGACCTCATATCTAAGATTGCATCAAATCAGATGCCCTCAGCCAGTGTTGCCTTTATCAGAACCATTGTCGCTGCCCGTAGTTTTAGGCATTTATACAATAGCTACAATTAAAAATTCAGATCCCATCTCAAAATTTTCTGTTTATGCTCCTCTAGCTGGCATCTTGATCGGTATAGGTCTACTTTCAATGTTTAAATCTATGGAAACAGGACCATTACCATACCATATGTGCAAATTTATGCTAACAACTTTTTTTAGTTTTGATAACGTGCTAGTTAGCATACTTTGCATTGGATGGTTTGATTCGTTTCCCACCAAATATTAGTATTAACACAACTCCAACCGGAGAAGTATCCTCTACTGGTTTAATTCCTTTTCCGCCTCTTTCGACAATTACTTGAAAATAGTTTTCTCGACTTGCCAGAGATCCTTTTTGTATTTGGTAGAATTAGAAAATCTAACATTATCATTGCTACTATTTCATTTATGGTCGTTGAATTTCTTCGAAATCTCAACATATTTCTCTGTTCCATATCTCCTTCGATAGGCTAATAGTCCTGCTCTCATGAAGGCGCTTTTCTGCCCTTGCTTTGGTTCGTATTGGTTCACAAACAGGTCACATGGAAAATCATGGCATAGACCGCAGTGTTCGATATCATGATCTTTAGTGCATGCGAATTATTTACATTCGCCCCAAAAGGGGTATCCCTTTTGTGTTTCGCATCCCGAGCAATGCGGAGTTCTTTCTTTTGTGTAGTAAGAACAGTGTCCACAGTGTGTACCGCATGGTGCAAGAAGATTTCTGTTCACGTATCTTCAACTCTTGATGTGAAAATCTGGGTTTGTCGGACATCTTCTTTATTGTAAGACTTTACTTCATTGAGGTTGTTCTGGTCCAAGTGGTACAAGATATGTTAAGCCATCTTGCCCCATAATAACCACGAAATTCTTGGTTGTTTTTGCGATTTCTTTCAGTGCTTCCAGTGTCAGATATAGATCAGCAAATTCAGTCATGTCCATTCCAACGTTCTCCGCTATTCTTGAAATTGATTCAGCAGTTCCCGCAGCGATGATCAGCCGTGCTGATGCTTCACCTTCAGCTGCAATGATCTGCTGGCTTGCAGACGCGTTTGCTAAGGTTAATATTCTTTCACTTTCAAATTCTGCTTGAAGCTTTGATTGTTCTGCTGCTAATTTGTTCTCAATAGCCACCAAGAACGCAACTGGAGGATCCACATCTCTCAAGTCAACCTCAATGTTTTCCAATGCGTTTAACAGTGAGTCTTCAGTCTCTAACGCAGTTATGATTGCGTTGCTTAAGGCTTGACCCATTGCTGCTCTTTCTTCAATGATCTGAATTGCTGTGTATTGGCCAATAACGTCTCTTGCAACTTCTCTAATAACTGAGGAAACTGTTTTATCTTTCCAATCTAGATTAGGAAATGCTTGATAGAGAGCGTTCAGCTTTGAGGGATCTAAACTCCATCTTACTAGCACATCTACTTCTATTCGTAAACCGTCACTACTTATGGGCTGGATAGGTGGAAAGTCACCCTGGATTCCATCCTCCCTCCACATACCAATACTGTCTCTAGCGTAATATATGGGTACGTCGTTCACCCAAGGGGCTTTCAGGTACCAAGATGGACCTGTGACAGGACCAGTTATGCTTTTACCTATTGGATCAACAAGCACTACTCCATAACCAACATCAACCGTTCTGAAGATGCTTAACGAAATGAAGGCGGCTCCTATGATCACTGCGATAACAACAATGACCGCGATTCTCATCAACAAAGTTTTGCTACCGATGCCAATTCTAATTCTTGGATATTCACTCATCTATTTTTCCTCTTTTTTCAATATTTATTTTAACCGTAAGTAATACATAGAGCGTATTCAACCTTTCTTATTAAATAAATGTAAATACTATCACAGTTGGTCTAAAACTTGGAGAAAGAGCGAAAAAAGTTCAAGTCAATACCTAAGTACTTCGTTTTTTCCGAGTATGAGTTACTATTTCTCATGATCTGTATAATATTGGACATCAGCGAATATGTGATCACCATTTTACTTCAACCTTGGTTGGGTGATCTTCTTGACATAGTAGGGATAGTCGCGTGTCTTCTCATGTTCCGCTTAGAAGGAGTTGTATCATTATTGGAACTGGTTCCAGGTTTAGACGTACTTCCAATCTTCATCATTACATGGGTAATATGGTATTATCTCAAAAGACAAGTAAAGCAAACTGTAAATTAAAGCTGAAATGTTGATTTTTAATAACATCAAACAACATTGATTAAAATTGAGAAAAAAAGTTTTGGATGTGGAAGCTATCCAACTTCAATATTAACAGGTAAAAGCGCGCTAGCAGTTGTTCCCTCACTATTAATGGAATAAGCGAAATAGCTATTCACAGTGTGAGTTTCCTTTACAATCTCTAATTTTAGAGTTTCAATGATTACTTCATCGTCGATATTGAATGGATCTCCATCGAACAGGTCTTTTGTATTCTTTATCTCTCCATTTATAGTCCACCTATTGGGCATGATAACGTTAACCTTATTCCCTTCAATGTCTATAACAAGTATGAAACGTTCAACAACGTTTACCTCTCCCTCTAATGTTTCAGGGACACCATTCTTTAGGAAACGCCTTCCAATAGCCATTGCTAACCTTTTTTTGGTAAAATTACCCATTCTCTGTTTGATATCTGATGTAATAGTATCTTCCTCAGCTAATGCGTTTGGCAGCGACAGAAAAACAAAAGATGCGATAATTACCACCGTTATAGTCACTATTGCTATAGGCTTCGTTTTGTTATGCATGTCATCACCAAACACTACCATAATTTCGAGTTTAAAAGCAGTTTCTCACTAATGGTGTTCACCAGTGGTGAATCTGTGATCTCATATTTCGTTTAGGATTTGTTCTTCTAAGTGAAGCAACAAACCCAGCCGTCTTTCCCATTTTTGGTAAAACTTGTACTGTCGATAAGCTAAGTATGTGTTGTATATGAGTGCAGCCATTATGCCTAGAAGTAATAATGTGTCGAAAGGACCCGCTCTTCGGAGTGATATAATAAAGGAGGTGGGGATGAAGAGTGTGAAGAGAATGATGGTTGTTACTATGTTGAGAAGACTACCTGTTCTAAACCGGGTCCACTCATTATTGATCTCGAGAAGAAAATCGTGAAGTGTCCGAATTGGTAGTTCTTCTGGTTTCACTACTTTATTCATCGCTTCCTTTTTTCTATTGTTATTTAATAAGGGCTATTCACCATTGGTGAACTCAATAAGTAAACCTCACTAATAGAGGCTCTCTGAATTCTACTATTATCTTTGAAATTTTTATATGCCAATAACTTCAATATTATTAGTGGGAGGAGAACAAATTTGGTAGTCAACAAAGAGGTGACTATATCTACAAAGGCGTGGTTCAAAGAAGAACCAATATCACTCGTGTTCCCTGAGTCTTGGGATGTAAACGAGTGCTTGATGGCAGGGCATGACGCTAAAGAATTAACCGATGAAGAGATAAGCTATGCTTTAAAAAACCCCATAGGATCGAAGAGCCTGTCAGAGATTGCCGAAGGAAAGAAGACCGCTACTGTAATATTCGATGACCTGACAAGAGCAACTCCATGTTACAGGTTAGCTCCCTTTGTATTGAATGAACTAAAAGAGGGCGGAATAAAGGATGAAGACATCACCTTTGTGTGTGCGATAGGAGCCCATAAAACAACTGTTCGAGAGGACTGGATTCTGAAGATTGGTGAGGAGATCGTTGAAAACTACTACATCTTTAACCACAACGTCTACGACCACTTCGTTGAGCGAGGGATGACAAGCAGAGGGACACCTGTCGAGCTAAACAGAGAGGTAGCCTCAGCCGATGTCAAGGTTGGACTTGGTGGTATAAAGCCTCATGGGCAAGCAGGGTTTGGTGGCGGCGCTAAGATCATTCTTCCAGGCGTGGTTTCGCTAAAAACGATCGAGTCAAATCACAGACGTACACCAGAAGCCCGTGCTAGAGGCAGGGCAGGGGTCGGAATGATAAGGAATAACATAATACGTGCTGATATGGAGGAAACAGCTAGGCTAGCTGGCCTCGACTTTAAAGTGGATATGCTGTACAGGTGTGCTCCTCGAGAACGTAAGGTAATAGGATTAACCGCGGGGGATTTCGTCGAGGAACATAGAGCAGGTGTTGATCTAGCTCGAAAGCTATTAGTGACTGAGCCGAAAGAAGCTGACATAGTGATTACAAACACATACCCGGTTGAGGATGAAGCTGGAGGGGCGCTATGGACTGCTAGGGCAGCCGTGAAGGAGGGAGGTGACGTAGTTGTGGTTCAGCAAGCTATTGAGGGGCAGACTCATCACTATGTCTATGGACAATTTGGAAAAGATTATGGAGGACATCTTCGTGAATATCCCAGAGATTTCTCGCAGTCACCTGTTCCGAAAGCGAAGAGGGTTATTGTGCTCTCTGAGTACTGGAACAAGAAGGATATGCACCCATTAACAACTTGGGTTAAGAGCTGGGATGAAGCCCTTGAGATCCTTAAGCAAGACTATGGTGAGAAAGCAACGGTCTCAATATTTCCATACGGATATCTACAGCACCCGCCTTTACCAGATGAATACTTTTAGATAAATTGATCACTCTTTTCCCCTTTTTTTATAGAGTGTAAGCCTGCAAAATAAGAACGGTCAAGTTTATCTTAGAAACATTTAGGCAATTAATGATTATACAAGAAGTAACTTGGTTTCAACAATGCTTTACCCGTTTCTCTCCTAAGGTTACGAACTTCCTTTTTTTGTTTATCAAGAATTTTCCAGAACTCTTGTGGTGTTTCAGGCTCAGATCTGTATTTTTTTTCGATTTTTTGGATCTTCTTTAGATATTTATCAAGCCTTAGAGAGAATTGGAGTTCATAATCAGTTAAGGAATAGTTCTTGTTAAAGATAAGCAAGAAAAGTTTCCTCAAATCATCGTATTTTGGTAAGTAACCTATTGGAGTCTTTATTGCATCATATTCGCAAATGATTCTTCCCTCAGACCAAAGTAACCAAACTTTTTTTTTAAGATTTCATTTACATATTTTCCTTCATGCTTCAGAAAATAATTTACAGCGAAAACCTTGGGATAAGCTAGCTAGCTTGTTAACAGAAAGTATAATAAAATTAGTTCAGTACTCTGTTACAATATGAAAACTCAAAAATTTGAAAATATGGCTAAAATGGAAGAGGAACATGCCTCCAGCCTCTCTAAGAGCGTCTCTGATCTTAGAAATGTGGTAGTTCAAGAACTCTTAAGGAGCATTGCTCATGATTCACGAAAACATAAGGGATTGTATGAAGCCATCAGCAACCTTTCAAAAGAAGTAGCTCTTATCACCGAAGAAGAATATGGTCGAATTGAAAACGTTGTAAAAGAACACGTTGAAACAGAAGAGCGTATGTTAGAGGAAGTTAAAAAGCTCTTAGAATCCGAAGAAGATCCACGAGTTAAACACCTATTACTCGAAATTGAAAAAGATGAGATTAAACATCACACTCTAATGAGAAATCTGTTAGATACTGTCATCAATAAAGAAACTCTTTTTGAGCATGACACATGGAACATGCTCTGGAAGGGCGTAGATGGTCACGGGGCACCTCGAATAGAATAGTTAATTGTAGACATTAAATCGGAAGAAATGGATCTTCCCCCTTTTTTTCTAAACACGATAAATAGCTAGTTAACATAGTAGACTTTCTTGATGAACCTTCTGGATTAGCGCGCGCTAGTATTACCCTTTTTTTAGTTATCCCGCTTTCAGATAAATTTGGAATTAGTTAGCTATCTTTGCGTTTATCTGACAAATCTCTTTGTTCCATTCTGTTCTCATTCACTTTTGTGCAACTAAATGAGTAATTCCCATGCTAACAAGCCATCCGACTACAACAACTATTGTAGCTGGGAAAAAATTGAAAAGTTCAGTATTCAATGAAACTATTTCAAACACAAACATAGCAACACTGATGCTTAGAGCAGTCAAGATACCCATACCTCGACCATTCTTTAATCCTGTTTGAATTGTTAAGAGTCCAACCAAGAATATGTCCCCTAAACCCAAAACTATAGATGTATTAGCAGGGAACGCTGGAAGTATGATTGCTACGGGCAATCCTAACTCGATCATTTTTCCTGCAGATTCACCCATGAAACCTGTAATGAAGACCTGAATAACATCCATTATAGTGAGCAGCAATGTAAAAATCCAGGTTGTTTTCCAAGAGAAGAGTGCTCCCAAATATATTATGATGATAACTGAAAATATTACTGCAAAAAGGTTGAAGGTATATAGATTCCAATAAAAAAAATAAAAGCTGACAAAGATTATTGGTGGAATGATAGAAAAATACCATTTTTTTAAAACTGCACATGAAAAAATAAACATCATAATAGAATAAAGTGCGATGAAAATTACTAGTATCAATTGACCTGGAAAAAACACTATTAACGTGATCATAACGCCCATTAAAAGAACCATAAATGAGGCGGTACGCACACTTATCTTTCTATTTTCAAATAATTCCTTCATTTTTTCAGAGAGTCTGTGGTATAAAACATCAGATAACGTGACTACAGAGAATAAAATAAGAGGCAGGGATACGTCGAATTCCAAGACATTGTTCACATTTCAAAGCAAGTTAATAGGACTTTCTTAAGTTCTTCTAATTATAAAATCATAGTTAGCTCATCCGATTATAGAAAAAATATGTGATAATGATTCTAGTAAGGTAATGCTCTGATTATAATACTGAGAAAAGTAAATGAAATGATCCAGAAAAATACCCATCAGAATTCGCTGATAATTAGCTAAAGAAAAGGATAATCTGTTATTATGATAAGTTATGATTTAAATGTAAAAGAATCATATCTAAAAATGGAGGGTTCGAATAGACACTGTCTACATCTGAACTTGGTTTAATTAAGGAATTTCTTAAACTTCACAAGTATGTGTTTGAGCTAGGTGACCAGTTCATTGTTTCTTACCAACGTCTGGAAAGCATAGAAACGCAACTTCAAGAAATGTCAACAAACTTCAATGAGTCTTTCGCAGTTAATAGAAAGGAGATTATAGACATAAAGGACAAAATGTTTACTAAAACTGATTTTGAAGAGTTTATCGTTGAATTGCAATTGAAAGTAGAAGAGACGTTGCCACCGCTTCCTGTATCATCGTCTACTTAATCAGCTTGACAAATTTGTTTTCTACTTACTAATTAAAAGAATAATTAGAGTCTCTCTTTCTTTTTCTGTTTAGAAAGTTATAAATTTAAAGAGAAATCACATGTCCTGATGTTAGAGATAAACAATAAAGCGTGGTTGAGAGTGCTCTATTAACACTCTTTGTGTCAAAAAAAGTAGATGAGTAGATTTAATCTCTCATAGGAGCTTTGCCGTAAATGCGCATCCGGTTTCTTTGAGCTTGGTGGTTACGTCTATACCAAACTCTTTGACTAGGTCAGGTATTTGTCCGGTGTGGTATTTACAGAGGAATTTTGGGTCGACATCAAGATCAGTCTGTGACACCAACTCATTTGTTCTTTTTAGTAAAGGACAATTCTCAGTACTAACGATCGCTTCACGGTCAGAGACGTAAGTTAATCCCATACTTGAGAGTGGTAGAATGTTTTGCATGCCGTAAACGAATTGCTCGACGACTTGCTTGAATGCTCTTCCTGGTGAAATGGCTTTTAGAACATTGTATGCTGCTATACCTAAAAAGTTTGGAAGCCTCTTTTTCTCCCTACTCACAATCATTTCGATTGACTTATCGACCACGCCCTGTTCCTCTAATAGAATGTAATCGGTGGCTAAGCTCAATAAGTAGTCATCAAGTAGATTGTTATATTTATCCTCGAGGGGCATCTCTTTAATAGACAATAATTTTTCTCCTCCTCTCCTTTTACCATTGGTACTTGTATAGCGTCCCACCTCGACGCTCAGTTCCACTAAGAATATTTTGATAACAGAACCAGATACTGCGTCTATTTCATCGAATATAATAACTTTGTTAAGATAATATAGAAAAATGTTTTAGGATGGTAATTGTTCAGTTTATTAGCATAACGATATGAAATCTATGGAATTTCTTCGATCTTCATAGTAAATGCAATAGTTGTAGCTTCGCAGACTGGACCTCTAAACTCTAATCCTAATGCACCTTTCTTCCCTTTACCACTCCTGGTAGGGACGACATCATAGATTGCAGCATCTTCAAGTGTAATAACATAACTTTCATCTACTTTTTCACTTGTTCCAGAGCCTTCCAGGTGGTACAGTGGAACTCTCGCCTTAACCGCATCGTTATCATACCAGTCAAAGTCATAATAAATATTCACTTTCTCGCTCTTTATGGTAATCCGTAATGAATCATATGCTAGATTCTTGTTGTAATCGTTAAAAGCACCCCGAAAATCGAGGTTAATAGGTCCATAGATCGCCAAATTTTCTCCTCGTTTTTCAACCGTTAGTTTAGCACTTCCCTCGAATGCTCCGGTAAAACTGACGAGTTTTTCATCTGGTTGTTGCTGTCCCTTCTTTGCTGTAACAATTGAAGCTGTTGGTAACAATGCAAAGCTTAGTAAAAGAATAATAAAGGTAACTTTGTTTCTTCTCATTCTTTCTTACCTTCTGTTTCATGAATTTTTTTTCATCCTTTCATCACATTGTTGGTTCTATAACTTCATACCTTGCAACCAAAACACAACATCTTTCAGAAAGAACTTGATAACGCCTATGCTATTATCAATATATAAGAACTATGTTAAAATGTCAAAGAAAAATATTATACTATAAACTAAGATCAATTAATGTTTTCTTTCGAGTTTTTCTTATTTATAATATTATAATAATGAATTTTCAAAAGAAAAAATTGTTATGAATCCGAAAAATTTGTCACGAAAACTGTAGGGTAACTAGACGACTAGTAAGTAAAGTTAAAAAAAAATTAGAGTTATAAAATCAACGATTATTATCTGGTATAATAATGTAGATATTGCCTAACGATAACTAATACTGCTAACGATGTAGCATGGTAAAAATAAATAATCTATTAGTTATATCGCGTGAGTTTAAAATCACATATAATTATTTGGCTAATATCTTCTCGCTGGTCTATGGTTAGCGTAACATTCTCGGCAGTAGACAGGTCGGCCTTCTGTTGGTTTGAAAGGAACTTCGCACTCTTCTCCACAATCGGAGCAGACTGCTTTGTGCATTTCTCTTGGGCCAGAACTGTAATTGCGTCTATTTCGATAACCCAAAAATTATTACTCCTTTTTACTTTGTTTCTGCTTATGATGCCTCTATAGTATTATAAGCAAAATCCTTGAGACCTTACACTTTCTTTTAAACATATGTTTTTGCTAATATTGTATCCAGCTTATTATGATCCCAAATTATTACATGCTTATTATCTATTAGTCGAAGATTTGGAGAATTTTTGCTAGCTAACTGATTGTTATTCGAGAGGGGATAGTGATCAGTAACATATCACATAGACCCCTTACCTGAGAATTAGTAGTTATAGATGAAAATTACTGATTAGTCTGTTGCTTTTTCTATGTAACCAATCAAATCTTCTGTAGAAATCCCTTTGAAAGTCTTTGTATCATCTGGAATGATGGCAAGTCTAGCATTTTCAGGATCTAACGTTCCTTCAATAACTTTTGAAAGACACTTAACAGCTAGCGTTATCGTTGCGTCAAGCGTCATATCATCTAAGTATTCACGTTCCAAAATCTCTCGTACTGTATCGCCTCCAGCTCCTATAGCAATTGCCTTATACCCCCAGTATGATCCAGTGGGATCAGTTTGGAATAACTTGTTTCCAACTCTGTCAACACCACCAATGAGCATTGAGACGCCAAACGGTCTGACACCTCCATGCTGTGTGTAAGATTGCATAAGATCACATACTCGTTTGGATAGGATCTCGACATCTATTGGTTCATCATATGTCATCTTGTTGCTTTGTGCGAATATCCTGGCTTGATCAACGAGGACTCTAGCGTCAGAGCTAAGACCTGATATCGCGGCTCCTATGTGTTCATCTATCTTAAAGATCTTCCAGATGTATGAAGGATCTTGAAGCTTTGTCGATCTCTTCTCTGCTGCTAACACAACACCATTAGAATATGTGATTCCTAAGACAGTGGAGCCTCTTCTAACAGTTTCCAATGCGTATTCGACTTGAAAGATACGCCCATCTGGTGAGAAAACAGTTATACCATAGTCATAAGAACCTGGAGCTGTATACATTACCCTACATCCGTCCAACCAATATGTTTGGAAAATAGTTGTTTTCTAATCAAATGAACTATGAAAGCTAAAAACCTTTTCTGAGAGGTCTCCTCCAATATACGACTCTTCGATTGCGCGCGCTAAATCGATAAAATAGATAGAATGATTATAATGAAAACTTTTCAGAAAGGATAATTATTGAACGACACTGTACACAATGTTTAATAAACTCTTGATTGAAGTGAGTGTCTGCTAAGTTGGAGAAAAAGCAATAAGCAAACTGCGTTGAAAAAGTGAGCGAACTGGTTTAAACAATGAACAACCAGTAAGTGTCTAAGACATTGTTTCGACGGATTGAACAGATGTTTGTGGCTTTGGCTGCAAAAGCACTGCATCGTAGCAGTGAGCTAATCTACCAGAACAGCGGAAAGTCGATTAGCGATTGAGACACTGCCTTGATGGGCTGTAAAGACTCTTATGGCTTCTATCCGACTTGGTTCTCTCTTCTGTTCTTACGTTTCCACTTTTCACATATTGATTTTAATAAATTAAAAAAAATTCTGTATAATGAATATCTAGTTGTTTTCTTTCTAATTTTTCTTATTTATGATATTATAACTATGAATTTCCAAAAGAAAATTCTCTTATTAATATTTAACCCAATGATGTCAAGATAGTTAGTTATGGTATTATAAACCCATTCCACACTTCTATAAGAATTAAGGGTGATTTAATGACTCTTCAGGAAGAGCTTAATGTCATAGTTAAAGAGTGTTTTAAGTACAATCTTATAGTTGGAGACTTGGAGCGTATCTTGTCAAATCACGATAGTATTTGCCCAGTGTGTAAGGCTCAAGGATTGAGAGAGAAGGTCATGCATAGATTTGACCTGTCAATTCTTCGGGAACGAATAAATAACATTCTTAATAGTGTAAGAATTATCCGTATGAAGTATGTTAAGCGTTCCTGAGTATTCGGTTTCTAAGTTTCTAGTTTCTAAATTAAAAATAAATTATAAACTAACATTAATTATAAAATTATAACGTTAGAAACTATTTTTTTATTTTAATTAGAAACTTAGAAACTAGAAAGTCAAAAAGTCATTGTTGTTGTCATCATCGTCATCATCAACAATTTGTATTTTTATTTAAATTACGTTAAATCATGCAAAAACAATACTAATCTTATAACTCAGTGTTTTTAATTAATTTTGAGAATGAATGCCTGAGATAGACAACTGTCCTGTTTGTAATACAACCTGTGAACTTGAATTTGGTTTAGAGGAAGCTATAGGCGCTGAAATTACTAGAGAATTACCTTACGCTACTTGTAAAATCTGTAAAACTAGATGGAGAAGGCGAGACGATCCTGATGTAACAGGTAAAATGATCTATGAAAAATGGTTTGTAGAATTCCTGAGAC
>Ga0209635_10003061_pt1 | contig 12972 bp, 10 predicted proteins | sample DeeMarSWOR230_32_FD_187463 | JGI IMG/M metagenome (GOLD analysis project Ga0209635, IMG submission 187463) | Marine sediment microbial communities from White Oak River estuary, North Carolina - WOR-2-30_32 (SPAdes) (version 2) | ecosystem: Environmental > Aquatic > Marine > Intertidal zone >...
TCTGCAGCATCAATGAGCTCCTTGTCAAGGGAAGGGTCATTCTTTATAGGTGTAACAGCAGTGATTTCCACGCCTGTTTTGGTGCAACCTACAATTAGCGAGTTACAGACATTATTGTGAACTCCAACGTAGACAAGCTTCGCACCCTTGAGCTGCCCAGTCTTCTCTTTAACCGTCATGAGGTCAGCAATGGCTTGACACGGATGGTATTTCTCGTCACATCCATTGATAACTGGAACCAGAGAAGCTTCAGCCATGGCCTTAAGATCAGAGTTTCGAAGCAAACGCGCCATAATGCAGTCAACATTTCGTGAAAGATAGCGGACTTCATCCCTAACGTCTGCAATTGCGAAGTTCGTGGTTCTCCAATCTAGATAAAGCGCATGACCGCTCAATTGAGTCATGGCGACCTCGAAGGAAACGCGTGTTCGAGTTGAAGTCTTCTGGAAGATCAGAGCCAAAGACCTGTCTCTTAAGGCTGTTCTGTTCTTTTCAGGGTCTCTTTTGACTTCCGAGGATTTTTCGATTAACTCCTCAATCTCCGTTGACTTCCAATCTTTCAGGGTTAGTAGATGCATTTGCCATCACCGTGTTGCTCCTGAATAAGCTTAGATTTCAGTTTAAAGGTTTCCGAAGGGGTTTAAACCTACGTTTCTCTTCATCGGCGAGAGCTCACGCGCTCGTGAATCCACTAATGGAAGATACCCATTAAAGGAAAAACGAGACGTAAAGAATTGTGTTCCACACTACTACGAATGTGTAGAAAGCCACAAGAACAATCAGCGTCCCTAACAATAACTTCCTCGCGAACAGCCACTCAACAGGTGAGGCGGCTTTCTTAGCAAACATACACAAAGCTCCGAAGAATACAACCTGCCCAATCTTAATCCAAGCTGAAAGAAAAACACCTACATTTCCCCACATGTAAAGAGTGAAGGGATTTGATTCGTAGGCTGGAATTGTGACCAGAATATCCAATAAGTTGAGTGAGAGCAAAAGCAGAAACCATGGTGTCAAGGATGACGATTTCCATCCCAATTCTCCTTTTCTCCAAGCGAAAGTATGCAACTTCAGATATTTATGCAGATACTCGGTATACTCTTAACGTGTGTCAAGATTGCGTCTGAAACTGCCCCGCGTCAGTTTTGACAACCGTTTAGCTGCAAGCTTTCTGAAACTATTTATGGCGTGAACTCGATAGCATTTGAGGGTTCACATGGCTCTCATTGTTGCTTCAACCAAAGACATTGCAAGCATGAACATTGCCCACGCACTCATTGACAATTACGCATTCGAAGAGCTTTCAGAAAGCTTTCAAAAGACCCCCATCTACGGCACGACGATAGCTGGGCGAGAAACTAAGCTTGTTTTCGTAAATGCGGAACTCATTCACACACAGTTTCTCACAGACTTTTTCACACCTGAACTCCTAATTTTCGTTTCAAGACATAGCAGTGTGAGCGGCATTCCAACGCTTTCGGTCCACACACCAGGCAACTTAGGTGAAGCAGAGGCAGGTGGCGCAGCAAGAAAAATCTCTGTTTCTCCAGCAAGCGCCATGAAAGAAGCCCTTCGAGAGATGTTCGAGCAAAAGGAGCGATCATTGCTGAACTACAAAGTTTCGTATGAGTGCACGCACCATGGTCCATCCTTAGACGCGCCAACGATGTTTGTAGAGTTGGGTAGTTCACCTATGCAATGGAAGGATACGAAAGCAGCAGAGGCAGTTGCTCATGCCGCTGTAGCCGCAGCGACTAAGGAATCCACGTACCCAACTGTCTTGGGAGTTGGCGGTCCCCACTACAACGAGAAATTCACCGAAATGGCTCTGACCACACACGTCGCGTTTGGACACATAATTCCGAAATATGCAACTCCAAAGATTGACGCCGAAGTGTTGAAGCAATGCGTTCAAAGAACTATTGAAAAGGTGGAATCAGCTGTTTTCGACTGGAAAGGCATGCGAGGCGCAGACAGGAAAAGGTTAATAGCGATATTAAATGAACTCAACGTTTCCGTGGAAAAAGCTTGAAGTGTTAGATCAGAGTCATTGTCTGGCTCTACGAGAAGCTGGCTACGACACTTATCGTCAATCTATCCTGGCGAGTTGAAAATCTTATATAGCCCTCTTTGTTATGTTACCGTGAGAACAATGGCGGAAATCTGTTCTATATGCGGGCTTCCTCGTGACATATGTGTCTGCGGCGAAATCAGCAAAGAGCAACAACGCATCAGAGTGCGCCTAGAAACAAGGAAGTTTAGAAGAGCAGTCACTATCATAGACGGCATCAATGACAAAGACGCAGACCTCGGGCATCTTGCTAAAAAACTAAAGGGGTTCTGCGCTTGTGGAGGCACAGCCAAAAATAGCCAAGTTATACTACAAGGCGACCACAGACAAAAGGTGTATTCCTACCTCATTCAGATAGGCTATCCCCAAGAAAACATCGAGCTCCAATGATTGCTGAAACGATTATAGACCACTAAGAGGCGAGAAGCTTGGGTTTACTTCGGAACCTACGCGAAGTATTTGGAAAACTGAAAAGAGGCCAACTAACGCCAAAGTTCTGCCCAAACTGCGGATCCCCCGAAATCCAGCTTTCAAGCAAATTTGACCTCTGGCTCTTCCCCGAACAATATATCTGCAAAAAATGCAGCTACAAAGGTCCAATTGTAATGGAACTTGAAAAAAAGGAGGAAAACGACGAAGACTAATCCGGAATCTCCAAGCGCAACTGTCTCTTGAGGTTCTTATAACGGTTTCTAACTGTAACTTCAGTCACGCCAGCTGCCTCAGCTATATCCTTCTGCGTCTTTTTCTCATTGTTCTGCAGACAAGCAATATAAAGCGCAGCTGCGGCGAGACCCATTGGGTCTTTTCCCGAAGCCGCCCGTTTCGACTTGGCCTGCCTCAAAATCTTAATGGCCTGTCCCTGTGTTTTGCCGCTAATGCCCGTTCGCTCGGCGATCTTAGAGATATAGGTAAGAGGGTCAGCGATTGGCATCTGTATATCAAGTTCTCTTAGCAACAGCCTATAGCAACGGGCAACATCCTTCTTGTCAACAAGGCTAGCTTCAGCGATTTCACGGAGAGTTCTGGGAGTTTCCGTGTTGCGACAAGCCGCATGAAGAGAGGCAGCTGCTATCGCGGCTATTGACCTTCCACGAACTAGGCCCTTTTCCAGAGCCTTACGGTAGACAACCGCCGCCTTTTCTTTGACTGGCCCAGGGATGTACAACTTATCAGAAAGTCTGTCTAGTTCAGCCATAGCTTGAGCAAGGTTACGGTCCACTGAAGAGTGCACCCGAGAGCGAATTTGCCACTTTCTTAGCCGCCACATCTGGAGTCTTGTTGAAAGTGGAAGCTTACGTCCAAAGGCATCTCGATCAACCCGGCCTATAGCCGTGGACAAGCCTTTATCATGCACTGAGTAGGACGTTGGGACGCCAACACGACTACGTGATGCTTTCTCCTCTTGGGTAAAAGCTCGCCATTCTGGTCCTTTATCCATCATCTGTTCACGCAGAACGAGACCGCATTCTCCACATATGGTTTCGCCAGTGTCATAATCGTGAATAAGGTTGGCACTGCCACATTCTGGGCATTTTTCAGCTGTGCGTTGTCTTACTTCTCCCTTTGCCATGGCCTGCTTTTCCTCGATGGAGTGCTGTGGCGAGAAGACCGTCACTATCGGTGGTTATTCATGAGAACAACCAAGCTAGAATCCGTCCATCTGGCCCCGCCGCGAAGGATTCTTTAGAAATGTTTTAATATATAAATCTTACGATTCAGATAGATGAATTCAATGTACGTTCTTCTCTAATTCATTCCGAGTCTCACTTGGAGCTTCTTCTTTCAAATCTATTGCCGCAATTCACGTTTCAGACCGATTGACGTCGCGTGACTACGTTGATTGGAATCGATGCACACGTATCAAGCAGTTGTATAAGCGCATGATTAGGGCCTTACTAATAGCTACTGACGAGGAAGCCATCCGTATTCTCAGATAGATCGGTGTAAAACGCGAAAGGTAGAAGTTCAAGCCTTATGTGGCCTAAGCTCTTCAACCAACGCGTCTATCTCCTCTTCAGCGTTGTAGAAGTGAGGCGAAACCCTTATCCCATGCGCCCGGGCCGACACAATCATTCCTCTTCTATTCAATCCTGCAACTCGCTCTTCTGGTCTAGTGACCAGAAAATTAACTATACCCGAGCGACACTTTGGCTCTTCAGGTGTCTGCAGCTGCAATCCAAGTTCTTTTACTGCTTCAATCAAGCGAGAGGTCAGAGTCAAAACCCGCCTTTCTATGTCGGAAATTCCCATACTCAAGAGAAGTTGAACAGAAGCCTGAGCTCCAAGTAGGCTACATAGACTGGGGCACCCGACCTCGAAGCGACTTGCAGTTTCTGCAAGCTTCAACGTCCAAATGTCCCAGAAGTCTATTGTCTTGAAAACCTCTGGTTTGACGCTTGCCCAACCAATAAAGGGAGGTTCAAACTTCTCGATTAGTTCCTCTCGTACATAGAGAAAGCCAGCCCCAGCAGGTCCCAGCATCCACTTGTAACAGCCAGCTGTCAGAAAGTCAACGCCGTCTTGTCTGACATCAATCGGTATAACACCTGCGGATTGAATGGCATCAACAATGAAGTAGGCTCCGTGTTCATGTGCGATTTCCGCCAAAGAACGGAGGTCATGCCGAAAGCCGTTAGCATATTCTACATGACTTATGGCCAAGGCAACTGAATCGTCATCTACAGCCCTTTCAACATCGTTAAGGAGAATCTTGCCGCCTGCATTTCGAACATAGCGCACTTTTGCGCCAAGCCGCTGTCCCAGCCAAGGATACACAACCGATGGGTATTCCAAATCAGTCGTCACAATGTTGGAGTCTGAAGGACATTCCAGCATGTGAGCTGCAATGTTGAGTCCTGTAGAAGTGTTCGTGACAAAGGCAATCTCATCCTCGGTTGCGCCAACAAGCTTTGCGAAGGATTTCTTGGGCTCGTCGAAGTCTTCACGCCGTACAGTTGCAGTCTGAGAAAATTCCTTCATGAATTTCTGCATAGCTCGAATTGCGGGTATCGGAAGAGGAGACATTGCAGCATGGTTCAGGAAGACCTTGTTTTGCACCACAGGAAACATCTTGCGGACTTCTTGCAAGCTCTCCATTTCTCAACTCTCCAAACTGCTCGACTTGACTGGACAAGTATTATCCTACACTTATATAGGTACGGAGTTCTCGCAGCAAGTATGCTAGATGTGTGTACAGGGAAGATTCGGACAAGAAGACTTTGAAAGCCTGATTAGCCAAAACACTTCAAGTATTTCTTCAGGATTCTCTTTAAGTTCACGAGTGTTTCCTTTACTCTTGGACCGACAAAGCTGGACTCAACTGACGGGGGTGCGTGCTCAAAACCTGCATTACCGTTTTCTTGCCAAAAAAAGGGAAAAACTAGGAATACACGAAGGAGCTAACGCTTGTCTTCTTCTCGTCGCTCCTTCTTTTTTCTCTTTCTGCTTCGGCGATTGCTTCGACTACGACTCCTCTTCTGGGATTTCCAAGTCTTCCTCACGAAAGGGCTGGTCTTCCTCCATCGGAGCCTCAGATACCGCTGGCTCCTCGTACAATGTCTCTTCTGTTGGAGTTTCGGGCACTATCTCCTCTTCAGTAACTGCTTCCTCGGTAAGAGTTTCGGAAACCATCTGCTCCTCTGGCGATATCTCCTCGGCGGTTTCCTCGGTTAGAGTTTCAGGCGCTACTTCGTCAGTCATTGTTTCTTCTGTTGTTAGTTCAGCCGAGACCTGTTCTTCAGAGACCATCTCTTCTGTTGAAGGTATTGTAGCAGCCTCTTCCTTGGAAATAGCTTGTTCTGCTATCTCTTCTGTTATCTCCTCGGTTATCTCTGTTGACGTTTCAACGGGCGTCTCGAGCATTTCTGGGGTTTCTGGTGTCTCAAGCGTTGTTTCAGCAGGCTGTTCAATGCTTGTTTCCTCGGTTATTGGAGGAGTAACAGGGGTAAGTTCAGGAGACGCTTCAAGTGGTGTAGTCTCGGGCACGTCCGACGCAGACTCTATTGCTTCTTCTATCGGTGTTTGTTCTGCGGTTTCAGCTATTGCGGCAATTTCGGCTTGCGTCTCTTCGGGAACAAGCTGCTTGATCGCTTCTTTGATGAAGTTTAACTCGTTCTTTGTAGCCTCAAGCCCTGAACTCAGAGCGCTGACTTCCTGATTGTGCAGTTCTTCAGTAATCTCGCCGGCAGCATAGGACATCTCCACGTTCGCCAAGAACGTTTCTAAAGTGCTGATTTGCCTCTCCAGTTCATTAAGTTTAGACGTCATCTTCTCAGCCAATCCTTTGCGACGAGCCTCAACATGCTCGATCTCCGTCGTTAGCGCTTTGTTCAGGTTTTCATAGGTAAGCTGTGAAATTCTGCCATTGCCATGCAAGTCTTCGAGGGCACTCTGCTTCTTTCTAGCCGATTCAAGCTCATTGTTTATCTTCTCGAAAGAATCCTTCCACGAAATCAATCATACACACCTCATACTTGAGAGACGAGTGTATAAAACCGCGAGATAATTTTTATTAACATGTGGATATATCGCAGACTCTCAAAATCGGTCCGTTTTCGGTTTTTCTTCCAAAAATACGTTTAAATATCAGCTAAACAGCACCGCAGATATAACCTCAAAAGTGGCATTTATCTATGCGAAAATCCAGCAATTCTGGTTATGAACACGCGAATTATGAGAGCTTAATACCGAAGAGTTTAGGAGCTAGCTGATCCATCGCCATCTCCACTTTTCCAATTTCTCAGAACTCCTTAGCTGAAAATTATGCCTACGTTTCCACTTTCCATCTCGCAACTGTCACAAATATGAAGTATGTAGTAACAGAAGAAACGCAAAATTCTAATGGAGTGCTACCGTACTCTTATGCGAAGGAAAATGGTCAAGGTTACTTGTGTTTATAGACCTCAATGTCCCTGGGCAGCTGAATGGTTAAAGATTGTTCGAGAGCTTTATACCGACTCGAAGGTGGAAGAGATCAACGTTTGGGAGAAGCCGGAAGAAGCTGAAGCGCTAATCGGTAAAGGATGTCAAACAGAAAATCAGAAAAACTCTGCATACAGGTTCGGGTTATTCTTAGATGGAAAATACGCAAAAGCAGGACCTCAGCTAACTTCTGCTGATGAGAAGACTCGTGCGCGTGACCAACTAGAAAGCACTTATCGTCACATATATGTGGAGAGCGAAATCACTATAGCGCCTTTAACAAGCCTCACCATTGAAGACGAGACTAGACTCTCCCTCTTGACCCATCCATCTGCCGTTTCAGTCAGTGATCAAGGCTTCAAACAAGGGAAAGAAATGAAGACGAACTGGTTCAAAGACGTTCTATCGACTGTTGACCCTTGTGGAGTAATAGCCTACCGAGGAAAACAACCTATAGGTCTGTTGGAATACCTGCCCTCTCCATTAGCAAAGAAACTGGGTGTTACTCCGACCGATGACCCAAAAGTGGTTACAATAACCTGGATGGAAGTTGCATTAGGCGAAGAAAGACATGGCGTCTACAGAATCTTAGTTTCCTCAATGCTCGGCAACCTGATACGCGATAATCAAGGATTCAGCGAGATTGAGGTGTTGGCACAAGAGGGAGACATGACACTGGACTACCCTAATAACATACCAATTATGCATCCAGTTCACCTGTATCACGAAATTGGCTTCAGGAAGGACAAAACATGGAGAAACAACGAGCTGATGCGCTATCAGCTAATCTAACTAACATCACAAGTTGTTCACTATAGAACCACGAACTCTTCGCTCGTGCAAAACTCGATTGAAGCTCAATTAGATCATTTATGAAAAAAAAGGTTAAAACGCGATAGTGCAGTAATAATGCCACGAGATGAACAGAAATGCCCTTTGAAAAAGGCGAGTTCCTCCTCATCGATTACGTCGCTAAGGTTAAAGAGACAGGAGAGGTCTTCGACACCACTCTTGAGGACATAGCCAGAAAAGAAAGGTTGCATAAAGAAGGCGAACTCTATGAGGCAAAATTGGTCGTGGTGGGCGAGGGATGGCTCCTTAAAGCACTTGACGAAAGCCTGCTTGACATGAAACTGGTTAAACCAGCGACAGTTGAGATATCGCCTGAAAAGGCGTTTGGAAACCGAGATCCAGAAAAGGTCAGGCTGGTCCCGCTTAGGCGTCTCACGGCTAAAGGTATCACGCCGCAGTTGGGAATGCGCGTCGAGTTTGATGGAAAACTAGCCACGGTGAGAACAATGGGCGCTGGTCGAGTTCAACTAGATTTCAACCCGCCATTAGCAGGCAAAACCTTGATCTATGAAGTTACGGTACAAAAGAAACTTGAGACGAAGACGGAGAAGATCAAAGCGCTCATTCATCGCCGAATATCTGCGGTAGATGCCGCAAAGTTCAAACTAAAAACACGAAAGACAATTGTTGAGATAGGCATGCCAGAAGAAGCCTTCTACATTGAAGGGATACAACTCGCAAAAAGGGGCGTAGCCACAGACATACAGAAATTCTTTCCCGAAACCACCACAGTCAAATTTGCAGAAACTTTCAAAAGACGAGAAGCAGTTGCCTCTACAGCCACATCATCAAAGCCAAAACAGAACTAACGCGAAAAAGCGAAGCAGTTATCTACCTTTTAAGCCTCAACATGCCTAGTTCTGCTCTAAGTTGGAAGCCGAAGATGGAAAGATCTGTTGAAATCATATGTATCGGAAATGAGCTGCTAATAGGCAAAACCTTAAACACGAACGCTCAATGGCTTTCGAAAAGAATCGCAACCTTGGGGTTAAACGTAAGCCGCATCATCATTATAGGCGACCAAGTAAGTGAAATCTCAGACATCATAAGAGAAGGCGTGCAACGCAAGCCGATCTTCATAATCACTACAGGTGGTCTCGGCCCAACGTTCGACGATAAAACCCTTGAAGGCATCGCCAAAGCACTAAATCGCCCATTAGAAATTCATGAACACGCATTGCAAATGATAAGGAAGAAATATCAGCAATTTACGGAGGAAGGCCTCGTAAAGAAGAGAATAGAGTTAACTCGTCCTCGAATTAAGATGGCTACACTACCAAGAGGAGCAAATCCGCTACACAACCCAATAGGAACAGCCCCAGGAGTGCTTCTAAAGCAAAACAATGTAGCTGTCATAGCTCTACCAGGAGTGCCCCCTGAAATGGAAGCTATTTTTGACAAATCGGTTGTGCCGCTGCTTAAAGAGGTCGCGGGTAACGTAACCTTTTATGAAGCTAGCATCTCAGTTGCTGGAATCATGGAATCAGAAGTTGCGCCGCTCATTGACAAGACCATGCATGACAACCCCTGTGTTTACGTAAAATCTCATCCTTTCGGGGGGGAAGGAGTTCCTCATTTAGAATTACATTTCACAACTTCGGCTCACAACTCGAACATAGCAAAGAAACATGTAAGTCGAACCATGCTTCAGATTACAGAACTCATACAGGCCAAAGGCGGAAAAGTCAAACCCGCAAAGCTGGATGGTAAAACATAACTATCAGCTTTTCTCACAAAGCCTAAGCACGCGCAAACTAGCACAAACCATTCATCGGAGTTTGCAAAGTTGAAAGCGTTGATATTGGCGGGAGGTTTTGGAACACGACTGCGACCACTCAGCTGCACACGCCCGAAGATGCTCTTCCCAGTGGCGAATACGCCCCTTTTGGACTGGACATTGAAAGAGTTGGCAAAGAATAATGTGAAAGAGACGATTCTAGCCGTGAACTACATGGCTGACCCCTTCATTGAACGATATGGAGGAAAGGCTTATGGAATGAAGATTTTCTACTCCAGAGACCTTGACCCAGCTCGGGAAACCCTTCCGCCTCTTCAAAGATTCGTGGGAACGGGAGGTGCGGTTAGGAGAGCTGAGAAGCTGATTGGTCGCAAGAGGTCATTTCTTGTTTTGAACGGGGACATCCTCACCAATATGAACTACACAGCTCTAATGGAAAAACATGAAGCGAGCGGTGCATCTGCAACCATAGCGCTTCGCGCAGTTGAGGATCCAAGCCGCTACGGAGTCGTCGAACAGACCGGCGACGGTCGTATAGCCCGCTTTGTGGAGAAACCAACCCGTGAAGAGGCCCCCAGCAATCTGATAAATGCTGGTGTTTATGCTCTCAATCCATGGATTCTCGATCAGATACCAGATGAGCGCCCAGTTTCAATTGAACACGAAATCTTCCCAAAACTTGCAGAAGAAGGAAGCCTCTACGGCTTCAAATTTCAAGGCTACTGGACAGATATTGGTGATCCCCACGATTATCTGGAAGCCAACCAACTGCTACTTGACATGGAAATCCAGAAAGAGAAACTGGGTAGAAACGCTGTCCTTGAAAGTGAAGCCGAACTAGTTGCCCCCTGCATCATCGGAGAAAACGTGACTATGCGAAGCAGATCGAAAATTGGCCCTCATGCAACTATTGGAAAAGATGTAATCGTTGGAAAAGGAGTGCTTGTAGAGAACTCGATAATCTTTCCGAGATCTATCATCTCGGACTCAGCATATGTAAAAGGTGCGATCATAGGTCAAGCCTCATGGATTGGAAAGGGAGTAAGAATTGAGCCGGGGTGCTTAGTCGGCGACCACGCAGTGATTCTGAACAACGTAACGCTAACCAGAGGCGTAAGCGTGTGCCCTTTCAAGAAAGTTAGAGAGAGCGTTCTGACCCCCAAATGCCTCATGTGAATGCTTGCTTTTTATATGCCGACTGCTATTGCGCATCGTCTTTCGAAAGCATTATACTTTCACACTTAGAATACATACTGCAAATCGATGAATACAGTGTGATTTCAATGGCATTGACACTTAAAGAGGAGAACTTAGACGCCCCAGAAAAACGCCAGAAATGCACGGTGAGCGTTGTAGGATGCGGACGCGTAGGTTTGGCAACGGCGTGTCTCTTCGCTGAGGCAGGATTCAGGGTGATTGGAGCTGATGCCAACTCAAGAGTTGTTGCTCTCTTGAAAAAGGGAAAAGCTCCTTTATCTGAAATCGGACTTGAAGAACTCCTGAAAAAGCATATGAAAAACGGAAGTTTCACTGCGACAAGAGACATTAAAGAAGCAGCGTCAACAAGTGAAGTCATCGTGCTTGTTGTCCCAACCCAAATCGACCAGAAGAAAAAGCCAGACTACAACCACATTGAAAGACCAGCCAAAGAGATTGGCAAAGGATTACACGCAGGGTCGTTGGTCATCGTTGCGAGCACAACCGGTCTGGGAATCGCTGACACCGCAGTTAGAGAAACGTTGGAAAAGGCTTCTGGCTTGAAGGCTGGGATCGATTTCGGTCTGGCCTGCAGCCCGACTCGATCGGCTCCCGGTCGAACTTTGAAGGACATAATCACACATTCCAGAGTTGTTGGAGCCATTAACAAGAGAAGTCTGGAAGTTGCCAGTCTTGTTTTGAAAGCTATTGTCGAAGGCGGAATAGTTAAGGTGAGAGACATGAAAACTGCAGAAGCCATAGAGCTTTTTGAGAAGGCACACCGTGATGTCAATCTGGCGTTAGCAAATGACTTTGCCCGATTTTGCGAAAAGACCGGGATAGACTACCTAGAGGTGCGGAAAGCCGCCAACACTCAGCCTTATTGTCATCTGTCTTCACCAGGAATGGGCAACGGGTATTATTCAAAAGACTCATATCTTCTTCTGGAAGAGGCAGAAAATGCGAACGCAAAATTGGGCATGTTATTGACTGCTAGGAAAACAAACGATGCGATGCCGAGTCACACACTTCGTTTAACAAGGGAAGCCTTGCGATCGTGTGGGAAACCTCTTAGGAGAGCCAGAATTTCAGTCTTCGGTGTTTCTCCTTGGCCAAATGTAAAGGAGTCTCATGGTTCGTCGACAAAGAAGCTCGTGAGCATGTTGAAAAAAAAGGGCGCGTTTGTTCAGGTATATGATCCCTTCTTCTCTCCCAAAGAGTTGATGGAACTGGGGTATCCCACTAAGAGCTCACTAACGAAAACTGTTGAGGGTACAGACTGCATAATAATCGCAGCGGGGCATGATCGATTCAGACGGTTGAATCTAGGAAGAATAAATGTCTTTGTTAAGAATCCTGCAGCCATCGTCGACATGGGGCATGTTATTGATCCTGCCAGAGCTGAGAGAGCAAAGTTTGTGTACCGTGGTCTGGGTAGAGGCGCATGGGCTGAATGAAAGAATACGGTCGAGCAGTTGGCAGAAGCCGAAGTCTAAGTTCAGAACGCATAATAGGAGGATATGGCAACTGACGAAACCAGGAATTGGAAGAATTTGAGGTGTCATGGCTGATCTTTCTGATCATTCTGTTGATTTCGATTTTGACTTCTTTCGCCACGACTTTTTTCCTGACACCCTTTTTCATAAAATTTCTATACCTGGCTGGAATCGTTGGTCTGGACCTCCAGAAGAAAGACAAACCAAAGTTAGCTACTTCCGGCGGAATTTGCGTTGCCTTCGGCATTCTGGCTGGATTGCTGAGCTATATAGGGTTGCACACGTTTGTATCCGGCTCGGAAATCGAAGTCGACGTTATACCGCTTTTAGCAGTCACATCTTCTATCCTTATTGTCATGTTTGTTGGTTTACTAGACGATTTGAACGTCAAGTCGAAGGCAGTCAAGACAAAGGAAGGCTATGATATCAGAGTTGGATTCCCACAATGGATCAAGCCATTGCTTACTCTGCCAGCGGCCATACCGTTAATGGTTATTAGTGCTGGAGAGACCTCAATGGTAATTCCATTCATAGGAAGGGTCCATTTCGGAATCTTCTACCCTCTTTTGCTAATACCCATAGGAATCGCGGGGGCATCCAACGCTGTTAACCTGCTCGCTGGATTCAATGGTTTAGAATCGGGAATGGGAATTGTCTACTTCTTTGGTCTCGGACTCTACGGCCTACTGCATGGA
>Ga0209635_10003065_pt1 | contig 12968 bp, 15 predicted proteins | sample DeeMarSWOR230_32_FD_187463 | JGI IMG/M metagenome (GOLD analysis project Ga0209635, IMG submission 187463) | Marine sediment microbial communities from White Oak River estuary, North Carolina - WOR-2-30_32 (SPAdes) (version 2) | ecosystem: Environmental > Aquatic > Marine > Intertidal zone >...
AAACTCTAAAAAGCATTGATTCAAGGAATCACTTCGACTGGTTGTAATGTGTTTCAAATAGGTATAGTACCAACCCCCGTCACATCATTCGCGGTTGTGAAATACAAAAAAGACGGAGGGGTCATGATTACAGCCAGTCATAATCCTCCTGAATGGAACGGCTTTAAACTCTATAAAGAAGGAGGAGCAAGTTGCGCTCAAGGCACAGGCATGGAGGCGGTAAAGAAAATTACTTTATCTGGAAAATTTACTAAAGGAAAGGGAGAGGTAAAGAGATGCGGAGAAGTTTTAGATGATTACTCCAATTTCATCGAAGAAAAAATAACAATAGAGAAACCCTTGAAAGTAGCTATGGACACGAGCAATGGGGCAAGTAGTATTATCGCACCAAAAATCTTCAAGAAATATGGTTGTGAAGTCATTGGAATAAATATGGAACCAAACGGTAGCTTCCCAGGGCACTCCCCGAACCTACAGAGGAGACATTGACAGATCTAAAGAAGGTTGTAAAGGACGAAAAAGCCGACTTTGGTGTAGGATACGATGGTGACGGTGACAGATCGGTCTTTATAGATGATAAGGGTCAGATGGTGCCTGCTGATATAACTTTAACGATATTCTCAAATTACTTATTAAAGAGAAATAAAGGATCAAAGGTAGTTTATTCCGTTGATTGTTCATCTGTAGTAGAGGAGGCAATTAAGGCAAAAGGCGGCGTTCCAATTGTCAGTAAGGTTGGAAGAACTTTCATCATTGAAAAGATGATTGAGGAGAACGCTATTCTGGGAGGAGAAAGTAGCAGTCATTTTTATTTCGGTGAAATAAACGGGTTTGATGATGGAGTCTTTGCCAGTCTGAGACTAACTGAAATTCTATCTAAAACAAATAAAAAATACTCAGAAATGGTGAAAATCATACCCAGATATCCATCTATCCCAATCATGAAATTTGAATGCTCAGATGATAAAAAGTTCAAGGTCGTGGAAGAGTTGAAGGACGAATTTGAAATTTCTGGTTATGAAACAATAGATCTTGATGGTGTAAAAGTCTTTTCGCCTGAAGGCTGGTTTCTTATTAGAGCATCAAATACTATGCCACAAGTGAAGATGACAGCTGAAGCAAAAAGCGAGAAGGAACTGAATAAGCTTGTTAAATATGCTACAAGAAAAATAAACGAAAAAATAAAAAAGGTATAGTTTATTTCAACTTGTCTCTACTGTTTTTATTTAATCATTCATGTATTTTATTCTCTTCGACCTTTCAAATTCCAGTCTTTATTCTTATTTTTACGTAATTGTTTTTATGAACAAATATTTTTTGATTAGGTTCCAAATCATCATATAAACAAACATTAGGTCCAACAATACTATTAGGACCCACCCGAATACCTGGCATTATACATGAGCCTATTCCTGTCTTACATTCATCACCCATAATCACACCGAGTTTTGAAAGACCCGAATCGATCTCTTTTCGATCTATTTTTAATTTAACGGTCTTTTCGTCAAATCTTAGATTCGCTGTCACTGTTCTTGCTCCAAAAGAACAATCATCAGAAATGATAGAATTCCCAATATAGTTCGTGTGAAACCAACAGTTATCGCCAATGATTGAGTGTTTCACCTCGCTTGCAAAACCTACAACACAGTTATCGCCTAAAGATGAGTGGTTCAAAATAAGACAGTTGTTTCCAATAAAACTGTTTGAACCGATATAGCAAGGTCCTCTTATAATTGTATTTTCGAAAATTTTTACGCCTTTTCGAATCCACACATTGCCTTCAATTTGAGCTTTTTCAGAGACATTGACATCTTCTTCAATTATTGGTTTTGTAATATTTTTTTTCATTAAGTATTCATTTATTGTGAAAAGATCCCAAGGATATTTAAAAGCTGCAAAAAAGCCTTCATGCCTATAAGCAGTTACGAAATCGCCATCATCGATGATTTTTTGAATAGAAGCTTCATATTGATGATCTGAAACTTGTGTTTTTTTAATGTACTTGAATATGTTTTTTTTCAGTATATAGACGCCTAAAACAGAAAGATTACTTGGCTCTTGGCCTTTGAGAGGTTTCTCTACGATTTTTTCCACTCTTTCATCCTTTAGTTTTATTATACCCCACTTCCATGTGTCATGAACAGGTTTACAGGAAAGAATGATGTCTGCATTTGTCTTTTTGTAATGGCTCATCATGCCTTTAATCAGTGAAGATTCAAACACGTCGTCAGCATTAATGACAAAGAAGTCGTCTTCTACCAAATCATCGGTAGTTTCTAGAGCATTTGCTTGGCCAAGTGCTTTTTCTTGATATGTATATCTTATGTTTACGTTCCATTTTTCTCCGTTTTTTAAATAATTTTTAATCTTTTCTGAGTTGTGGCCCGTTACGATTATTAGATCTCTTAATCCTGCTTCTTTCAGGGTTTCTATGACAAAAAGGATCAGAGGCTTTCCCAATAATTTGAACATAGGTTTAGGTGTATTAACTGCTAAAGGAAAAACTCGGTTCCCAATTCCTCCAGCTAGAATCACTGTTTGCATTTTATTCACATTTGAAATCATCGTTTAGATAGTAATTGGTTCAACCCCTGCTCTTCGCTGAAAATATTTTGATAACGTCACGATCCTTTAGAATGTAATCCTCCCCAAGTCGTCTTTTCGTCCTAACATCAGTGGCATAAATGAATCCGGCTCCAAGATCAGTGTGTATAATATACGCAAATTGCTTTGCCGTTGTTCCATAAGGAACTAGGTAAACATCAGGTAAAACCTTCCCATCATGATCGCACATTTTTTCGACATCTTCCACAGGGTAAACAGCGATCATCTGAAGAATTTTAAAGTACACAGTATTTAGTGCCTCTTGGATGCCAGTATTTCCCAACCTTTGAAGGACTATTTCCTTTATAGTGTTCAACGCCTTCTTTTGATCATCAGTAAGATCATCTCTTAATACATTGAAGTTGCAATCACCTGGTTTATAATCTATCATTTTCTTCTCAGCAGCCCTTCGAAGCACAAGTTCGGCTTCAGTTGAGCAAGGGATAACCTGATAACCCGTTTCTTTAAGTCTTTCAAGGTTACGCTCAGCTTCAGGAACATCGATTTTATTAGCTGCAATTAACATTGGCTTTGCGATTTTTCGTAACGCTATAGTAAAAGATAGAAGGTCGTCATCACTCCATTGCGAGGGACTGTCTGCATTTAGGTTTGCGCTTTTTATTGCTTCAATTATTTGGCTTTTATTTATCGCTAACCCACTCAATCTGTCAGCTAGAACATCGAATAATCCACTTTTTATTGTTTCAGATTGTTGTAAGATTCTTTTCCAATCTTTCATTACGATTTGGCGAAGCCACATCGCAATTTCATAATCAAGGAATTCCATGTCTTTCAAAGGATCATGCTCCCCAGGTTTGAGTTGTTGACCTTCTTCGTCTGTTGTTCCCGCTGCGTCAACTATGTGAATTAAAGCATCAGCCTTTCTAATTTCATCAAGAAACTTATTACCGAGCCCTCTTCCTTTCCATGCCCCAGGAACAAGACCCGCACAATCGATTAGCTTCACTGGAATTAATCGAACACCGTCCAAACAGATTGAATTTGAAGGTTGATCCTTGACATTAAATTCTTTACAAACACACGGGACTCTAAGGTATCCCACTCCGATGTTTGGCTTCACTGTGGTAAAAGGTCTAGCGGATATCGGAACCGAGATAAGTGTAATCGCACTGAAAAACGTAGATTTGCCAACGCTCGGTTTACCAACGATTCCAACCAACAATCCCGGATCACCCGAAGTAAAATTCTATTGAGAGAAAATAAACTTCACTAATAGAATGATTATTCTCATGTTTTTTATATAGTGTATGTTAAATCTAGGAATAGGTCTGGGAGTCTTTTCTCAACCGCTTTTTCAGTCAAGGTTTAATACATATAGGTACAAAACTATTCTTATCAGTTAAGTTTTTATACATAATTACTGAATACCCGCTTTATTACAGATACAAATTCATGGTTTGTTCTATTAAAATAAGAATAATGTTAAAGTCAATTTTCAAATTTGAAAAGATGATGTACTATGAAACAGCCTCAAAAAGTATTAATTACTGATTCAATTCATCAAGACGGCTTAAAATTACTTAGCAAAGCTGGATTAGAAGTTGACTATAAGCCTGATATTCCAAATGACCTTTTAATTTCCATCATCTCAGGATATGATATATTAGTTGTGCGAAGCAGAACAAAAGTAACAAAAGAGCTTATGGCTAAAGGATCTAGTTTAAAGGTCATTGCAAGGGCTGGAGCGGGTCTGGATAATGTGGACTGCGACGAAGCGAAGAGAAGAGGAATAATAGTGCTAAATACACCTGAGGCACCTACAACGTCGGTCGCTGAACTAACTTTAGGATTAGTCATATCTCTTCTGAGACACATACCCTATGCAAATGGCTCTATGAAGGAAGGCTTATGGAAAAAGAAAGAGTGTTTCGGCTCAGTAATTAAAGGGAAAACTATTGGCATAATTGGGTTTGGGAGAATAGGTAAAGCAGTTGCAAAGATTGCTAAGAACATGGGGATGAAGGTCATTATCAATGATCTGCGCGCTAATCCGATTGTAAACAGTGGAACCAATTTAAAGGAGGTTTCTTTAGAGAAACTTCTTGCAACTGCTGATATGGTTACTGTTCATATCCCACTTTCATCTAGAAACCGCCATTTTATAGGAGAGAATGAATTCCAGTCAATGAAGAACGGAGCTTTCTTTATTAATACATCTAGAGGAGCAGTAATTGATGAGAAAGCGCTCTTAAAAGCTCTAAAAACAAAAAAACTCACAGGAGCAGCTTTGGACGTATTCGAGAGAGAGCCACCAACAGATCTCTCTCTAATTAAACTGCCAAACGTCATATGTACTCCCCACATTGGCGCTCAGACATCAGAAGCCCAAAGACTTGCGGCCATAAAGATAGCAGAAAAGATAATAAGAAGAGTTAAAAAGGAACAATAAGGTTTATCAGTCGCACTAAACGCCAACGATTTTGAGAAGAGCAAGCATATGACTAACCAATCAACCAGCCTAAAGCAAAGGCTTGAAATCCCAATAAAAGAATCAAAGAGAATCACGGCAGTCGAATGGCGAAAGCAGCCCGCAATAATAAAGATAAAAAAACCAACCAATATCAAACGGGCTCGTACTTTAGGCTATAAATCAAAACAAGGCTTTATTATCATAAGAGTTAGAATCAGGAGAGGGGGATTACATAAAGTTAAACCAAGCGGGGGTAGAAGACAAAAAAGAAAAGGTCTTGCCAGATACTATCCTGCAAAAAGTAAAAGGTTAATCGCGGAAGAAAGAGCAGCCAAGCATTTCCCAAACCTCGAGGTCTTAAACTCTTATTGGGTTTGGGAAGATGGGGTTTACAAATGGTTCGAAGTAATAATGGTAGACCCAAATCATCCCTCAATACGATCCGACTCTGATCTACAATGGATAAATGAACCATCAAATAAACGGAGGGTACACAGAGGATTAAGTAGCGCTGGAAAAAAAGCTAGAGGATTGCAAAAGAAAAAGAAAGGATGACTGAAAGGACAATTAAAAAGGAATTCTAATATACTCTTAGCTTTGACTATATAATCTTTTGAATCTTGAATTTTATTAGTTGCAGGCGGGGAAAATGCCTGTTAGAACAGAAAAAAAGCGATATATTGCATTCGACGTCAGGGCTTCTGAGGATATATCGAAAGATGAATTAAAAGATTCACTTCAAAAAACAGTTCGTTCTTATTCGCCGATCCAAAATTTTAAAATAATCTCATATAATCGTTTAAAAAACATTTTAATAATACGATGTGGGCATCGAGATGTTGAAACCCTAAAAAAAACGTTAAATGACATTGAAATCAATGAACTACATGTGCAGAACAAAGTACTACTGGTTTCGGGAACTTTAAAAATACTAAGAAAAAAACTTGGATTTCTGCTGTCTTAATTTTTCGCAAATAAATTACTGATAATCATGGTTAGGAAAAGTTTTTAATTTCTTTCTTCACCATTCTGAAGCAACATCAATTCGTTTATAAATAGAAAATTGAGGCGAATGAATAAAATGGCAATGTTTGCAGCTCCCGGTGCATATGATCGAGCAATAACAGTGTTTTCTCCTGATGGTCGACTATTTCAAGTTGAATACGCTCTCGAGACTGTGAAGAGGGGATCAACAGTACTAGGTATTGCTACTTCAAGTGGAGTTGTCTTAGCAGCGGAGGAGAGAGCTTCATCTAAGCTCCAAGATCCAAGCTTCATGTGGAAAATATTTCAAATCGATGATCACATCGGTGCAGCTATTGCTGGGTTAAGCTCAGACGCTAGGGTTCTAATTGATCAGGCCCGAGTTTACGCTCAGAGTAATAGACTCATGTATGATGAACCAATTGATGTCGAGGGTTTGTCAAAAAGGGTTGGTGACATAGAACAGATGTACACCCAGCACGGTGGGGTTCGACCCTTCGGTGTATCAATAATATTTGGAGGAGTTGATGACACAGGAAGTAAGGTCTTTCAGACCGATCCTAGTGGAGCATGTTGGGGTTATAGAGCAGTGGCGATAGGAGCTGGAAGTGACACTGTGAAGGAAATTTTAGAAAGCAAATATAAGGAGAATTTAACAATGGAGCAATCAGTACTTTTAGCTATAGAATGCTTATCAAAAGTAATTGAGGGTAAACTTGAAGCTCAGAAGATTAGCGCCGTGTTGATTCCAGCAGACACACGAAAGTTCAGAAAGTTACCTGATGAAGAAGTCGAGGATTATATAAAGAAAGGCGGTTTTAGAAGAACTTAGTCAGCTGGTTCAAAATAATGGTGCAAAAGCACACAACAGCTCGATTTAAAGTTGCAGGTGAACACTTCGAAATATTGGTGTATCCCGATCCAGCTCTTCAATTCAAGTTGGGAAAATCGTTAGATCTCTCGGAAATATTGGTCACCGAAACAGTATTCAGTGAGGTTAGTAAGGGCTTACGTGCATCGTCGGATAAGTTGCACAGCGTCTTCGAAACAGACGATGTTTTAAAAATTGCAGAAACAATTCTGCAGAAGGGAGAGCTGCAACTAACAACGGAACAGCGAAGGCGTTTGATTGATGATAAAAAGAAACAGATAATCTCAATAATATCCCGGAATTGCGTCGATCCCCGAACAGGGGCGCCCCATCCTCCAACCCGGGTAAAGCAAGCGATGGCTCAAATAAGAATCGTCATAGATCCATTCAAAGATGCTGAAGAACAAGCAAAACAAGTGATTGAAGACTTAAGACCAATACTGCCAATTAAGACAGAACACATCCGAATAGCTATAAAGATACCAGCGGATTATGCAGCGCAATCAATTGGAACAGTAAAAGAATTTGGCACAATAACCAACGAAGAATGGCAAAGCGATGGTTCCTGGGTCGCGATAATTGAGATGCCAGGAGGATTAAGATCCTCATTTTTAGAGAAGATTGGAAAAATAACGCGAGGCAACATCCAAAGTAAAATATTATAATCTTTATAGCTTCCATCCCCAATAGTCCTAATCACACTCGTCCATCTCATAAGCAATGTTTTTTAGAACCAGATTTAAATACCCCAATACCACTTAAAACGGAAAATCAAATATAACAAATTTATAAAAAAAGGAAGATCTGAAATTTGCCCCTAACTGTCGAAGATAGGCAACTTGTTACGCCTGGAGATTTACTGGCGGAAGTTGATTATAAAGCTGGAGAAAACACCTATTCGGAGAATGATAAAATCTACGCGTCAAAGATAGGAATCGTAGGTAGCAGAAGAAATATAGTTCACGTAATAGCTCTTAGAGGATTCTACACTCCTCAAGTTGGCGATATAGTGATAGGTAAAGTCGTGGACATTAATTTGGGGGGTTGGGTTCTAGACATCAATTCTCCTTATCAAGCTATCCTGTTTGTCTCAGAAGTTTTCGAGCGGTCGTTCAATCCACGAAAAGATGAGCTATCTGAAGTCTTCAATATAGGAGACATGATTCTCGCAAAAGTTTCTGGGTTCGACCGCACACGCGATCCTGCGCTAACACTTCGTGGTCGAGGTTTAGGTAAAATCACACACGGACGCATCATAGAGATGACTTCAGCAAAAATACCCCGACTGATTGGAAAGAAGGGATCTATGATAGATATGGTTAAGAAGGGGACTGGCTGTCAGATCGCTGTTGGACAAAATGGTAGAGTTTTAGTCAGAGGTAAAAGAGAGGAAGATGTGGCGTTTACAATAAAGATAATTCGAAAAGTCGAAGAAGAAGCCCACACATCAGGCCTCACAAACAGGATAAGTGAACTAATAAAAAAAGAGAAGATGTAAATTGGTAGAAGGATCACAAAAGAAAAATCTTATCAACAAGAAAGGGTTGAGAGTGGACGGCAGAAAACCGGATGAACTGCGTTCAACAAAGTTTGAAATTGGTCTTCTAGAAAAAGCAATGGGCTCCGCATACGTCGAGCAGGGAAAAAACAAAATAATCGCAGCAGTCTACGGTCCAAGAGAAACTCATCCTAGACACCTTGCTCTTCAAGACAGAGCGCTTTTAAGATGTCGTTACCACATGGCACCGTTCTCGGTGGAAGAGAGAAAACGTCCAGCGCCATCACGACGAGAAATTGAGCTTTCAAAGGTAATTGGCGAAGCTTTGGAACCAGCAGTGTTTGTTGACCTATATCCACGAGCATCCATCGACGTATTCATCGAAGTTCTGCAATCAGATGGTGGATCTAGATGCGCAAGCATATCTGTGGCGTCACTTGCACTTGCGGACGCTGGAATCCCCCTCAGAGATTTAGTAGCATCATGTGCAGCAGGTAAAGTAGATGGCGAGATCGTTTTAGACCTAAATGATGATGAGGATAAATTAGGAGAGGCGGACTTGCCAGTAGCTCTGATGCCTCAATCCGAATCGATCACTTTACTCCAGATGGATGGAAACTTTTCTCAAAAAGAGTTTGAGAGTGCATTCAATTTAGCCCTCAAAGGATGCGGTCAAATCTATGATCTGCAAAAGCAAGCCCTCAAAGAAAAGTATTCGATAAAAAAAGAGGTTCTTGAAGATCTTGAAGGTGAAAAGGAGGAGTAAATATGGTGGATAGTTCTGAAATAATCACTAATGTAATGGAAAGAAGGATAACTAAGCTGTTAGTTCAAGATAAAAGATTAGATGGTCGTGGACTAACTGATTACAGAGAGATAAAAGTTGAGACGGGACTCATAGAAAAAGCCGATGGATCGGCATTAGTGTCTTTAGGCAATACAAAGGTACTTGTCGGAATCAAGGTTGACGTTGGAGAGCCTTACCCGGATACTCCGGATGAAGGTGTACAGACCGTTAACGCTGAACTTGTCCCATTAGCTTCCCCGGTCTTTGAACCAGGACCCCCGAAAGAAGACGCAATAGAACTAGCGAGGGTTGTCGACAGAGGAATAAGGGAATCTAAAGCAATCGATGTTAAAAAACTGTGTATTATTCCAGGTAAAAAAGTGTACATCGTCTTTATCGATGTGTACGTTCTCGATCACGATGGAAACATGATTGATGCTTCAGCTATGGCTTCTATAGCTGCTCTCGCTATCTCTAAAATACCTGTTTACGAAGTAAAGAAGAATGGCGAAATTGAGATAACAACTAAAAAAAGCTTGCCACTCAACGACTATCCTATCGCGGTGACTATTGCAAAGATAGAAGATAGCCTTCTGGTTGATCCTTCTCTTGAAGAAGAAAATATGATGGACACTAGATTAACGATCTCATTAAACAATAATAACGATATATGTGCCATACAAAAAGGCGGAATAGGAACTCTGAAGAAAAACGATATACTCAACGCAGCAAACATAGCTCAAAAAAAAGCAAAAGAAATAAGAAAAATCGTTAAAGGCAAATAGTCATGGGTAGAAAGAAGAAAGTTGGCACAAGTGGCAGATTTGGCGCTAGATATGGAGCTACGCTTAGGAAAAGACTTGCCTTAATTGAAGCAGCAGAGAAAAAATCACATCTATGTCCAAACTGCGGATCAATGAAAGTCAAACGCACGAGTATAGGCATTTGGAAATGTAGGAAATGCAACTTCACATTCGCTGGAGGCGCTTACACACCTCAAACCAAGATCGGTGAAATAGCACAAAGAGGTAAAAATATACCAGCAACGGAAAGAACAAAAGAGGAAGATTAGGTTAGCCACTCTTAGATTTCTCGCGTGAGACTTCATAGAGACTTGATCTTAAAAGTGAAAGAACAATGCATGTTGCCACAATCTCATTTCACTTAAATCCCAAATATAAGGAAGCATTCTACTCCGCGCTACACCCGGAAACACATTTTTCTCCAACACCACAAACACAGGTTCAAATGAAATTAGAAGATAAAATTGTAAAATTAATCTTCAAAGCGGATAATGTCACTTCACTTAGAGGAGAGATAAACAGCTACCTTAAATGCTGCAGTCTAATCATGAACATATTCGAAACAGTAAACCAATTTAAATAAGCAAATAGTAGTAGCATGCCTTTAATTTAATCAAACGTTTATTAATCTTTGAAATACAACTGAATTGAGGATGTAATTATGAGTGTTAGCGCATTCGCTCACATACAAGTAAAGATGGGGAAGGCTAACGAAGTCATTAAAGCAATAAAAGAAGTGGAAGGTGTTAAAGAAGCTTACATTGTGACGGGGGAATTCGATATAATAGCAAAAATAGAAGCAAACGACCTCAAGTCCTTAGGAGATAGAGTTCTTAAGAACATCCACACAATTAAAGGCGTCTATAGAACAGTAACATCAATGATTGTCTCATAACTACAAACCCTTTTTCCTCTTCAATCCGTAACATTTTGATAATAAACGTGTGTTTCATAAAGATAGCTAATCTCAAAATTGGGAAAAATGTTCACCACTAATATTAATATAATTTGAACCGTCTCTTGAAATGAGACTTCGATAATGAGTGATAGTAATTGAGCGAAGAAACATCAACACTACCACCGCAATTACAAGAACAGATTATGCGTTTACAACAACTTCAAAGAACTTTACAGGTTGTTGTAACACAAAAAACACAACTTGAACTTGAACTCTCAGAAATAAAAGCAGCATTAGAAGAATTAGGAAAAATGAAAAAAGACGCGGTGATCTACAAGTCCGTAGGAAGTTTACTGTTAAAAACCGATAAGAGAAGCATTTCAAGCGAACTCAAAGAAAGAAATGAACTCGTCGATACAAGAATAACCGTCCTAACAAAGCAGGAAGAGAGATCAAGAAAGAAGGTTGAAGAACTCCAGAAAAAGATCCAATTAAAATTGAAAACAACCGGAAGTTCGACCTAATACAGTAATAAAAAGTCAAAGACATTATTCCCTTAAGTGCGATTTCATTAGAACTACATTAGAAATTTTGAATTCACTTAGAGGATTGTAACCTCGCCAAACATTTACTCAAGTCTGGAGGGCTAATTATTAATCTTAAGCGCATTCTCAATTTACTGAATAAAAACAATGTTCGCTTCATATCAGTATTTTGTCATCATAATGCGGATCCCGACGCTGTTGGTTCAGCATACGCTCTTACCTCTTTACTGGGGGAAATACTGCCAAAAATTGAGGTAGAGATTAGTGCGGCTCAAGGAGTAAGTAAGCTATCCGCACATATTTTGGAAGAATTGGACTTTTCTATTTCGAGTTCTCCTTCGATCCAAAAAGCTGACTGCTTTATCTTGGTTGACACAAATACGCTTATTCAACTTGAAGATTTCAGTGAAACGATTAAGACAGCGTCCAAACCAATCATTATCATTGATCATCACACCCCTCATCCAGAAACACAGAAGATAGCTGAGCTTTACATTGTTGATGAAAACGCGTCCTCGACCTGTGAGATGATCTATAGTTTATATAAAGAATCCAAGATGCAGCCATCAGCAAAAGTTGCTTTGGCCATTTTTCTTGGGATGGCTTATGATACAAGACATTTTGCACTAGCTTCTTCACAAACATTCAAAATTTTAGCAGAACTTATTGAAATAAGCGTAAATGCAGAGGAAGCATTATCAATGTTGTCAACCTCCATGGATATTTCTGAGCGTATAGCTAGGCTGAAAGCAGCTCAACGAACACAGGTGGAGAGAATCGGCGAATACATAGTCGCTATGTCTAACTTACGTGCGTATCAAGCATCAGCAGCAAGAGCTCTTATCTACCTAGGAGCTGACATGAGTATAGTTGCTGGCGAGGTTGATGGCTCTTTAAGGGTGAGTCTGAGAGCAAGCGATGATTTTCATAAAAAAACAATGATTCATATCGGAAGTGAAATCGCCATCCCTTTAGGTGAATTTTTTAATGGAATGGGAGGAGGACACACTACTGCTGCGGGCGTTAACTGTAAAGGCGACGTTAAATCATTATTTAAGAAAACCATTAGTCTGCTCAAAGAAAAGATATAACCCTATTAAGCTTAGTTATTTAACCTTAAATTTTCCAAAGCTAGTAGAGAACGGAGCAAGTATGTGATACTTTTGCCCATAATCGAAATTAAAGATTTATCATACACTTATCCTGGTTTAAGCAAGCCAAGTCTATCCAACATTACATTATCAATCGAAAGAGGATCTTTCGTTACACTCACAGGACCAAGCGGATGCGGCAAAACGACTTTATGTAGATGTATTAATGGACTGGTTCCCCACTTCTATGGAGGTGAGGCTACAGGTGAAGTCAACGTCTCAAACCTCTCTGTTCAAGATCAGCCAATCAGCGAACTCGCACAACACGTAGGTTTCGTATTTCAAAACCCCGAAAACCAGTTGTTCAGTTTATCTGTTGAACGAGAGATAGCTTTTGGTCTTGAAAATTTGGCTTTGCCTAGGGAAGAGATGAAAGAGAGATTGGAATGGGCTTTA
>Ga0209635_10003066_pt1 | contig 12967 bp, 10 predicted proteins | sample DeeMarSWOR230_32_FD_187463 | JGI IMG/M metagenome (GOLD analysis project Ga0209635, IMG submission 187463) | Marine sediment microbial communities from White Oak River estuary, North Carolina - WOR-2-30_32 (SPAdes) (version 2) | ecosystem: Environmental > Aquatic > Marine > Intertidal zone >...
CAAATCCCGCTTTTCTAAAATTCTCTCGGAGGATGGTATGATTCATATTAGAAAAGCGGGATTTGGATCTCTTGACAGTAATCTTTTGCTGTACTCTGAATCTACTGACAGTACTGACTTGGAAAGTGATTTTCCTGATTTTTTTCAGGAAGAAGGTGGTGGAATTGAAATTGCATGAGATATTTGATTTTATTCTTAGCCAAAAAGGGAGAGTCTTCCTACGAAAATGGGTCAGAGGATGCTTTGGAGAAAAAAGTGGTATTGGCAAAATAATATCTAGAAATGTGATTCGTGAAATCAAGTTTGAAAACATGCCTAGAGAAGAAGTTAAGAATGTTTTTTCTGATTTGGATGATTATATCGAGAAAAGAAAGGAAGCTGGATACGATATTGTTGAACAAGTAAGGGGATTTGCGAAAGAAGTGAAATACGAAAAGCATTTATGCAAAGGCAATGAAGTTGATATTAACAACATTACATGGGTATCCCGCGTAGTATTAGTTGGTGACATATTAACTCACACTATAGGAGAAAAAACTGATGAATATCTCGACGATTCGGCTGACTCAGCAGAAGGCTTTGAAACCCTTCAGGAAAGAATTAAGAATTGTAGAAAGTCCAATAAACCATTTGGATTGTTGAGGGGAAGCCTCCCCATCATTTGGGTTACCAAATCATCTGAACTTGAGCAGGTGAAACAGAATAGTCCTCCTCGAAATATGGCTGAGGAAGTGGTGAAGAATCTCGGCATGAGCCATATAAAAAAAGGACCTCTTGTAGAGATACAGATACCATTACAGACCCTAGAGAAGCTCTGCACCCCCACTGTTGTGGATGCTGACTTTTCAGAGTGTTTTTGTCCTGCACACGAACCTGATAGATGGGGGCGTACACTTCAGTTGGGCACTCTTAACCCAAGCATGTCAGAAGCTGTCCATCCAGGCATCAGATTTGAGGAGAATTTCCCTCTCCTCCCTTTGGGAGAACTTGGTTTCTCTGGGGAATTGACAGAGGCTTTGGGAAAGTTTATTAGCTGCTAGGCTAATTACAATAGTAAGTCAGATACTGAACATGAATCTAATTAGAAGACACCAATGGAGGAATAGAATGACTGAAAGAATCTACAAAATGAGAAAGGGCTTGGAATATATAGAAGGTCTTTCTGACCAAGAACTCACTAACTGGGTAAGAAGATTTCTAGCGGAAAACAGGTCACATCCTCTTTCGATTCCAAGCAAGGATACATACAAGAGCACAATATTACTACAGTTTTATTTCATGAGCACTAACAGCGACTTCAGAAGACGATTTGAACGAGCAAGTCTTGATCTTGTAAATTCTTGGCGAGCATCAGCTGATCCTTCGTGGCAGGAGCCTGCAGACTCTCTAGATTATTTTGCTGAACTTCTTGCAATAGTTGGAAGAATAAGGATTAGTGATACGTATTCTCGATTACTGGTTTTGGCAAAGAGTGAAGAATTGAAGAAAAAAGTAGGATTGGGAGTTGATCTCCACAGTCAACTTCTTAGAGTGTTGTTTGGATTTGGCATGGATGAAAATCGTCAGGACCTGGAATACATCATAGATCGTGATATCGAAGATCTTCATTATACAGCTTTGTGTTTTAGGAGAAGCTGGGAACTGGATTTTCAGAAAGGTATTGAAAATCTACCCATTCTGCTAGAATATTACCATAGAGACCACTCAATAGATGCTGAAGGCACTTTAAACCGTTTCATAAGAAGATTAGGGCAGAAAGGGTTCAAAAAGGAGTTTCTGAACATGTTGCAAAAGTTAAGAGATCCTTACTACACTGATCTTTGTAACATAATGAAGAACATAGGCATTGAACCTGACTTAACTTACTTTGAAGAATCAGATAGATTTCTTATTAGATGGAGAGAAAAAGATAAGATTATCCAGATTTTCATAGAAATTCCAGAAAAACTGAATGAAAAATTGAAGAAACCTATGGAGGCTATGTATCTGTGGATGACAGAGCGAGATGAAAATATAGGCTGGTCCGACATAGTACCTCAGCCTGCCCCCGCTCCCGGGGCGATATCATGAGCACAGAAAATCATCAGGTTCTAGAATTTGAAGAATTATACAAAGAGATGAAACAGTTTTACGATACGCGTAACTTTGAACTGGATAATGTAATAACAGACTTAGAGCTCATAAAAGATGGCTGGACTCTCCATTTTGTGGTGGATTTCTATCAGGTTTTTACCTTTGCATTTCCTCTGGGATGGGAAAAAATATCACTGATTGATGAGAAAGAACGGGCACATAGTGCAACCAGGCAGGCTGCCCGGGCATTTGTATTTTATGGAATAAAATACTGCCCACATCCTGTTCTGATACCCCCATATGCTACAGAACTGAAGAACTGGCTCTCTATTGTAATTTCAAAGGAGCATGAGATGAAACTCACTTTGGATGCTCTCAATAACTGGGGACGATCACTGCTGTCTGAAGAAGAAAAGAAGCTTATTGATGAAGCAAATGAATATTACAGTCAATCAGGTGAAAAAGAAGCAATACCTCCTGGATTCACTTCTCAATTGACAAATTTGGTGAACAGAAAATTTCTCGATATGTACTTTTTTGTGTCTGGTGCCATGGTAGAAGGGATAGAGATGGTGAGGAATCTGTACCGGGGAGAAAATCCCCGTTTGGAAATGGCTCATGAACGTTGGAAAGACTACAAGGCCATGACCAAGGACATACAAAAAGGTTTCGATTCGAAGTGGTATGCCCTGTTCTCAAAGATGAGGAGTGGCAGAACTATTCCCAATATCCGAGATGCCATGGCTATCGAGATTGTTATGGCTTTGAATAATTCCCTGATACAGAACAAGGAGTTAGTGCTCTTAGTATCTGATGCTGACAACATGAAACGGGCACTCAATACTGTAGAAGCGGAAAAGTTTCGAGGCTCTGTTAGTCATCCAGAAACGGGAAAAGAGATCCCTATTCTTAGGACATCAGATACCTTTCTTGCCTTCATGACCACAGTTGAAGGACGAGCAGAAATAGAAGATGATCTGGAGAGAGTCCGTCAGGAAAAAAATGAACTGGCAGACTTTTATGCTATTGAGGATATGATAGCAAGGGCATATAAGGTGCATGAAGAAACTTCGAAAGTTCTTCAGAGAGAGTGTTCTCAATGCCCACATTTAGAGAATTGCACGAAAATAAAAGATAAACTAGAAAAACACAAAGAGAAGACCGATGAAATTAAGATTCTCAGGTTGATCCTTAATAGGTTTGACTTCTTGGAGCCGTATCTGAACTTTTTGGAATCCGGCAGAAAAGTGGAACAGATTATTGAAGAGATCGTCAAATTCATAGGTGCGAAAAGTGAAACCCTTGAAAAGAAGTTCAGAGATAAAATACTCGATCTGGAAAAGGAAATAGACGATCTTATAGATGAAGTCGAAGATCCCTCTATAGACTTGGCACCTCAGGACGCTGTTGAATTTCTGGCTTATCGATTACAGAGGCTCAACGGAATTCCTTACAGAATCATCTTTAAAAATCCCAAAATTACAAAGACTATTGACGATTTATTCAGATCGCTGGAAAAAAAAGACCTGAAGGAAATTAAAGAAGCTGCGAAAAACATATTTAATTTGACTCATGACACTAAAATAGGAAATGAAGGCAAGTTGTTGTTAGCTGTTTTGTTGTATTGTTTCCGACATTATGAGATGGTAGGAGACATTACCAATCAGATGCTGTCAAAGAAAGACTTAAAAGAGAGAAAAGAATTCGTTCTTTTGCAGTGTTTGGCTTACGGCAGGCTCAGTATGGAGACCCGTTCCAAGTATTACTACGATACTGCACGCGAAGTGTGTGCAGATGCTGCAAAGGAATACGATGATCCGCGATTCCATAATATGTTAGGAGTTATTATTGCTACTGGAGTTGAATCTGGAATGGAAGATAAAAATACTCTTGTAGATGCATTATGGTGGTTTAAGGCAGGTCTTGAACGCTGCACTGGGGAAGACACTATGCTAGAAGCATCCCTGAAGAATAACATCGCCTATACTTTGACTCAGAAAACGGATCACACACTAGAAGATTTGGATTATGCCCATGACCTGATCAAAGAAAGTGAAGAATTATGGCCTAGAAAAAATTGGGTAGCTGATTTTTGGGATACTGATGCATGTATCCACCTGTATTCTGCAATGCTTACAGAGAATTATTCAGAAAAGAAGGATCTCCTAAAGAAGGCTCGTGCAAAAGAGAGCAAAGCAAAGGAAATAGGAGAAAAACATAAAATACGCCGTTCTAAGATGAAATTAGTGGACGAAAGATTGAAACTGGCTACTAGGAAACTGAAAGAGTTAGAAACACCTGGATAGTATATCTGAAAGCAGAACTACGGTTAAACGTAAACAGTAGTCATTCTTTTTCTGGGACTGAGATTACTTTCTTCCGATTGCATAGAAAGCAGGGATGAAACGAAATCTCAAATCATTCTGGATTAGATTTACATCTTCCTGTTTGAATCCCTCTATCTCTTCTTCTGTCAGCCCGAATCTCAAACAGAATTTCTTGGCATACGAAAAACGGTCCAGGAAATCCTGCAGCTCTTTTTCGCTGTCCAAATCTATGAAATAAAGACTTGAATCAGAGACTCCAACTTCTGGCTGTAATCCCGCCTTCCGGAACATGAATTTCAACTTTCGTCCAGCATATATGTCAACACCTTTGTCTTCAAGGTGTTTCAAATAGAAGAGGTGGGACTTACTTTCTGGATAGCTCACTTCGCCTCCATAATCCGGTACTGCAGTAGCTAACACAATCCCTTCTTTTTTGGTCACTCTGGCCATTTCATTGACTGCTTTCTGCTGGTCTTCTATATAAAGGAATACCACACTGAATACTACCAGATCAAAAGTGTTATCTGGAAAGGGGAGGTCTAAAGCACTTGCCTTCATTAAGGTAACATTATCAGGGACAATCAATTCAGCCTGTGCAAGATTCTTCTCGTCTGTGTCAATACCAGTAACATGTCCATCAGTTAAAGAAGCAATATCTGCAGTAACTGCGCCGCTGCCGCATCCAATATCTAGAATTGTTTTCTTAGTTTTCACATCCACCTTTTCATAGAGGCTGTGCCTGAATTTTTCTGTGTAGTCAGCCTGGTTCTCTAGCATGTCTATCCATTCTTCTGTATACAAATCTTCTGACATGATACTTCATATTAATGAACTCTTATAATCTTTTACTTTTTTTACTTTTAATCTTCCATTATAATCATAGACCCACATCCACATCCATTGATGGTCATGACTTGCTCACAAGGTTCAGCAATTTTCGGCCGCCTGTTCTACACAGTATGGCTTTTCTACCATAAAACCTTTTGAATATGATCTACTGCTTTTATGAAATGTCTGACATCCATTTCTTCAAAAATCTCCTCCCACTCTTCATAACCAGACGGAATAATAACAATAGGGACAATTCCTGCAGATTTGGCAGCCACTATATCAATATAAGTGTTCCCTGCAAAAACTGCCCGGTTAACCTGTAGGTTCCTGAGGGCTTGTCTAATCCCATCTGGATCTGGCTTGTATTTGCCCTGGACATCTTCCCCTGTTACCACCGTATCAAAGTACTCCTTAATATGAAAGCGGTTCAGAGTGTACAAAGCTTCTTTTTTTGATCTATTTGTAACAATCCCCAGTTTGTAATCTTCTCTAAGTTCTTTTAGAACATTTGTGTCAACAATTAGATTTTCGTTCTGAATTAACCCATCAAAGTCATCACCCATCAATAAGTGCTGAAATTTTTCTATTATATACTCCTGGGGCACCTCTACCTCTTTAGAACCAACAGCTACTTTTGTGATCTCCCAGTGATTACTGTAGTTTACCATCATTCTCCAGTCCTCGATGTCTTCAAATTCTACACCTTCATCCAAGAAATATTCAGCAGCTTTCTGGGCTGCCAGTATGTATGAATTGCATTCATCTACCAACACACCACCTATGCCAAAAAGAATGGCTTCGGGAGAAAGTATTTCTCTGAGCTCTTCCAATAGAATTTCATTATCCCCACGGCTGCCCACTGTTATCCTCAGGTATCCCCTAAGCAAGGGATAGTCATTGAGGTTTGTGACCAGTACATCTCTCTCGTACAAGGCCTGGTATATCCTGTTGCACTCTTCTCCGAAGTCAGCCAGCACAAAGTTGGTGTCTGTGGTACTGGTTTGTGCTCCCAGGGCTAATAACTCCTTATCCAAAAACTCCTTTTCTTGTTCAATCTTTTCAACTACCTCTTCAACATATTCTTCATCCAGTGAAACATCTGCTGCCATATCTGCAAGTGTATTCACCGAAAAGGGGAGTCTCACCTTTTCCATATCTTTAATATTTCCACTATCTGATACCACATATCCCAGACGCAGCCCTGCTAACCCGTGAGATATTGAAAAGGACCTTACCACAAATAGATTTGGAAAATCTTCTACTAATTTCACATTAGTAACCCCTGCAAAGTCTGAATACGTTTCATCCACCAGAAAAATAGTATCTTTGTGTTGGAGCAGTGTTGTCAAATGGTTCTTCCCCATAGATGTTCCCATGAGATCATGTGGATTTGCAATGATCACCATTTTTGGGGGTTCTCTTACCGCGTGCAGGAGTGCTGGTAAAGGAAAGGAAAAGTCCTTGTTGTATAAAACAGGGTTAATAATACCTTCTCTGAGGATAACCAAGTTCTCACATAAGGGGGATGCAGGAGAAGGGATAACAACTGTATCCCCTCTTTCCACATAAGTATCTATGATACAGCGAACAGCATCCTGTGCCCCATTTGTCAGCAGTATATTTTCAGGGTTCACGTGGTGATATTCTGCAATTTTCTGTTCTAATAATCCGTATACTGGGTAACACGATATACATTCGGGGAAAAGGAGTCTTGACTTTTCAAACAGTTCTACAACTTTTGGGGAGCAGCCTAAGAAATTCTCGTTGAGATCTAACCTAATTCTGAATATTCGAGGAGATTTTATCTTTTTATAGCCTGTAATTTTTTCTACTTCTTTTCTAGGTTTCATAGTATCGCCTCTTGAGTATGTAAACCTGAGCATTTCTATTTATCTTCTTCTCAGTGTTCATGGTTCTCACCAGCAGTGAACACATCCTTTGCAGATTACTACATAAAGGTTGCGGTCTACAGTCTACAGTGTAGAGTCTAAAGGGTTGATATCTGTAAATGGAGATTATAGCTTCAAACTATGGACTACTACAGAAAGGATCATAAGGTGAGTTTCATAAAGAAGCTGGAACCCTCAAAAGATGTATGAAGAGGTTCTCTGGTAAAATCACAGGAGGTATCATGTCACGAGCAAAAACTGTCATCCTCTTGCTGGCGGGAGTGTCAGTCATCATATTTATGATGCATCTCGCTGGTATAGGTGAGGTCATTGATGTACTGTATCATGCACGCCCCATTGTGGTACTGGCTGCAGCCTGCCAGGTAATAGCCATACTTTTGTGGTCACTACGATGGAAGATTCTATTGAGGCCGTTCCAACCTGTTACGTTCACCACCGTAATTAAAGGAATCCTCATCGGTATGTTTTTCAGCAATATTACTCCTGTAGCCAGAGCAGGGGGAGAGCCGTTCAGAGCCTACTACATGGAGAAAAAAGCACACATACCTATTGAAGACGCCTTTGCCACCGTTGTTGTTGATCGTATTTTAGACAGTATCCCTTTCATGGTGATTATTGCCATTTTTCTCACATATTTCGCACTTCGTATGGAAATAAGTACTCAAATGATGATAATTCTATCTTTAGTCTTCTTTTTTAATCTTTTTTTGTTGTCTCTTGTTCTCTACTTCTCTCTTAATGTGAAAGCTGCCAAGAAATTGGTGAATCTTCTCTTGAGACTTGTTTCCAAATTTTTTAAACGAGCAGAAGACTACCAGGAGCGCATAGAAGTGGCAGTGGATCAGTATCACAATGCTCTCAGAAAATTTTCCTCACAGAAAAGAAATCTTATGTATTCCTTATCTGTTTCCTTTGTCTTCTGGTTTTTTCTCATTCTAAGATGTTATCTAGTAGTTGCAGCTCTAGGGTACCACATGCCGTTCATGGGTGTTGCAGTGGTGCAGACAGCAGGACCCTTAGTGGGTATTCTCCCCCTGCTTCCAGGAGGTGTGGGTTCTGTAGATGGGACCATGGTGTTCTTATATATCTCCTTTGACTTTACCACTGTGGCAGGAGTGAGTATTTCTCTGGTGGATCGATTCCTCTCTTTCTGGTTACCCACAATAATAGGAGGATTGTGCGTTTTCGTGGAAAGAGATTTCTTAAAGTAACAGTTATTTGAGTATGAACCCAGACTGCAGTACCCTTTTTCTTGCTGCTATTCTGTTAATCCTTCTCATGCTTTATAGGAAACAAAGCGCAATACATCATTCCTCTATTCATTACTAGCTTCTCAAAATCGCAGTTAAACTTCTCTATAAAGATATGAAGAAATATATTTGGCAAAAAGAGTTATCTTTATAAAATTTGATGACTATATAACACTATGTGTGGGAATTATAGAGAGAATGTGCTTCTGATAAATCCCCCTCAGAATTTTGAGCAGAAAAAAGCTTCTGAAGGGTTGGCACCTCCGCTGGGTCTCTTCTATTTGAAAGCCATGATACCGCAGTATAACACTAAGGTGCTGGATCTCTCTGTGTCAGAAAATCCAAAAAAAACCTTTGTAAAAGTCTTTGAATCAGAAGAGTGGGACGATGCAGGGATCACAGTTTTAACCTACTCACTGAATTCTGTTCAGTATCTGGTAAAATATATCAAGCAATCCAGTGACATGTATCTAGTTGCCGGTGGGCCCCACGCAACTCTTGTACCCCTAGATTGTCTGAAAATGGGATTTGATGCAGTGGTGGTGGGAGAGGGAGAGCTCATTATAGCTGATCTCATTCGCAAAAAACCTAAAGGCATAATCCAGGGGAAGTCTGCAGAAAATCTGGACGAAATTCCTTTTCCTGCAAGAAATAGGCTGGAAAACACTAAATATGGTTTTTTTGGGTCTTTAAGAATACCGGGGCTCTCCACGAGTATCATGACCTCCAGGGGATGCCCTTACAAATGCCGGTTCTGCGGCCGGATCGTTAAAGGATCGGTGAGAAGAAGATCTGTACCCTCTGTTATCAAAGAGCTCAAGAAATTGAGGAATCAAAAATTTAAAAATATTTTCATAGCAGATGATCATTTCATTACCAATAAAAAGTGGGTGGCAGCATTCTGTCACGCATTAAAGAAAGAAAAGTTGAAGTTCAATTTCTTTTATCAGACCCGAATTGATAATTTCGATAGAACGTCTGCCACAGCGTTGAGGGAGGCTGGAACCCAGTACATAAGTTTTGGCATAGAATCTGTTAATCCTCGTGTTTTACAGTTTTATAACAAAACAGGGAACCCAGTAAAATGGCGAGATCTGGTGAAAAAGGTGCTCGGATACTGCAATGATACGGGGATCTATTCTCAGGCATCACTGATTGTTGGAGCTCCCATGGAAACAGAAGAAATGTTCTGGGAGAGCTATAATTATGTCAGTGAGAGTGGAGCAGATACTATCAATGTGAATCCTCTGGTGTACTTTGTGGGTTCAGACATATGGAGAGAGGCTGTTGAAAAAGGGGTTATCAAGAAAAATGAATATCTCACATCAGTGAGCGATAAGAAACTGTGTCCTATACTTCCTGAAAGGATAGCAGAAATATGTGATGAAGTCTTTCACAAGGTGGCCAGAAACATTAAGAAACGAGTTTTGCTCAAGACACTTCGACACATGGATGGGTTTAGAATGAGGCTCTTGCCAGTGGGAGCAATTGAATTTTTACTGTGGAAACTGCAGTATGAGAGCTGTCAAAGAAGTCATGATGCTTTGATGGAGTTTGGTTATGGAAAGAGAGGTTCCAAGCAGAATATGAAACGGTGATATCCTTCGAGTCTTGAAGAGAACCCATATCCTTAAAAGGCTTCTATCAGGATGTACTCCATGGAAAAGATACTTATTACTAACATTGTGCAGTCTATTCTGTCTATCCTACTAGTTATAACAGCTGTCATTAGGAACCTGTTTTTTAGGTTTTCATATTTTTCTGCATTTCATGCAGAATGCCCACTGCTTCCAACTGGATTTCATTATCTCCGCTACTTCTAAGGAAGCCCTTACCAATCCTGATAATTTGAGTGAACCAATGCCCAGCGTTTGTATCCCGATCTGCTGTTGTATTATATCTGTAAGGGAAAATCTGGCCAACAACACGATCGTTAATTTTGACATTCACAGGACTGTTGGCATAAGTCAGCCCTTTGACCATTAACATAAGGATCGCATCTTGTCTGGCTCCTCCAGTCTGGAAATTCTTCTCCCAGATAATGGCACTGTCACCGATTCTCTTGTCACTATCTCCCTGAATTAAAAACGACAGAGAATTTCTTGAAGAGATTGAGATAGAAAAAGTGGGAGCAGGGATTTGAACATCGCAGAAACGAACGACTTAAATACTTACGTATCATATAGGGTGTGAGGTGATTTGATTCATGAAGCAGTCAACAATACCGAACGCCCAAAAGGTCATAATAGAGCTGCAGGAGGAGATAAAGAGATCTAAAGATGCTCGTTATACCCGCCGGCTGTATGCTGTCCTTTTGGTGGCTCATGGCATGTCATCTTCTGAAGTAGCTCAATTATCAGGTGATAGTGTACGGACTGTACAGTTGTGGGTTCATCGGTTTAAAAAAGAAGGTCTTCGGAGATTACAGGATAAACCCCGACCAGGAAGGCCCCTGAAGTTAACAGAAGAGCAGCTTTCAGAAATCAGTAGAGCACTCCGCTCTACACCTGAAGAATGTGGAATGAGTGGGCATTTGTGGGATGGAAAGACTCTATCTGCATTTATTTTAAAAGAATATAATGTTCAATTGGGTGTACGCCAATGTCAACGATTGTTCCATCGACTTGGATTCAGATATAGAAAGCCCAGACCATTAATTGCAGGTACTGATCCTGAGGTCAAAGAAGAATACAGAAAAAACAAAAATAGCTCATTGGTGTGGGGCAGCAGATCTTATCTGTCATGCGCAGCTTGCGAAAGGGGAAGAAAGAAGACAACTGAGTAGTCTAAACTCTATCCCTGCCAGCGCTTCTGTTCAGACAGATTCTACATAGGTAAATAGAAAGAGTTATATATCTTAAACTTATGCTGTACTATGAAATGCACACATATGAAAGGAATTATTGGGTTTAGTACCCTGGTTATTCTCTTGATACTATTGAATGCAGATAATGAATGCAGTCAACAGGGAACCAGCGTACTCTTTGATGAATATCATGCCAATTGGAATCCAAGTACTCAAATATATCAGATTATTTACGATCTAGAAAGTAGGGAATACATTATAGATTTTTCTGATGATCGAATCAATCCTTCCCTGTTATCACAGTACAACATATTCGTGCTCATGGAACCTTCTAAGGATTTTTCAGATTATGAGAAGGAATCAATTAGAAGTTTTGTTGAAAATGGAGGGGGGTTGATCATTCTTGGAGATTGCGACCGTGTAATGTCTAGTGAAGGCATTTTAGCTCCAATCAATGATATTTCTTCCATGTTCGGAATAGAATTCAACAATGACCGGGTAATTGACTCAGAAAAGCAAATATCTGGTACGGAAACAACAAGCTGGAACCCGGAAGGCTTTGTCATAGTAAGCAATCTCATACATCATCCAGTAACACGTGGAGTAAATGATATTGGATATTGCTGGGGATGCTCTTTGGAATTACAGCCGCCTGCGGTTGGATTAGCTTTCGGAAATCCAACTTCAATTGCAGGGACAGGAATACTGTTGCAGGACCTCACTGGTAAGGAGAAAAAGGGAGAAGATATTGTGGTTCTAGCTGCTGCAGAATACGGAATGGGGAAGGTTCTAGCTATTGGAGATACAGATTTTCTTGTTGCAGGGCATGATCGATTTGGTGATCATGATGGGTTTCTCTCTTTCAGACACAACAGGCAGCTTGGTCTTAACATGTTTGATTGGGTTGGAGAAGAAAGCAAGACACCTGCAGACTATGATGGTGATGGCGTACCAGACAGCAGTGATCATTGTATCAATCCTGGATGCAAAATTGTAGATTCCCGGGGTTGTCCGAAAGATTCAGATAATGATGGCCTTGATGATTGCGAAGATAGATGCCCCACAGAGCCGGGAACTCCTGCCACTAATGGTTGCCCAGCTGGTGATAGAGATAATGATGGTATACCAGATGATCAAGATGCATGTAATAATCCAGACTGCAGCATAGTTGATTCCCAAGGGTGTCCTAAAGACACAGATGGAGATGGAATGAACGATTGTGAAGATGCATGTCCATCAGAATATGGTGAACGGCAAAATAATGGCTGTCCAGCAGGAACTGGAGAAAAGGATTCTGATAATGATGGTGTTCCTGACGACCAAGATGGCTGCTTCAATCCAGAATGTTCCATTGTAGACTCCCAAGGATGCCCAAGAGATTCTGATAATGATGGTGTGAATGACTGCAAAGACCAATGTCCTAATCAACCAGGAATGCAGGCTTCTAATGGTTGTCCTGGTCAATCAGGTCCGACATTTTGCCTGGGAACTGTACTACTTTCGATAATGGTTATTTCAGGTGCAATTATCACGAGAATAAAGCTGAAGTAGGATATTGTTGCTTTAGAAACCATTTGGATTTGTATGTCTTCTCTCGGAATCAAAAAATCAGGTTACAGATCCTATTGGTTTTGCCAGAATGGAGATTAGAAATGAAGCACGCATTGATATCTGTAGAGTCCAGGTATTTTTTCGCTGTTTTCTCCAGTCGAAATCAGACATCATGTTGACCACCTTTCAATCCTTTTCCAAAACATGCCACAGAGACAT
>Ga0209635_10003067_pt1 | contig 12967 bp, 10 predicted proteins | sample DeeMarSWOR230_32_FD_187463 | JGI IMG/M metagenome (GOLD analysis project Ga0209635, IMG submission 187463) | Marine sediment microbial communities from White Oak River estuary, North Carolina - WOR-2-30_32 (SPAdes) (version 2) | ecosystem: Environmental > Aquatic > Marine > Intertidal zone >...
GCTCACCCTCAAACGTATACGCGGGGCAGCTGTGGTGCTTGCCTGCCACATAGCGCACCCCACTCAGGCAGGCAGTCCCTGGCGAGCCACGTGCTCCATCGCCAGGACGAAGCGGTCGAGCTCCTCCAGCATCGTGTAGACGCTGGGCGAGACACGGATACCCTGGAACTCGGGGTGTTTGATCGGAGTCACGATGATCTTGTGCTCGTTCCAGAGCCAGCTCGTCAGGTCGCTCGGGTCCACGCCCTCGATCTCCACGGTGGCGATCCCGCAAGCGAAGCCCGGCTTGAGGCTCGTATGCAGGCGCACACGGTCGTGTTCCAGCAGCCGCTTCGCCCAGTAGTCCCGCAGGTACACCATCCGGGCCTCCTTGCGGCGACCGCCGATCCCCTGGTGGAAGGTCAGCGCCTCGCCGATGGCCAGATAGTTGGCGGCGGGGTGAGTGCCGATCTCCTCGAACTTGCGGATGTCGTCGTCCATCCCTTCGGGCGCGGCCATCAGCGGCCACAGGTCCTTGATCTTATCGCGCCGCACGTAGAGCAGCCCCGTGCCGTGAGGCGCGAACAACCACTTGTGCAGGCTGACGGCGTAGTAGTCGCAGTCGAGGTCGGAGAGGTTGAACTCGTGGTGCGCCAGCGAATGCGCGCCGTCCACGATGACGGCGACCCCTCTTCTGCGTGCCATCCGTACCACGTCGCGGACTGGCAGGATCTGCCCAGTGATGTTGATCATGTGGCACATGAGGATGATGCGGGTACGCGGCGTGATGTTCTCCTCGAAGAGACGGACGAACTCGTCCGGGTCCTCGCAGGGAATCGGGACCGAGAACTGCTTGAGCACGATTCCCTCGCGCCGCTCGCGCTGCTTGAACGTGGTGAGCATGCGCGGGTAGTCCTGGGTGGTGGTCAGCACCTCGTCGCCCCGTCGCAGGTCGATCCCGAACTGGCAGATCTGCATCCCCTCGGAGGCGTTGCGGGTGAGCGCGATCTCTTCCGGGTCCACGTCCCACTCGCGGGCCAGGCGGTCGCGCACGGCCTCGCGCTGCGGCTCCAGCACCCGCCACATGGTGTAGACGGGCGCCTCGTTCGAGTAATCGAGGTGCCGCTTCATCGCCTCCTGCACCCAGGCCGGTGACGGGCTCACGCCACCGTTGTTGAGGTTGATCAGACTGCGGTCCACGGTGAAGGCCCGCGCCACCTCGAACCAGAAGTCCTCGTTCTGCGCCACCTCTTCGGGTGTGCCGGGGTACTTGGACAGCTCTTCGCCGATCTCTGCGGCGCGCGAGAAGCGCAGCGGTGTCAGCGGCACGCCTGTGGCCGCCGCCACGGCGGGCAGGCCGATCGCGCCCAGGAACTTGCGACGGGTGTACACGGCAGTCCCTCCTAACTGTAGAGTCAGTGTCTTGCCGTTTCCTCTTCCCTCGGCTCGCGCGGCACCATCTCATCACGCACGGCGAGATGGTAGACGGTCGACGCCACCACGACCGCTGCCTGCTTCAGATCATCGATGACCAACCGCTCGTAGCGGTCCGCGAACGTGTGGTGCGTGCGGGTGTCGTACTCGATGGGGTCCTGGATGAAGTTGAAGCCGGGGATCCCGACACGGTCGAAGGAGAGGTGATCGGTACCGCCCGTGGTGCCGTGCCGGACCGCGACGACGCCCATGTCCTCGAAGGGCCAGAGGATGCTCTCGAAGACGGGGATCGCCGCACCGTTCATCTGGTCCCAGATGCCGCGAATGCGACCGGTCCCGTTGTCGACGTTCAGGTAGGCCGAGATCTTGGGCCAGAGATCCTCGTGCTTCGCGACCCAGCCCCGCGAGCCGAGAAGGCCCTGCTCCTCACCGCTCCAGAGCGCGATACGGATCGTGCGCCGCGGTTGGAGATCCAGTGCCTTGAGGATGCGCACCGCCTCCATCATCACGATGCAGCCCGCGACGTTGTCGGTCGCCCCGGTGCCCGGGTACCAGGAGTCAAGATGCCCGCCCAGCATCACGTACTCATCGGCCTTGTCGGTGCCCGGGATGTCGCCCAAGGTGTTGTAGGCGTTGAGGTCGTCGTCGTAGAACTGGTTCTCGACGTTGACCTCCAGGCGCACTGGGATGCCACGGTTCAGGTTGCGATAGATCTGACCGTACTGCTCGTGCGAGACGACCAGCTCGGGGCTCGGGATCGGGGTCTCCGGATCGCGGGCCGAGCTCTGACCCCACACCCGCAGGAGCCCGTAGGTGCGCGAGGACGGCGCGAGGATCGCTGCGACCCGCTCACCTCTCATGAACGTCGAGATGGAATCGCGCAGCGCGCGTTCACGCTCGCGTTCGGCCTGTCTCCGCCGCATCCGTTCGGGGTCGCGCTCGCGCTCTGCCGGTGCCAGCAGCTCGTCCAGCGAGCGGCGCGGCGCTCGCGGCTCCCACTCGGGCTCCATCACCTGCGGCTTCTGAATCAGCACGAAGGCGCCGCGCAGCTTGCCACGGTAGCGTGCCAGGTCGGCGGCGCTGTCCACCTCGACGATCACGGCTGAGCCCCTCACCGTGCCCCGGGTGCTCGCCGTCCAGGCCACCGGCAGCGCGTTGAGGATCTGGACGTAGGGCTCCCTGATGCGGCCGCTGAAAGACAGGTTCTCCCAGCCGCGCCCGAACTCGCCCCAGGGCTCGACCACCACGTTCTCCAGCCCGAATGCCTGCAGCTTCTCGGCGGTCCACTCGTTCGCTTCGCGCATCCCGGGTGAACCGGTCAGCCGGGGGCCGATCACGTCGGTGAGGTAGCCGGCGAGTTCCTCGATTTGAGAATGCTCGAGCCCCTCTTCTCGGATAGCGCGGATGACGTCCAGATCGACGCGCTCCTGGACGACCTGGCCTGTCGCGATGTCTGGCGCGCAAAACACTGCGATGGCGGCGAGGCTGAGTGGATGGAGCAGGGTTCGCATTGGTCCCTCCGGACGCAGCTCGGTTCGAGTGTCTCGCACGGTTGTTGGACAGCCTTGAGATAGGGCACTACTGTGATCGGCGCAATACGGGAGCGCGAGCAGATACCTTGGGCCGCTATGGCCGAAGATAAGAGGGTTCCGCTGGGCGGCTGATTGTGCTAACGTCCAGACGGCTTCCGCGATCTCAGCCCTCGAATCTCTATGGAATTGAAGCCGCAGCAGCGACTGCGTAGGGTCTGGCGCGAGGGTCTGCTGCCGCGCTGGCGCGACTATCGCTGGCCGGTGGTCGGCGTGCTGGGCCTTGCCGCCCTCGTGCTGGGATGGCTGGGTTTCAGGGGGTATTTCGTCGCTCTCGGCGAGCCGCGCTCCCTCTGGGACCTCCTCTATCTCTCCTTGCAGCTCTTCACGCTTGAATCGGGATCGGTGAGCGGGCCTGTCGGCTGGCAGCTACAGGTGGCGCGTCTGCTCGCCCCGGCGGTGGCGATCTACGTGGCTGGATCCGCCCTGGCCGTGATCTTCCGCGAGCAGATCCAGTTGTTACGGATACGGTTCAGCAGCGGGCACGTTCTGATCTGCGGGCTGGGCCGTAAAGGGCTTCTGCTGGCTCGGGCCTTCCGCGATCGCGGCGACAAGGTCGTGGTCATAGAGAAGGATGAGGGCAACGACATGATCGAGCCCTGCCGCGAGGACGGGGCGATCGTGGTGCTCGGGGACGCGCGAGACCGGCAGCTACTGCGCAGCCTGCGGGTCCAGCGGGCCAGCGCCGTGTTCGCGGTCTGCGGAAATGATGGCGTCAACGCGGAAGTCGCCGTGCATACCCGCGAGTTGGCCAGCAGCCAGCAAGGTGATGGGCTGTCGGCTCTCATTCACATCGTGGACCCGAGGTTGTGCACGCTGCTCAGAATGCGGGGGCTCAGCGCGGGTACGGAGGATTTCTTTCGGCTGGACTACTTCAACGTGTTCGAGAGCGGTGCGCGGGCGCTGCTCAGCGAGCACCCCCCGTTCGATGAGGAGGGCGAGGCTGAGGCTGAGCCTCCTCACGTACTCCTGGTCGGTCTGGGGAAATTCGGTGAGACGCTGCTCGTGCAGATGGCGAGAGGCTGGAAGAGCACGTACCAGAAGACAGGTTCCCGTCTGCGAATCACGATCGTCGACAAGGTCGCGGAGGACAGGAAGGACTCACTGGCTATCCGGTATCCCAAGCTCGAGTCCGTTTGTGCGCTCGCTGCCGTGCAGCTGGACGTCAGCTCGCCTCAGTTCGAGGAAGGATCGTTCCTGTTCGGAGAGGGCGGGTGTTGCGATGTCTCGTACGTCTACGTGTGCCTAGATGAAGATTCCTCCGCGTTGTCTGCAGCACTGACGCTTCACCACCGCCTGAAAGATCACACCATCCCTATCGTGGTCCGCATGAGGCATGAGGCGGGACTCGGCACCCTGCTGGGAGCAAAGCCGGGTGGCCAGTTCGAGACCCTCCACGCTTTCGGTCTGCTGGACCGCACGTGCAAGCCGGACCTGCTGTTTGCCGGCACCCACGAAGTGCTGGCCCGCGCCTTTCACGAGCACTACGTGCAGAAACGTCAGGAGGAAGAGGAAGAGGAAGAGGAAGAGGAGAAGGGGGAAGGTCCGAGCCGAGAAGCCGATCCGGCGATGGCTGACTGGGAGGAGCTCGGCGAGGACTACAAGTACTCGAACCGGCATCAGGCGGGTCATATCGGCGAGAAGCTCAGAGCCATCGACTGTGTTCTGGCGCCGCTCACCGACTGGGATGCGGAGGATTTCCCGTTCAGGGCGGAAGAAGTGGAGCGACTGGCCAAGATGGAGCATGAGCGCTTCGTGGACGAGCGCCGCAGTCGGGGCTGGAGGGAGGGCCCACGCGACCCCGACGCGAGGACCAGTCCCTATTTGGGGAGTTGGGAGGAACTGCCGCCCAAGATCCAAGACAGGGATCGAGACGCTGTTCTGGCTTTGCCCAGGATCCTTGCCCGAGCCGGTTTCCAGATCGTCCGCCGCCAGCGATCGGAACAGCGCTAGGCGCCCAGAGAGAGCTCACGACCTCCAAGCAGGTCACCCGGCTTTCACGAGCCTGTATCCCGCCTCCTTCAGGGCCTCCGGTATGCTGCAGACGATGGCACGGTCGATATCCTGTTCTGTGGAACCGAGTGCCGCGAAGGGCCCGATGTCCCTGTGTTGCCGGAGCTTCGCGTCGGTCGTCTCGGCCCACTCGTAGCCCTCCAGCAGGTGGTCGCGCAGCCAGATATCGTGTTCGATCTCTGCCAGTGCTTCGGCTGCCTCCGTGAACTCGTCCGCGCTCACCGCTGGCCGCTCACTAGCTCCGGCGTGCTCGATGGCGAAACCGACCTCCAGCAGCTTGGCCTCTACGACCCTCGCGCTCAGGCGGTTCGCCTCCTTGTCGTTTTCGGAGAGCTGCACGTACGGGACCAGCAGGGGGTGAATGAGTCGCTCGTCGTCCCGCGGGCTGCCGTACCTCCAGCCCTTAGACTCACGCTGCTGGCGCCAGGCCTCGTGGCACGCCTCGGCCAGCGCCTCGACCAGCGGGATCTCCAGCTGTCCCATCTGGACCTGCTCGAGGAAATCGGGCGTCACGTGCAGGTTGAGCTGGTCCGCCGAAGGGAGATTGTCCACTCGGAACTCCCGAGCGCCGGTCAGCGCGCTCATCCTCACCACCGATTCCAGCGAGCGGGCCCCATGCCGGTATTTCCATACGCGCAGCAGACCGCGCACGATGCCAGGGCTGACAGAGGCCAGCCCGCTGCTCTCGTCGATCAGCGTCGTGTAGTCGCGTTCCAGCATCGATCGTAGCAAGATCGCCCGGCGAATCAGATGGGCCGGGTCATTGGCGGCCGCCTTGTGCCAACCCAGCTCCGCGGTCGGTTGTGCTGGCCCTTCTTCCGTATCGGAAGATTCGTAGGCCGGGTTCGGGCCCTTAATGTTGACGAAGCCGCGCAGACGGCTGACGAAGTCGGGGCCCTTCGCCAGGCCGAAGCTCTCAGCGAGCGGCGAGCCCTCTCGGGGATTGCTGAAGCTCTCGAAGTCGGACGAGGTTCCGCCAGCAAAGACGAAGATCGCCTTGCCGAGCGGGTGAGCTACGCTGCCGACGCGGAACTCCGCGTCCTGCATCGGCGCCAGAAAGTCCTTCAGCCAGTGAAGACTCTGCGAGTCGAACTCATCCCAGAAGACCAGCGGGATCTGGCCTCGTATCGATGCGTCGCGCACCTGGTGGAACGCTCCATGCAGGTCTTCCAGCCGGTGGAACTGCGATAGGTTGAACTCCAGCACCTCCTGCCGCTTGCCGAAGAGCTCCGCCCCGAGCTGTTTGATCGCGAACGACTTGCCGGATCCAGGCGGGCCGAACACCGCGATCGAGAGCGGCCGACGGTCCTCCGGATTCTGCTGATAGGAGAGGATCAGATTGCGGATCGCGTTGATCCGCTCGATCTCCTGCCGGTCCACGGTGAGGTAGGCACCGTAGCGAGCCTTGGGCGCCGCTGCCAGTGCGACCTCCGCACCCCGCAACACCACGTCGGTCGCCTTCGCCGCCACGTACTCGAGTCTCCAACCCGTGAAGTCAGCCAGGAGATCTGACCTGGGCCCGGGCTGTGCACGTTCTTCACCTTGAGCAACCTCTCGACTCTTCTTCACCCTTTCACCGAGAAGACTGCGCGGAAACGCGGAGTAGTAGGTGGCGGCGGGCTCCCGCTGATCCTCGCGCGGATGAAAGGTCTCTCTGAGCTTGCTGTCGACCGCGTTTGCTGAGAAGCCGTTCGACCCGCCGCCCACGTCGTGGTTCTCCCGCACGGCGGCCAGACCGCGGCCCAGGGCCAGGTAGAGAGGATACGTAGGCGGGTCGAGCTCGTGGCGCACCACGGCTGCCGTGAGGATAGAGGTGGACCCTACGACGTGACCGGGACGCCTGGCTCGCCAGCTGCCCTCTAAGTCGTCCGGGTCGTAGAGGAACTTCTCTAGCGTTACGGTCTCGCGCACGAGCGCGTCGGCGGATACTGCTGTGGCATCTCCCGGCGGCGCTCCGAACTTCAGCCGGCAGCGCGTGAAGCTGGCGGCGCCCGCCTCACCGAACTGCAGGATGACACGACGGCACCGCCGCAGCTCCTGCCCTCCGATCCCTTCCTCCATCTCGGCGATCGTCGCCTCGATCGTCTGATCCCAGGACAGGGTCTGCGAAAACCGTCGGCTCTGGGCGCGCAGCAGCGCGGCGGGTATCACCACAGTGAGTCGGTCCAGATACGCTTCCTCCAGCGCCTGCCAGAGGGGACCTCCTGGCAGCGAGACGCTCGACTTCAGGATGATGCGCTTCGGTGCGCCGCCGTCTCGCAGGGCTGCCGGCCATGTTTCCTCTCTGTCCCGGAAACCGAGGCCGAGGTCCTCGAGCACCAGAAGGTCCGGGTCGAGCACGTCGTTTTCGACCGGCAGCGGATCCGCTCTCTCAGAGGCCGACTCGCACCCCAGGAACTCCTCGATGCGCCAGACCTGCTCTGGGCTCCCTTCGCTGCGGCGGTGGAGCGACCAGACCGAGTAGGCCCGGTGGTAGCGCAAGCCGGTCTTGCTGAGCGTAGCCCGAGGCCGGCGCTGGCTGAGGACCTGTAGCTTGGGATCCAGGTCCGCGCAGGCCAGGCCGATGAGCTCGGCCAGGTACCAGGCTCCGCCCGCGCGCGCTTCCTGCACCGTGTGCGGCACCTGCTGGAGATAACGGGTGGGCACTCGCGGCTTGCGGACCAGGTTGAAGTCCCAGATGAGGTCGCCGGCCACAACAATCTTCATAGCAGCTACTCCCGGGTCGCGCGCGCTGGCAGCGTGTTGAGCGACGCCCGCCAGCGTTCAATCACAATCTCTCGAACGTCACCTTCCCCTGTTCTTCGCCCAGGGATGTCGGTTCAAGCGTTCCCGGCTTGCGGTTACCGGCGTGCACCCAGGCGATGGGCAAGCCGCGCTCGCGGGCGCGCGCCACGGTGCCCCCCGTCCCACCCTGACCCTGGGCGCCCTGGCCGTCCCAGACTGCCAACAGCACGTCGCAGTGGTTCAGGATGTACTGGCCCCCCGCCTCGTAGGCCGCGTCGCGCGTCGAGGCTGGCGGCAGCTCGATCACCTCCGCAGCTTGTTCCAGGAAGCCGAGGAACTCCTCGCGCGACTCGGCCGTGGCGAAATCCTCGATGTACTCCGATCTCGACAGCGGCAAGGTGGCGATGAGTTGCGAGTCCGGGCGCGCGAGCACGCTGCGAGCCACGAGTCGGTCGGCGCCCTCGGCCAGGGCGGAAAGGACAGTCAGTGATCGATTGGGATATTTCTCCTCGACGCGGACGAGCGCCCCCGCGATCCCCGCCTCGACCTTCTCGAGCTCCATGAGGATACGGTGTCCTGTCACACCGATCGCGACCGTCATGGCGTCCCATCCCAGTTTGTCCTGGCACCGACCGTGCTGACGTTGCATCCGGACAGTGCCGGCAACGCACGACAGCAGGTTACTCAGCTCAGCGTAGTGCGGTTAGCGTAGTGCGCCACTGCAGGACCGCGCAAGCGCACACGAGCGAATAACGAGCGAAAGCAGGCGCGAGCGGCCGCGCATACGTCAAGCGGCAGATCCAGCTGGCGTGGCCGCCGTGCTCCTGGCTGGCCCGTTGCATCGGCCTGCCCTTGTCTGCATCATGGGGGCGGGAGAGGGCCGCACGCTAGCGCGCAATCGCCTCAATCCGAGGGGTCCAGTTCGGTGGCAGTGCCCGACGCTCCACGACTCCGAGCGAGGCCAAACGACAGGTTCGCGTGCCATGAGCGACGATATCTTCATTAGCTACGCCAGCGAGGATCGAGGGAAAGCGAAGCCGCTGGCGGATGCACTCCAGGGCAAGGGGTGGTCCGTATTCTGGGATCAGCGGTTGATCCCCGGCGAGCGGTTCCGCGACAAGCTCGAAGAAAAGCTGGAGGAGGCCAAGTGCGTGATCGTGCTTTGGTCACGCAAGTCCGTGGAGTCGCAGTGGGTGCTGGACGAGGCCGGGGAAGCAGCCAAGCGCAGGTGTCTTGTTCCAGCGCTTATCGAAGACGTCAGGATCCCCATGGGTTTCCGTCAGATCCAGACTGCGAAACTCATGGATTGGGAGGGCGAGCTGGATCACCCGGAATTCGAGCTGCTTGTGCACGCCGTTGGTGTGACCATAGGTCAGCAAGAGCCTACGGTCGTGGACGATAGAATGAGGCCGGACAAAGAGGCTACGCCAGTCCCGGCTCCCCAGAAGCCCAAATCGACGCGCCCGCGTAAGCCGAAGCCGAAGCCCGAACCTGAGAAGAGGTCGCTCAAGGAGACGATCCGAGAGACGGGGCTGAAATTCCAGGAAGTCCCCGGGGGGGTACTGGCCGTTCCCTTCGGGGGCGATCGCATCAATCAGGTGATCATCCAGGTGCGCGAATTGCGTGGGGGCATCACGTATTTCGCTGCGCCGCTGCCAGAGTTGGGTAGGCGCAGGAGAGAGTCGGGCTTGACCGGCCTACTGCGGACGAGCTTCACCGTCAACTACGTCAAGGCGTTGTCGGTCGAGTCAGGTATGGGCATGGTTGTGGAGATGCCGAGCCCGCTCGTCAGCCCCAAGGTTGCCGAGGGTGTCATCCGCGGCCTCGTTCACCTGGCGGATGTGACCGAGAAGGATCTGGCCGAGAAGGGTAGCTGGGAAGAGCGCATGGTCAAGAGTGCGCTGGCCCAGGCGCGCTTTATCACGGTGGACGTCGACAAGGCGAAAGAAGACATCCCGGACAGGCTCGAGGCAGCGGGCCTCGACTGTGAGCGCCCCAGAGAGGACGCATTCATCACGACCATTGAGATCGCCGGAAAAGGTCTCAAAGTGCTCGCCCGTGTCAGCGACAAAGTCATCTCGTTCATCCTCTATCTGCCTGGCGTGAAGCCGACGGGCGACAAGAACAAGTACCTCGGCCACCTGCTCGATATGAACCGGGTAGCCAACGTCGGCAAGGTTGGCCTCGACTCGGACGGTGATGTGGCCTTTCTGTACGAGGTGCCCGAGTTGCTCCCTGATACAGTGGAGCACATGAAGGAACAGTTCACCAGGCTGCTCGCCCTCGCGGTCACACTTCACGCAGGGGAAAGCTGAGGGTAGGCGGAGGTCACATAGGCCTGCCCGAAGGCTTGAACCACCGCCCGACTCTGCTACCGGGGGAAGGCACTCAGGTGTACGAGTCCACCCTTGTCCTCGAGTTCGCCGCCCATCACACGTCCGGAGAGCACCCGATACGTGCCGCGACCCACGGTGGGCGCAGCCGTCCGGTTCGCACCGCGCACCTTCTTCAGGAACGCGGCCGCAGAGTCCGCGCCGACTGCGATCCTCTCATAGCTCGGGCCCGCGGTGAAAGCGTCCATGATGTAGCCTGTCACGAGCCGCTTGTGCAGGCGCGCGTAGAGCCGATGGCCGCCGATCACATCCAGGCCGAGGGGCTTCTCGCCCAGAAAAGCTATAAGACCGACCTGATCGTCGACCCACGGAAAGCGCTTCGACCAGGCGTCCAGGTCGAGGGCCTTCAGCTCGTACAGATGGTCGAGCGCTCCGGTGGGTGAGCGGCCGCCCAGTCTGACCGAGGAGTCAGCGATCTCGCTCCAGACTGCACCCTGAGCCCGGGCGAGGACCGAGGGGCTGGCTCGCATCATACTCGCGGCGCAGTCCGCCTCCGCTTTCCGCGCGTGCCGACGCACCTTCGAGGGCGAGTGGTGGCCCGCATGACGGAACCGCCCACTGGTGAAACGCCAGCGCCCGTGCTCCATGCAGGACACGGGTATCGTGATCTTCGTTCGAGCCGGCACGAGGATCGTCCGGCTCACCGTGCGGTTCTGCTTGGCCCCGATCAGCTGCTCGCCGTCGAGGATGAGGACATCGAGCTCGCCATCGTTCTCGACCAGAACTTCGGGCACGGTGCCGGTCCCCAGCTCGGCCAGCTGGACGATTCCCACTTCCAAGGCGTCGGCCAGCAGCAGGTAGGGCAGGCTCCGGGCCACGGGATCGACCAGCGGGAAGATCGTGAGCGACTCGTGGCGCTGCGATTCACCTAACTTCATGTCCGGCAACGCGATGTCCGGGATGGGACTCCACTCGCTGTCTGCCGGGAACTTGGACCTATCGAGCATCAGACTCACCTTCCGTGGGTTGGGGTTGACATCGTCAATTTGACAACGTCAACTTAGGCGCTTAGATTGACGCTGTCAACCCCCTGGGAGGAGGTGGCTGTGGGCGAGGAAAAGCCGGAGACCCCGGACCTGAAGGCGCGCTTCATCGAGGCCGCCCGCGAGATCCTGCGCGAGGGGCCCGAGCCCCGGAAACTGGGGCTGCGCAAGATCGCCCAGAAGGCCGCCATGAGCCGCACGGCGCCGTACCTCGTCTTCGGCAAGGAGCGCGAGGGAGGGGGGCTGGCAGCGCTGCAGGCCGCTGTGGGCGCCGATGGGTTCCGCCGACTCGCCGAGGCCATGCGGCAGGCGGCGCAGGCGAACCGCAAGGACCCGGAGCGCGGGCTGCGTGAGATCGCCGCGGCCTATCTGGGCTTTGCCAGGGAGAACCCGCGCCTCTACCGCCTCATGTTCGGCAACGAGCTGGCCGGCAGTCTGCACCTCGAGGGTCTCGGCGAGGCGCGACTCGCGGCGCAGGAGATCATTCAGGAGGTCGTCGAGCGCTGCCAGACCGCAGGCGTCGTCAAGCCCGGCGACCCTGAACGCTTCGCCAAGAGCGCCTGGGCCACGATTCACGGCTACGCAACGTTGATGCTCGACGAGGTTTCCGAGTCTCTGTCAGCTCCTGGCGAGTCGGAGGATGTGGCGCAAATGGCGGCCGACCATTTGCTGGATGGGCTCGGGTCTTCGCGGCGGGGATAGGCATTCGCGTGTTGTCTTGGGAGTTCAACGATGTACTTGGAATCTTGCAGCGCAGCCGCGGAGTGCTGGCGCGTAAGGCGAGTGATCAGGAGAATTCTGCTCGGCGTCACGCTTCTCGGCACGCTCGTGCTGGGAGGCACGAATTGCGAGGAGCCTACCGGTCCCTGCCTCGGGCCGAACAGGGTGTGTTCCCGCCACGAGCAGTGCTGCTCGGAGTTCTGCAACTTCTGGCCGCACTCGGATCCGCTCATGGGCCTGTGCCTCTAGGGAGGTACACGGCTCTGCAACACGATCCTGCAGCAGTTCGAGTCGCTCTGGAGGGCGAGTGGCCCGGCTGAAGCTAGGTAGCCTCGTGCAGGGGCGGCGTCCGTGACACGCTCACCGCATCGACAAACCGGGCCCGCAGTACGATGACCGGTTTCCGACAGATCTTCGCTCACAGGCACGTCGTGCTTCCCGTGATCCATGTCGAGAGCGAGGAGCAGGCACTGCGCAACGCCCGCATCGCCCGCGCGGCTGAAGCCGACGGTGCCTTCCTCATCAATCATAGCATGGACCACCAGCGTCTGCTGGCCATTCATCACCGGGTCTTTCAGCATTTTCCCGACTGGTGGATCGGGGTCAACTGTCTGGATCTGGATCCCGAGGAGGTCTTCCGGCTGGTCTCGGATGAGGTGGTGGGTGTCTGGGCGGACGACGCGGCGATCGACGAGCGCAGCTCGGAGCAACCCATTGCGGCCGAGATCGCCGCGGCTCGGGAGTGCAGCGGTTGGGCTGGCCTCTACTTCGGCGGCGTGGCGTTCAAGTACCAGCGGCCGGTCGAGGACCTGGCGAGCGCGGCCCGGATCGCGATGCGATACATGGACGTGGTCACGACCAGCGGTCCAGGCACCGGAATCGCGGCGGAGCGTGAGAAGATCGTGGCCATGAGAGAGGCCACAGGCGATTTCCCCCTGGCCATCGCCAGCGGCATCACACCGGACAACGTAGGCGACTATCTAGAAGTCGCCGACTGCTTCCTTGTGGCCACGGGGATCAGCCGGAGCTTCAGCGAGATCGACGCCGGGAAGCTCCACCGATTGCTGGCGCGGGTGAGAGAGTACGAGGGACCGTAGTGCGGCAGCGCCCGCGCTTGCGGTCTCGGAGCGCA
>Ga0209635_10003070_pt1 | contig 12966 bp, 13 predicted proteins | sample DeeMarSWOR230_32_FD_187463 | JGI IMG/M metagenome (GOLD analysis project Ga0209635, IMG submission 187463) | Marine sediment microbial communities from White Oak River estuary, North Carolina - WOR-2-30_32 (SPAdes) (version 2) | ecosystem: Environmental > Aquatic > Marine > Intertidal zone >...
CCCCGGGGTAGATTTTTCTTTTCCTTAAAATGTTTTTTAAGAGAACTCTCAAAATCACTTGCACTCATACTATTTTCTTCTGCGAATTTAATTTCACCAAAATTTTTCAGATATTCTGGATCTGGTTTACTCATTTTTTTTTTTAACCTCGTAACTTTTGTAAAACTTTTGTTCAAATAATTATTTATATAATTAGAATACTAATGTATAATCATCTATTTAAACCTTTTCATACAATTAAAATTATTATAAAACTACATTCGGAAAAGATTCCCACTTATATGTTATTGAATTTACTGAGAAATGAGCTATTATTTTCAAATTGTAATAATTCTACTTGCTTATCTTCGAATATTAGATATATATTGATAAAATTAATATTTCAAAATAATAATTTCATTTCAAAATTTGAAGATTTTATAAAATTTTCATAAAGTGAATTTGGATGTTTATACAATGATATAATCAATTTCAATTAATTTATTAACAAAATCCAAAATCATGAGAACAACCCAAAAACAATAAATATGAGAATATAAATTTATAATAAAAAACGTAATTATCAATGTATTTGGAAAATTCTTCTTGTTATAGGGGCTTAAGATGAGTAGAAAAATAGAAGATAAAACTTATTTAAATTATTTATTGCAATCTCTAAATGTAGATGATTTGAAACAAATTTGTAGAGATTTCAATATCAAAGGATTTTCTCAATGGAAGAAAGTAGAAATAATTGAAAATATTTTGAGCTTTTTATCTGAAGAAGAACAGAAAGAACTAATTAAAGAAAAAGAATTAGATATTATCTCAGATTCGCTGGATCTTGCAGTTAAGAAAATTAAAGGGGTAGAAAGAGAAAAATTAAGCGCAATTAGGATAGCAAATGAAGAAGAACATTTAGTTGAGATTGATTTCGAAGGTTTTAATTGGAATAGTTCCTCTTATTTAGCTATTAATCCACAAAATATTGATAACCCAGAAAGAGATTGTGATTGCCGTATTGGAGCTAATATGGGATTTTGTAGCCATTTTTGGGTAGGATTTATTTTATCACTAAAACGTAACTATTTTCAATTAAAAGATTGGACATTGACAATTTTACCAGAAGATTTCGAAAAGAAAATTCAAAATATAGAAATCTCAGTTATTTTAGGTGAACAAGATAAAGCAGAAGTTTTAACTTTGGTAGATACCAGTTCCGAGGATGCTGAATTAATAAAACATCTTGATCAAAGTATCACTGTTTATGAAGGGGAACTTGTTAAAATGGAAAAGAAACAACAACAATTTCAAGATATTGTTACCAATTATTATTTGGGAGCATTGAATCACGTTCGATTTGGTCCAAGAATTCAAAAAAAAAGTGATTTTAAAGAGGAAGAGATTGAAACTATTGACGAGTTAAATATTCGAATAAGTGAAAAATTATTTGAAGAACTTAATTTAAGAGAAGGAGACAAAATAACTACCAATGGTAAATTAACTAGAGATGATTTTTTAAATTTATATGTTGTAAAGAATATCAGAAAAATCACTAAAATTAATGATTGATCCTATAACATAAATCAATATTAATTTCATATCTATATAATATTAATAATATGAATACTTACCTTTTAGATTCTATTTTATGTTTGAATAATAATGTTGGAGATAAATCATGAAAAATATAAATTCTGGTTATATTGATGATTTTAATATGATTTTAGCGACGGATTTTTATCAATTGACTATGAGTGCTGCTTTTTTCCAGTATAATCTTGAAAATAATATTAATGAAAATGACGAAAAAGCCACTTTTGAACTATTTATAAGACAATATCCTAAAAATCGTAATTATTTGATTTTTGCTGGTTTAGAACAAGCGTTATATTATTTATTAAATGCCAGATTTACTGAAAAGACTATAAAATATTTAAGAAAAAAAGAAGTGTTCAAAAAAATAGATTCAAGTTTCTACGATGATTATTTACCGAATTTTAAATTTAATTTGAATGTTTGGTCGATGAAAGAAGGAGACTATTTTTTTCCAAATGAACCAATAATGAGAATACAAGGTCCAATGATTCATGCTCAGCTTGCTGAAACCTACTTACTTAATGTGATCAATTACCAAACATTAGTTGCATCTAAAGCATCAAGAGTGAGGAATATAGCCCCAAATAAAGTCTTACTTGAATTTGGAACAAGAAGGTCCCATAGTCCGCTTGCTGGAGTGTATGCAGCTAGAGCTAGTTACATAGCTGGTTTTGATGGAACAAGTAATGTGATAGCTGATCTTGAACTTGGAATTAACTCAACAGGAACGATGGCTCATAGTTTCGTTCAAAGATTTAATAATGAGATTGAAAGTTTTAATACTTATTATGATATTTACAAAGAAAATTCAATTTTTCTAATTGATACATATGACACCGAAGAAGGTGCTCGAAAATCATGCAAATTCGGCAATAAAATTAGAGGGGTTAGAATTGACTCAGGTAATCTTATCGATCACGCCAAAAAAGTTCGAAATATCTTGGATAAGGAAGGGTGTGATAAAGTTTTAATCGTTGCAAGTTCGGATTTGAATGAATATAAAATAAAGGAAATTCTTGATAATAAGGCGCCAATAGACGTATTCGGTATAGGAACTGAATTAGCTACTTCAAGAGACGATCCTACGATAACTGGTGTATATAAACTAATAGAATATAATGAGATTCCAAAGATTAAAGTTAGCGAGGAAAAATTAACTTATCCTGGAATTAAACAGATAAATAGGATATTTGATAAAAGTGGAATGTTTAAAGAAGATATACTAAGATTGGATGAGGAACCTGAGGTTCCTAATTCAAATCCATTATTAATACCTATAATGACGGATGGGAAATTAATTTATGAATTGCCAAAGATAGATGAAATTCGCCAGTATTACTTGAAAAATATGGAAACCTTACCTAAGGATTATAAAATTTTAAAAGAGGATCATCTTTTTAAGCTAAAAATTTCAAAAAAATTAGAAAGTTTGACAGAGTCATTGAAAGGAAAATATGACTAATTTAAATAATAAGAGTGATAGTTTAAAAGAAAAATCACGTTTTTAGTTATATTTTTTAAGAAGTATTTTTAATATCTGATTTACCCAATTAATTCAATAATTTAAATTTAGATTTAAATAAAGGTGATAAACTAATATATAAATGAGAATCCTGTACAAAGTATAGTCACACCGCCTTTTTGCTTATAATACTAGCGGGATTACTTTTTTCAACATTATCAATTTCGGCTAAAGGACAAGAATTGATATGGTATGATGATTTTTACGATATTGATTACCTCGAATATTATATTGAATTCTATCCTGATAGAAATGGATATTCTACGACGAAATATGCAATGGAATTAAATAAAATCACCGAAGGAGAGAATACTAATTTAATAGTTGATATATATTACAATGACTTAGATTTAACCTCTACTAATAATGATTTTTTTTATGTAATATCTCTTAAAACCCGTGAAATTTTAGATACAAGTGATAATTTTTATGATACTTACTTAAATGGAACATATACGGAACTATTCCTGAACCTTTCTAATATAGGGAATCCACAAACTTTTCGAATAGATGAAAATGTTGTATTCAGTGATTATTTAACAAGGGGTTTTTCATTAGGATTATACAAAATAACTACAGAATTTAACTATATTGAAGAAGTGTTATATACCGAAAACTTATTGCTTAATTTTACAACTTACCATTATTCGACAACATATACGTGGAGTGGACTTGGGATAGCCTGAGATTCATTCGCATCTTGGATGTTAGAAGCTGATTATTTTTTCGATAAAATTACTGGTCTTTTAATAGCCGAAACTTTACATGTTCATCGATGGGACTATAAAGATAATAAGCCACAATACGAGCAATACGATTATCATTCTTTTAACCGCAAATTAGCAATAGTTAATTCACAAATCATTTTGAAAGATTACCAAAAGATCGAAAAAGGAGATAAAATTTACCTGCTAGAAAGTATTTATTGGATTATATCTATTGGAATTGTTGTTTCAATTACTGTACTTTACGGCGTTTTGAAGAGATCAAAATTTAACATAAAAAGCAAGGAGAACTTACGATGAATCTACTATAATAAATTATAGATAGTAGATGAGTGAAAGGATGCACCTTTCAAACTCCTTTTAATTAATTCTAAAATAATTTTATAAATTAGTTCTGAATATTATCTATTATTCAAACTAAACAACTTTTAGAGGTAAAAGATATTGAGTGAAAAACCAAAATTAGGTTATCGAATTATTGGAACAATAAAAAGTGTAAAAGGTACCTGTTCAGCGGGTCATAAAGTGGGAGACCAAATAGAGGTGAGCGGATATGGCTCCAATCCACAATTGTGTGGGTTTTTTTATCATGATATCTTCCCATATATAATAATGCTCCAATTTGGGGGGTGTTTTCCTTCAGATTGGGGCGGAGATCCTGATGTTGTGGAGCTAACATGTATAGATAAAGTGAATGCGGTAACAATTGAATTAAAAAGAATCAAGGAGGATTAAATAAGATTTAATTAAATGAACATTGATTTATTCAAATTTCCTTTTTACCTAATATATAAACGAATATTTTATTACAGATAACTTTTTAATCTTTCATCTCTGGATGATCATTAATACACTTAATTTTTTCTAGGGAGTGAGGCATGTATATGGAAAAAAAATTAGATATACCCCAAAATTTACACATTCTTTCTTGTCCATTCTTTAAAGGCTGTAATCTTCCAAAAAGTAGATGCAGTTTTCCTGAATATAAAGTATGTCCTGATTACCAATCTAAATTAAATGCTTTAAGACAAGAAACAAAAGTATTACATTAAAGATTTCCTAAGTTCTATTTATTGAAATTAAATCTTTAAAGAATTCTTATATTTTCTTAATAATTTAGGTTTTATTGTAATTAAAATACAATTTTTAACTGAAGCAATATTTAATTTATTGATTTTTTAATTAGGAAATTGTTTTTTTCTAAGGCGTGTTAAGCTTGAATGATAATAATGTTGTTGATATGTTTCTGAATCCTAAATCTGTGGCGGTTATTGGAGCTTCTAAAAACATGTTAAAGGGAGGCTATCGTATTTTAAGTAATCTTGTGTTAAATAACTTCAATGGAAAAATATTTCCAGTTAATCCTAATACGACAGGTAAATTACATGGGTTAGAGTTTAAAAAGTCAGTGTTAGACATTGAGGAAGAAATTGACATCGCTATATTTTATGTTCCAAATCAATTAATTCCAGAATTATTAGAAGAATGTGTTAAAAAAGGCATAAAAGGAGCAATTATTGAAACTTCTGGATTCGAGGAAGTTGGTGAGAAAGGCGTTGAATTAAGTAACCGAATTTTAGAAATAACTGATACTTTTTCTAAAATAAGAATTGTTGGGCCTAATTGTATGGGTCTTACTAGAATCGATTCTGATAGTGATAAGGAAAATAAAAGCGGCTTTTTTACATCCTTTTTAGTATTTAATGAATATAAAAGAGGAAATATTGCTGTTATAAGTCAATCAGGTATGTTAAATGGGGGATATTTTACCCATATTGCCACCAAATATCCAAATCTTGGTTTTAGGTATATATGTTCTATTGGAAATAAAATAGATTTAAGTGAAATAGAATTTTTAGATTATTTTTTAAATGATACTGATATAAACGTTATTGCAATGTATCTTGAATCGTTTAAGGACCCGAGAAAATTCATTAAATTATGTAAAAAGGCAAAGAGTATGCCAAATAAAACAATAATTTTAGTTAAAGGAGGATTAACCACTCAAGGTCAGAGTTCTTCTTTAAGTCATACAGCCGCTCTTTCAGAAAACTTCAAGTTAACAGAAGGTGTGATTAAACAATCAGGAATTATTAAAGCTCGAAATTTTTTTGAATTATTTGAGTTTGCCAGGACTTTTTCTATGCTATATAAGTCTAAGAAAATATTACCAAAACGAGGAAATCTTGCACAAGTTTTTGGATCAGGAGGAGCAGGAACAATTTCTGCCGATCTTACAATGCAGTATGGTTTAAAACTTCCAATTTTGGGAGAGAAAGCATATGTTGCTCTTGTAGAATTATTTCCTCCATGGATGCCTCCAAATAAATTTGCATTTGTAGATATTTGGCCAGCTATGGAAAAAGCTATGACTAATAGTAAAAATCCTAGAGATGTTATTCGATCTGTTTATAATATTTTATTAGAAGAACCTGAAATAGAAGGGATTTTTAACATGCTATTTTGCTCAAAGCAATTTAGAGCTGCAAATGATGTGAATAATCTAATTGATATAATATCAACCTATCCTAAACCTGTTTTTCTGTATTTGGTTGGAGAATTTGAAGAAACTCGTCAAATTTCTCAGCAACTAGGTAAAAATAATATACCTAGCTTTTCAAATTTAGAGGATATGGTAAAGAATTTCCAAATACTAATTCAAGAATCAAAAAATAAAAGCAACTAGCTTTTCTAGAAACAAATTAATTCTATAAAAAATTATTTACCTACTATGAATCTTGAAAATACTTCTTTTTATAACTTTATAGTAGTTGGAGCTGGACCAGCGGGTTTGACTGCTGGAATAGTAGCTGCTAGGAAAGGATTTTCAACAATTATACTAGAAAAAGGAAAAATTGCAGGACCAAAACCGAGAGGGGAAGGAATGGCTTATATGCCTATAGTAGATGACGTATTAGGAAAAGACTTTCTTCCTTCAATTGGATTGAAATCTAATGGTGGACGAGTTTGGCACTCTCCTGGTGATATAAAATCCACTACTACATATCGGGATTATCCTCACTATTTCTTTGAATGGCGTACATTCATTGATCGATTCGTAGGGGTGGCTAATGAATTAAAGGTTCCAGTCTTACTGAATAGTGAAGTAATTGAGCCTATTGAAAGAAAAAATGTAACTATAGGTGTGAAGTACAGAGAAAAAGAAGGAAATGTCAAGGAAATCTATGGAAATGCGATTTTAGATTGTAGTGGTTATGAAGGAGTTATTGGAAAGAAGTATGGAATATCTTATAATGAGATGAATTGCTCTATAATTAAATGTCTTATTAGCAATGCAAACTATGATCTAGAAGAACATCCTGATTTGGAATTCTTCTTTATAGGGAATGGTGATTTAGAGTATTCCCCATACTTTCCTCCAAGTGTTGCTTATTTCTTCCCTTTAGATAATAAAAAGGCTGAAGTAGGTTTGATGTTGAGAATGGGACAAGTTCCCAATATGAAAACAGTTAAAATTCCTAACGAAAATGAAATAATGAAAGTTTGGGATTCCATTAAAGCCTCATATCCAAGCTTTAGTGAATTTTTTAAAGGTGCTAATATTGATTATGAAGAACCAACCCAATTACCAAACGCTAAAATGGCAGAAACCTTTGTCCCAAATCCAGGAGCTGTGTTGATAGGTGATAGCGCAGGATTTGTAAACCCATTTGGTTCATCTGGACTTTATTATTCTATGGAAATGGCTAATTTTTGGGTTAATATAATATCAGAAAAATTGAAAGACACCAATATTAATATTAATTATAACGAAATCTTATGGAATATTGAAAATATCAATGAATTCGAGAGTAAATTTGAAAGTTTTGAAGTATTTAAACAAGTACAGCATATGTATAACCTGATAGGAGCATTTGAGTATAAGATTTTCAATAGATTACGTATAGCAGAGAAAATTAATAAAAAATGGGACTACATTGTATCACTCCTAAAACAAGCATAATCCCATTGGAATTATTTTTTTTCGAATACCATCTTAGAGGATTATTACATTCGCTTTTACTATAAAAAATTATTTCTAGAGCTCTTACTTCAAGTTAAAACCATTTTTTCATAAAATATGAGAAAATTATATTATTAAAAATAGTTCAAAAACATCATTTCTTCACAGAAGAAAGGGTGAAAGTATGATTTTTAACAATTAATAAAATAATACTAATAAGAGTATGAACTATTGAGATTGTTAATTGTAGTAATTGTAGTAAAATCTTTAAATAATTTGAAACTTAATTTTGTTTAATTACTTATTTGAATAAAACACTTAAAATTGGAGAAAATTTAGAATGTACCATTTAGATGGAACAGACGTTTTAGACGCGAAATATTTCAGAAAGACTTTTAGTATATGCCCAGAATGCATGGAAAGAATTCCAGCTGAAGTTTACGAAGATGATAATGAAGAGATATGGATGAAAAAAAATTGTCCTGAACATGGCGATTTTAAAGACAAAATAAGCTCTTCCGCAAAATATTACAAATGGACTCACCATGCAATGAAAGATAAAGACGGAAACATCGTATGGCAATTCGATAAGGATGGAGAAGCTAATCCTGCTGATTGTGCACCTGAAGATCCACGAGGTTGTCCTTATAACTGTGGACTCTGTCCAGAGCATAAATCTACATGCTCTTTAGCTTTAATTGACTTAACGAATCGCTGTAATTTTAACTGTAATTTCTGTTATGCTAATGTGGAAAAAGCTGGTTATTTAATTGAGCCAACATTAGAAGAAATCGGACGAATTATGGACCATTTTAGAAATAAACCACTTCCTGCCGTTGCTATCATGTTCACTGGAGGAGAACCAACAGTAAGAAAGGATTTTCCTGAAATCTGCAAGATGGCAAAGGATAAGGGATTTAAAGAGGTCATAGTAGCTACAAACGGATATGGATTCCAACGTAAAAAAGGCGGACTGGAATTTACTAAAAAATGTTGGGAAATGGGTTTAGATACCTTATATTTCCAATTTGATGGAATTAATGATATTACCTACGAAAAAACTCGTGGAATTAAAAATCTTATGGCATATAAGCAAAGAGTCATAGATAACTGTCGAAAAGTAGGTCTTAGTTCTGTTGTTTTAGTTGCAACCATCGCCAAGGGTGTTACTGACATTGAAATTGGGAATATAATACAATATTCGATTGATAACATTGATGTTGTGCGAGGTATTACTTTCCAACCGGTTTCGCTATGTGGGCGGATTGCCGCAGAAGAGATGAATGATCTTCGAATAACAAATGCAGATGTTATAAAAGCAATTGAGGAACAAACTGGTGGAAAGATCAGCATGGAAAATGCATGGTACCCGCTTACAACTATAGTGGAATTCGGTCGACTCATTGCGTATTTAGCTGAAGTTGAACCTATTGAGTTTACCTGCCACCCTGATTGCGGATTTGCCACTTACATGGCCATAGATCCCGATACACATGAAATGGTTCCAATTATGGACTATTTTGATCCGTTAAAAGTTATTGATTTTGCTAATAAATTCTGGGAAAAAATCAAACATAAAGAAAAACAGGAGATTAAATTCTTTGAAAATTTTATGGGTGATTTTGGAAAAACACTTGATAAAGGCTTGAATTTTCTTGATAAAACTCAACTTCGCGCCAGATTTCTTTTAGGAATATTACAATACATGAAAAAACCAGGAAAACTTATGGAGATGTTTGGTAGATTAATAATGAACGGAGATTGGGAGAGTATTAGCTCATTCAGCCATGGAACGCTCTTACTTTCAAGCATGCACTTCCAAGATGCATATAATATGGATATTGAGAGAGTAAAAAGATGTATCGTACATTTTGGAGTAGCTATGCCCGATGGGACCGTAAAGGAGATTTCATTCTGTACTATGAATACACTGCATCGTCCCAATATAGAGAAACAAGTCGCTAAAAAAATTACGCAAAAGGTTAGAGACGAGTTTGATACTTCAGTTGGTCAAGCCAGAGAAGAAATTGAACAGAAAATAGAGCCCGAAGTTGCTCAAAATGGTGGTATTGATAGAAATGAACTAGAAGAGGAGAAGGAATAGATGCCAGAAGAAATAATAGAAACAAAAGATGGATTAAAACTTCGTAAGCTGGCTGAATTAAAAACTACAGCAGAAGGAGACTACGAGGATGCAATGCTTAATCGAGTAGAATACTTCAAGAAGAAAAATGAAGAAAAAAGCGGATTCAATAGTACTTTGCAGAACACCTTTTTTAAAGCTTTCAGTACTGCTTTAGATCTTAAGGTAAACATAGATAAGGCCTTGGGAGAGGAAAATTTGAAGAAGATTCATGAAGTAATAGACAATATCCTCTTATTTGGCTTATAAATTATTTTTTGAAACTTTTTTTATTTTATTTTGATTTTTCTTTTAAACCATAATAAAAACATTTTTAATTTTATAGGATTGTTAAATTATTAAAAAAGGGGATAAACTTTCCACTTTATTTATAATTTTTAAACTAACCTATTAATGATTATAATAATATGTCTATGAATATAATACTATATGGAGATTTGAAACATAAGGAGCAGCAAAAGACCAACAAAGACAGCATTCCTTTAAAAATTAATATTTCAAATAGCGAAATAAATACTGTATATGATCTTTTAAATAAACTTAACATCGAAGAGAATAAAGTAAGTCATATCTTCGTAAATCATAAATATTGTGGTCCTGGAAAAGAAATTAAAGAAGGAGATAGAGTTGCCTTATTTCCAAAAAGAATGGCTTTAATGTTTGTAGAAATTCCTCAATCAAATTCAATTGAGGTTAGAGTTAAGCTTTCTGCTGATTTAAGAAAATATGGACCAGAGGAGTCAATAATAGCCATACCAGAAGGTAGCAATCTAATAACAATATATAAAAAATACAATATTACCAAAGAAGAAAGAAATTTAACAACATTGATAAATGGATTTGCTTCTCATGACAAACAATATGTTTTAAGAAGTGGAGATGTCGTTGCATTTAAAATGTAATTCTTCTTCTGAGATTTTTTAGTATTTATCAAATTATATTTAATTTGATTCATTTTTCCAAAGTTATTTTTGAGATAGTAATTTAAATTAGATTAAGATGATTTTCAACTTCTTTACCTTATTTATTACAATTTTATTTATTTTAAATGCGTTCGCTCAATTATATTATGCAATCAAGTTAAGAAAGAAATTTTCGGAGAAGCATAATATAATTAATTCAGTGCTAGTATTTTTGCTTTGGATTCTTGCGGGAATATTATACCCTTTTTTCTATATAAGAGACAATATTCATACCAGATGGTTTCAATCATTATCAATGCAAATAGTATGTATATATGCTCCGCTTCTTATTCTTTTTATATTATTTTACCAACGTCGCTTCATTATTAAGAATAACAAGGAACTAAAACATGAAAGGTCAATTGAAAATTTCTTAGAAAAAATGGATTCTGTTTATAAAGGTAAATCTGAAAATAAGAATTATCCGTTAATCACCGATTTACATAGAAAAGCGTTTCATTTGATACCAGTTGTGGTAATTATTTTTTTGTGGTTATTTGCTGTTAAAATATGGGATGGAATATGGGACGCTGATCTTTTCTGGGGCATAACTGGAGAGGAATACGCTGTTTTTTTGATTTTAACTGTCGGTTACACGGGTATATTGATATTTGCAGCATTAGATTACGTGCGTTTATCCTACATATTTGAAGATAGGAATATTTACCATTTAATGCCAAATTCTATTTCTAATATCCTGGCAAAAACATTAAAACCCAATGAAATATATGAATTTACTAAACCGGTAGCTTTAGTTTTATCTTTTGTCCCTATTTTTTTCTTACCTATTAGTATTTTTGCCGCTACAGCATTAATCTCTACTTTAGGCGATGGCGCAGCTTCTATTTTTGGGATACGTTTTGGAAAGAAAAACTTTCCTAAAGGAAGTAAGAAAACCATAATCGGATATCTGGCTGGCTTTTTATCATCTCTATGTTGTTCTATCATTGTGTTTTTAATTTTTGAGCCTTTTATGTCTATAATTAAACTATGTATTATTTCAGTAAGCGGAGCTTTAACATTTCTTATAATTGATTTGTTAAATTTAAAAATAGATGATAATATTACCAATCCAATATTGTGTGGATTAGTAATGTTCCTATTTTATCTTTATATGTAAAAATAAAAATAATCTGTTTTAAACAGATTAAAAAAAAGCATCTAATTTCTTAGTTTCAGCCTCTTTTTTTGGTCTTTTTTGATATCCTTTATATATAATCTCTTCAAATTCAATATTCAAAGCGTCCAATACCTGTTCTAGTGCTGATTGTAAAAGATCTCTATATTTTGAGACATCTAAATCCTGAAATTTTGCTAATTCCAGAACCTTCGCTCCAGTCTTGTCATTGCTTTTAATAAAACTTATTGTTTCTCCCTTTTGATACTTTTTTCCAGTGGCTTTCTGATGTTCTTTAGCGGCTCTTACATGTTGAGGAATTACCTTATCATATCTACTGATATCTTTCTGTATACTAATATTAATAGTGTAATCTCCTAGGTTAAATGCATCAGGTTTACCTATTTTATTTCTATTATCTTTTATAATTTCAACAATTCTCTTTCTTGCTTTCCTAAATTCCTGATCATTAGTTACATTTTTTAAGATATCCAATATCTCATTGAAAACTTTTTTGATAAATTCCGGAGTATTTTTCTTTTTAGCTACTAATCCTTTTATGTCAATATATTTAGTATCCTTGTATATTCCTACATAATTCTTTTTCCTCTGAGAAAGTGCTAAGAATTGATATGTTTTTTCCTCCTCTAAATCTAAATCTAACTCTTTCTTGCTCCATTCAGATATTTCTTTCATTTGTTGCTTCGTTGGGTTCGCTAGAAACACTGAGTCAGTATCTCCATATAATACTTCTACTCCTAATTCCTCTGCTTTTTTAATGGTCTGTTTGATTGAATATTGACCTATCCCAGTAGTACTTTCAGCAACAGGTAAGCAAAACAATGGAAAGTTTTGACTTCCAAAAACTCCATAGGACCCATTTATAAATACTTTAAGAGCTTGTTGAATTGTTTGATAATAACTCCTCTGTTTGGGAGAAGTATTTTTATCGCTT
>Ga0209635_10003078_pt1 | contig 12946 bp, 11 predicted proteins | sample DeeMarSWOR230_32_FD_187463 | JGI IMG/M metagenome (GOLD analysis project Ga0209635, IMG submission 187463) | Marine sediment microbial communities from White Oak River estuary, North Carolina - WOR-2-30_32 (SPAdes) (version 2) | ecosystem: Environmental > Aquatic > Marine > Intertidal zone >...
CAAAATATTGGGTGCGGAAGAGGCAATAGAGTATTTGGTAACACAGCCTGAACAATTTCTTAACCCTTACCTGAATGTGCATACTCCAGAAAAGACAGAAATCAGAAAAAATTTCTTTAGAAGACTTTTCCACCTTGTGCCTTGTTATCTTGTAAACACCGTGGAATCTGTGGATGTGGTGCAACAGAAAATCAGAGAAATGATCAAAGAGAAATCTTAAAAAATCATGCGCGACGTCTTTTGATAACTACAGCAACCATAGCTGCCATTACGATGCCAGCTGCTGCGTAAATATACATTGAATAGCTGTTGAAAAAGTCGCTTTCGACGACAACCAAAACTTCTACAGATTTGCTAGTCGAGTTGAAATAGAAATCGTTCTCCAAACATGCTGCTTGCACAGTCCATTTCCCAGTTACGTTGGGTGTAAAACTAGCAAAGAAAGTTCCGTTCGCCAAAGTATAAACACATTTTTCAACAATCGAGCCGTTAGATGGTGTGAAAGTCACTTTAATGGTTATATTGGCTGCAGTTGGGTTTACGGATCCAGAGATTGTGATGTTTCTTCCTGCTACCCAAATCTTCGTCTTCGAAGTGTAGTTAACAGTAGTTGCATATTTTACTGAATAGTTGCCTCGGAATTGTGCTTTATTATCTACGACATCTATGACAGTGATGTTGTATTGGACTCTTGTTCCAGCAGGCTGTCCAGGTATCCTGCAGATGTATATATCGGTTTGATTAGAAATGAGAGTGGCTGTTTCTTTTGTGTTCCAATTGTCTTTCGAATATTGTGTCAAAACTTGATTAAGCTCTGTTTTGGCGTTAATCCTAAAAGTCATGTTAATAATTTGTTCAGGAAAAACTTTCTGTGGCGCGTTGATGATGTTAAGGCTTGGACCTTGAAAGTCCGTTTTTAGCACAAAGTTGATGTGACCTTCGCCTTTTTCGCCTATGAACACCAAATGATAAAGACTTTCGCCGTTGTAGGGTGATGTGTAATTGATTAGCATGTCTTGTCCTAGATACTCGCAACTCGCATACGCTAAACCTCGGTACTCTTTGCTGTTTAGATTATAGCCTCCGAAAAGACCTGAACGGTTACCGTAAAGTCCAGGTTCCCACGCCAAAGAAACATTATTTAGTCTTGCTCCCTTGCCTTGTGATGGATTAGCCATAAGGTAAAGTCTCGCCTCGTACATGTCAAGGGTTTCAGGCACGTGCACTGTTATCTCAATGTTTTTGCTCGAGGTCATAAATTCGAATGTCCAACTCGTGTTTTCTACGGGCAAGTCGTTTACTTTGCCTTGAATAAACTGTTGATACCACTTGTTGCATTCAACATGCTGGGTTAACATGAAAGTGGCGGCCTCGGCGCCTTGGCTTTCTCTAGGATCGTTTCGGATTACAAAACTATAGTTTCCAGAGTATTTTGGGGTAAAAAATGGATGAGACACATTGTCGCCGAGGTGTTCCGGCAAGCCAGCAGCTTCGGTGTGGTAAGATTCCAGCTCGCCAAATGGATTGTATACGTAAATGTCATAGTCGGTTTTGGGTTCTGAGCCGTTGTTTATCCATTTTCCGTAGCAATAAACGTGGTAAGTTGTGTTTGCCTGCAAATTGTAAATAAGTGTCCAGTTGTTACCTATGGGAATTTGGGAAGCGTTAAATTTTATTGGAGAAACCGGCTTGCTTACGTAAGTAAGGTTTTCCTCTTGCCCAGAAACATTTGGAACCACTATGTAGATGAGGGGGCATGCTAGCAAACACACTATGAATGCGAGCAATGTGGCTGAATGCTTTTGCAATATGTGTTTCCTTCCGAATCGAAACAGTTCAAAACTTGTCTTGAAACGCAATAACAATTATGAAACAACACTAAATATTGCCAATTAATAATGTGTAGTCGTGAAAATATGCAGAAACAAAGTTCCTTACTGCTTTGGGCCGCTTTGGCTTCCGCTACTTTAGCAGTGATGGCTGGCTCGATTCTAGGTCCAATCGTCAATAAAATGAAAGAACCACTTGGGGCATCAACAGAATCCATAGGACTCGTCATAACAACTCACGGATTGTTCATCGCGCTTTCCAGCCCTTTTCTAGGATATTTAATTGACAAGATTGGACGGAAAAAGGTCTACTTGGCAGGTTTGTTCACTTATGGGGTATCAGGTGGCCTAGGCTTTTTTATAACATCCTTTTGGTTAATGATACTTACAAGAGCAGTTCTCGGTGTTGGAGTCGCCGGTATAGTGGCTTCGATAACCACAATGCTTGCTGATGTGTATAAAGGCAAGGAACTGCAAAAAGTCATGGGTTACAGGTCAAGCGCTGAAAGCTTAGGTGGAACAATATTTCCTCTTATAGGCGGTTTTCTTGGCGTATTCGCTTGGAATTTTCCCTTTCTTCTGTATTTCTTGGCGTTGCCGTTGGGAGCAATCGTTTGGTGGAAAGTCCCAGAAACGAAAAGTAAAGGAAAAAAACAAACTGAAGTTGGAAGTGTCTCGTTTTTCAAGATGCTTTGGAATAATCGTTTCTTGTTTTATGTTTATGTTTTGATCTTTCTCGCCATGCTTAATTTATACGTTGTTGTAGTTTTTGTTCCCCAACAGCTTGGCGAGTTTGGAATAAAAAATACTTTTGAGATCGGTCTCTTTTTGATGTTCTTATCGGGTACAGGTGCGTTAGCCTCGCTTGCTCATGGTTACATTAAATCCTTAGCCTCTTACACAAAAATAGTTTCCTTTGCTTTTGCATTTTGGATTTTGGGTTTTAGCACAAGTTTCTTTTCATCAAACTTTTGGACGCTTATCCCTTCCTTAATTCTAGTTGGCGTGAGTCAAGGTTTGGCTATTCCAACAGCTTATGTTTTAGCAACTTCAAGTGTGGAGGCTTCCTTGAGGGGGCAAACAACCTCGTACTTGTCTAGTTTTGGATATTTGGGACAGTTTATGTCTCCTGTAATATATGGTCCAATTGCCGGGTTAATTGATTTGAAATGGGTGTTTGGTGCCTCATCCATTGTAAACCTCATTTGTTTACTATTAATCTTAACGTATGTCAAAATTAACCAAAACAAAATGTGATAAAACATATTTTACTATGCTACAATGATAATGAATGAGTAAAATGAGCTCCAAAGATGTGTTTGGAAAAGCTATTTTGGATGCTTCGAGAGGAAAGAAGGTCACCATAAAAATGCGTAGAGACGATGACCGTGTTGACGAAGAAAACGGAAGCTACTATTTCACGAATTTTGACCAATTTCCGCCAATTGAACAGAAAGCGATGTCACTTGTTCAAGGGTTGGTGCTTGATGTTGGCTGTGGTGCGGGGAGACACGCGCTTTATCTTCAGAAAAAGGGATTAAATGTTGTTGCTTTGGACATTTCACATTTTGCTATAAAAGTCGCCTACCAACGAGGCGTCAATAATTCAATTCAGGCGGCAGCACCTAAGATTCCTTTCAAAAACGAAACATTTGACACGATACTGCTTATGTATAACAACTTTGGCATCTGCGGCGACTATCAAGAAACGATAAAATTTCTGAAAGAGCTAAAACGGATACTGAAACCAAATGGAATCATTCTCGCCTCATCCCTACATGCAACACTCACAATTGATGAAAGCCACTTGAAATATCATGAAGCAAACAGAAAGAAAGGATTACCCTCAGGCCTTGTAAAGATTAGGCTGGAATACAATGACGAGGCAACTGAATGGTTCAAACTACTTCTAGCATCACCAGAAGAAATGAAAATGCTATCCAAAAAAGCAAATCTCGAACTCGGCAAAACAATGGGTCCAGCAAATGGACCATTTTATATCGGCATAATAAAGAAAAGCTGTTTAACTAGCAAAGTAAAAAATGTCTAGCTCAAGAATAAAGAGGTGAAAGAATGTTTCAAGTTCCGCTGGTTAAGTTGGGAAATACCGAATTGCATGTGTCAAAATTGGGTTTCGGGACGTTTGATTTTGGTGTACCGTCTCTTAACATAAGTCCTGACGAAGGCGGTCGAATTCTAGCAGAATCTTCTAAGCTTGGAATAAAATTTTGGGACACAGCAGATGATTATGGTAGTCACCCACATGTTGCTTCGGCTTTGAAACATGTGCCAAGAAGAACAGTTGCCATTTCCACTAAGACTTATGCAAAAAGTGGCGAAGAAGTAGAAAAAAGTTTTAAAAATTCTCTTAAAGAGCTTAATACAGATTACATCGACATTTTTATGCTACACTTCGTTAAATTCAACCAGATTACTGACTGCCCTCAAGTTCTTAGAAAGATAAAAGATTTGAAGGCAACGGACGTTGTTAAGGCAGTTGGCTTGTCCACCCATAGTGTTGCTGTTGTTAGAAAGGCGTCGCAGTTTGAAGAATTAGATGTCATTCTGGCAACCTGTTGTAGCGCTGACCAAGCCTTAATAAGTAAGTTTCAAAAGCGTATCCCGCTTGAGGATGGTTCTATCGACGAGATGTTTTATGCCCTTAAAGTGGCGCACGATAATGGAAAAGGGATAATCGCCATGAAGGTTCTTGGAAACAAGACCCCTCCTCTAATAAAAAATTATGAGGCAGCCATAACTGCTGTGGCTCGACTAGACTTTGTTGATTCGATGCTTATAGGGATGCAGAGCCTCGATGAAGTAAAGAAAAACATCAAGGCAATCATGCTTGGCTGACCGTTTCGTTCTATCTCATAGGAGCGGAACAAGCTTTATCAGGTTCTTAAGAATTTCTCAGCTCTAGCTTTTGTAGTATTTCTAGGGTTATTTGAGTGTAGTTTTACAAACGAAATCACTTTGTCTTTATCTTTGATTCTGTCGTAATAAACTTCAAAGGCTTTAATTGTTTTGCCAATGAGAATATTTCTGCATTCTTTTGTGGGGAGAGGAATTTTTTCTACTTCTAAAAGCTTTGTTGTGATTTCGTTTTGAAGTTCGGGTTTGGATAATGCTATTTTGCCTGAATTGTCGACAACGTGAGCTGCGGTGATTAGGCTTCCTTCATTAAGGTGGTTGTAGAATTTCTTGAACAATTTATTGAACTTGTTTTGAAAGTCTACCGTTGTCAGATTTGCGATTATGTCTAGGGCGTTCCATTTTAGAATATTATTCTCATTGTCGAGAAGATTTACGAAGAAATCCATTTTGGAGTATAGTATTTCAGGATTTTTTTCGCTTATGGTTCTTAAAGTCTTTGCGGATCCGAATTTTATTCTTGAGTTTGTTGAAGAGATTCCTGCAAAAAGTTGGGGTAGCAGATCTATATTATCCATTACTTTCTTGGCTATGTCCTCAGTTTTGATTTCTTTTTTCTTCAATGCATCCAGAATGTTGTTTTTCTTCATTCTTTTCACTCGTATGCCTTTTGATTAACTTAAGGCTGCAAAAAAATAAATAGTTACTGTCGCACGATGAATTGATTTTTCACAATAACTGACGTAGAATATCCTGCTTAGCCAAATCCAAAAAACTCTGCCAGTGTCCGTTTATGAAAGGTTAGGTGCAAGAAATGGCATATAATTAGTCTTCCCATTTTTTGAGCCAATTAAACCCTATGACAGTAGCATCTTGTATGTTGACTATTCTATCCATGTTGAAGTCTGCATGAGGATTGTAAAGCGACTCTCCTTCGAAACTTTGCCAAGCCTGTTCAATCATGTTTGCGTCTGTCATGTTTACTTCTCCATCATGGTTGCAATCGCCAGGAATGTATGGGCTCATTAGCGGGTAATTATCGTGATTTTCAGCGTCGATGGTGTGTGGTGTGTCTCCTATTCCGTCTTGGGGATTCAGGTCTTCTCCGGTGTAGTTGCTCCAGTAGTTGCCTTCTATGCCATTATCCCAGAAGTTCGTGAAACCTTGGCAGGTAATGTGCACTTGTTGGGTGTTGTTTATGAGGTTGTTGTGGTAGAAGAGATTTTTCGATGAATTGAGTAGTGTCATTCCGTTGTCGTTGTTTGCTATTGTGTTTTCGGTTACAGTATTGCTTAAAGAACGGTCCAACAGTAAGCCGTCGGATTCGTCTTCTATGCTGTTTGCAGCAACCTTGTTGTTGTTAGAAGAAGAGAGACAAACACCGGCCAAGCCGCCTCCTGTCATGTTGTTTCTGTTGACGTTGTTATTGTCAGAATCATAGAGATATACCCCATATCCGCCGTTTGTTATGCTGTTTCCACTGACACGGTTGTTGTTAGAATGTGCGTCGAGGTAAACGCCATGACCGTTGGGTGACGTTATGTTGTTTCGGTTAATGCTGTTATAGTCAGAATGCTCGTCGAGATAAACTGCATGGTTGTTGGTTGCTGTTATCTTGTTTCCGTATATACTGTTGTTGTTGGAGATTTCAAGAATAATTACATACTGGAAGGTTGCTGTTATGTTGTTCCCGCTAAGATTGTTGTCATAGCACCAAAGGAGATTTACTCCCCATATCTCGCTTGCTATGTTGTTTCCGCTAAGATTGTTATCAGAAGAGCGCTCAAGATAAGCGCCGTATCCTTTGGCTGCCTTTATGTTGTTTTTGTTAAAACTGTTGTCATAACACGAAATGAGGTGTATTCCACTTACGCTGTTTGTTATGTTGTTTTCGTTGACATGGTTATTATTGGAATAACGTTCAAGGTAAATGCCGCTTGCGATGCTGTTTGTTATGTTGTTTCTGTTGATGTTGTTGTTGCCAGAATAGTATAGATAAATCCCATGTAAACTGCTGTTTGTTATGTTGTTTCCAGACAACGTGTTGTTTCCAGAATAACGAAGATAGATGCCATAGTGACTGTTTGTTATATTGTTTTCAAACAAAGTGTTGCCAAGAGAAAAATTGAGGTAGATTCCATAGTAGTTTCTGATGTTTGCGTTTTTGATTGTTACATTGGTTCTGCCTGAAAGGTTTATTCCAGCTGAACCAAAGGCGCCTGCGCCTTGAATAGTGAAACCTGCTCCGTCAACTACAATATTATCCTTTTGAATGACGATGGATTCATTAACGTCGTCAAAGAGTGTATATGTAACATTGCCAACGTTTGAAATGGGCGCTGACGGGGGGTCAATACTTCCATCTGCTTTTATGTATATTGTTCCAGTTGCTTTTGCTGGTTGAATATTCGAAGTAAAGGCAAACATGCTTGTCAAAAGAAAGACAAGAATTATTCCGAAACGTATTCTCGTTAGCAACACTCCTTCTCTACACACAATAAAATCAAACCAGCAAATATTATTTATGGAAAAAATTGAGTGGTGCAGCGGGCAGGATTCGAACCTGCGAACCCTCTACAAAAAAGGTCTTGAGAAGATTTAAATTGTCAAGTTTGAATCGCTTAATTGTGATGTTATGGTTTCTATACGTGACTTACTGGAGCTAAATGAAGAGCAGTTGTTGGATTTTATGAATGCATCATTAAAACAATATCCTATTCTAAAAGATATTTATTCGGATCAGTTTGTTGAAGAACTTGTTCGAAGACAATTTAATCCTAATAACTATCTGTTATGGTTGCTTGCAAGCAGAAACGAGTTCGCTAACAAACAACTGGAGGAAATGGCCAACGCGCTAGAAAGCTTGCAGGAACTAGGCGCGATTACGAAGTTTAAAGGAAAGTTGATTCATACAAACAAAATGATTTTAGAAAGCTATCTTTCAGAGTTAGAGTTTGCTTCTTATTACAAACAAAAGGGCTATCAGGTAGAGTTGGAACCCTCAATTGAAGGAACCTTGAGAGGCCCTGATCTCAAGGTAAAAACAGAGAATGTAGTGATATTCTTCGAAATCGAGAATATATTCATCCAAGAGCTGATAAACATCGATAGAATTGACAGTGAGATCTCATTTAGATTAGCTGTGACGGAAGAACCTTTTGTCTACATTATAAACCGTTTTGAGACGAAAATGACCCAGAAGGATGTAGAAACACTTGTGGGATTTGTCAAGGATAACCTTCGTAAATTAGGAAACAAGGATAACGTGGAATTTCCTATAACCTTGCAATTTCCAGACGAGAAACAGAGAAAAGCCGAAATCCAGATTGTAGGTCGACCAAATAAGCTGAAACATGGTTACTTAGGAGGTATTTCATGGTCTTATTTTGGGTTTCCCAGTAGTCAAAACATTCGGAGAAAAATTAGTAAGAAAATTTCACAACTCCCAAAAAAAGCAGCAAATGTTCTCGTGATCCAGCTAGGTCATTTACTTTATGACGAGGAAGATGTTTTAGATGCTCTGTTTGGAGATTTGAAATTACGTATAAATCTGAAAGATAGTTCATCTGAGCCTATGAGAGAAAAGGAAAAAATTTTCACCTACAATAAAAACACAAGATTGTCTGCTGTTATATATTATGAAAAGAGGTTTCAAAATAGCAGTTTTGATTATAGAAAAGTCGTTTTTCACAACCCTTATGCAAAGGTACCTATTGATCCGAATTTCTTTAAAGATCACAACGTTAAGCAGTTTGTTCCAAGAGATAAAGGTTCTTATTACGAGATGGAATGGATTGATTAATGACTTATTTCTGGTGCAGGGGGTGAGATTCGAACTCACGTACCCCTTCGGGACGGGATCTTGAGTCCCGCGCATAAAGCCCCACATACGCATTGAGCGTTTTGGCTTGACCTGGCTCTGCTACCCCTGCACCAATCCTCATACTTTATCACAATCTCATTTAATCCTTTCCAAACCACAGAGAACCACCACTTCACTCCACATATTTGGATCATATTTGGAGCCTAATTGCATCATATACAAGACCTAGGCCCCTCTAGCGTGCGCACACACACAGAGAGACTCAGAAAAAAATCTCAACGACCCTTAAGCGTCAAGGCTAGAAAGAAAGAAGCTTCTTGCAACAAAATAGAAAAGAAAATTATTCTTTATCAACTGTCTTCAAGGTGGGCAAAAGCTGCTTAGAAATGTTCCCATTAAGAAGAACCTTATTCACACTCAAATTCGCCAACTTCCGACAAATATGATTCAAAGAATCCTCAGTGAAACCCAAAAGCCGCTCACCATCATTAGTTAAACTGTAAACTTTCCTCGGCCTATCATTCTCCAAATCCCACTTGCTATGAATATAACCCTTACTCTCCAAAGCATTCAACAAAGGATAAATCGTACTCGGACCAAAATACACACCAAAATTCTTCCGAATACTCGCAATAATCTGATACCCATGCATCGAAGAAACCCGCAAATAATTCAAAATAACCAAATCAAGAAGCCCCTTCATCAACTTAGCCTCAACTTCCCTCAAACCATGATTCAAATTCCTTACCACCTTTTTTGTACCTCTGTTCTACACACCTACGACATGTCTCTACAGAGACATATCTCAAGATTCTATATACCCAAAACGTTGATATAAAGGTTGGTGCGACCCAAAAACATAAAAAAACATATTGAAGCATAATTTTTTCCATTCTAAAATTAACAAAACAAATAAGCTTAAACATTCAAAACCATTTGGGAAAGAGGAAAAATTTGTCTGAAAGCTTTAAAGAACAAATTGTACAACGCATAGGCAGAAATTTTACAGACATAATGATTTTACGCCTAATCCGCATGCAGCCAATGTGGGGGTACAAGATAATTAAAGCTATGGAAGCAAGATTCGGCGTTCAATTAGGTCACGGCGTCTTATATCCACTCTTGAATTCGTTAGAAAAAACGGGTTTTCTCAAAAGTCGACGAGAAAAACATGGCGGACGCGTCAGAAAAGTTTACGAAATCACTCCAAAAGGAATCCAACTTATAGATGCCTACCATAGATTCTTGAAAGAACAAATAGAAATGCAGGACATTAAAAAAGGTGAAGAAAATGAAAGAAAAAGCATTTGATAAAAGACTCATGAAGGAGATCTTGAATATACTTAAAGAGAGGAGCCAAAAATCACTTGCACTAGCGTCTAAAGAACTTTTAGCAATAAACGTAGAGAGCAAAAAAGGTCGTCAAGCTCTTAAGCGTTATGCGGCTAATTGGGATGATGTAACACATCCCGGAATTTTATCTTTGGCATGCGACGCAGTAGGCGGAAAGCCTGATGAGGCATTACAGATGCAAGTCATCCTGCTGCTATTAACTGCCGCTATTGACATACACGACGATATTATTGATCAAACAAGAATAAAAAAGAAAAAGCCTACTATTTTTGGTATATTCGGTAAGGATGTTGCGCTACTTTTAGGAGACGCTATTTTGATGAGGAGTTTCATTCTTCTCTGCAAGTATGGACAAGGTCTTTCTCTAGAAACGATGAATTTAATTGTTGATGCAATTCAAAACACATTTTTCCAAGTTGGAGATGCGCATCTCTTGGAGGCCGAAATAAAAGGAAAACTGAATGTTACACCAAGTAGATATGCATACATTATAGAGAAAAAAGCATCAAACATTGAGGCGATTACACGAATTGGTGCTATAATTGGAAAGGGCTCAAAAAAGGAAATCGATGCATTGGGAACATGCGGAAAGATTTTGGGCGAATTGATTACGTTAAGAGAAGAATTCATAGACATATTCGAACCTGAAGAACTCAGTAATAGAATGAAAAATGAATGCTTACCGTTGCCAATCTTATATGCAATTCAAAGCCCATCTACAAGAGCGATTATTCTAAACACACTTTCGGCCGAAGAACTTTCTGCAAGTACCACAAAAGAAATCGTTAAAATCGTTTTCAAATCAAAAAATGTTAAGAAACTTAGGACAAAAATGCAAAGATTAGCCCAAGAAGCGTTAGATATTATTTACAAGCTTCCACTAAAACATTCGAAAGAAGAGCTCAATCAACTTATTCGTTCAACATTGGAAGACATATAAAAAAAGATTAGATGCTAAGTCGAATAGGTTTCCGTCTCTTCTCAACATGCTTTAGAGTCTTAGCTTTAACCTTCAACTCTCTCACCTTGACTGTCTATCTGTAGAACAGCTGTACTTAAAAAACTTTCTATAGCTTACATAAAAGATTTTTTATTTATGTTGGTATTACAACATATTCGTATAAAATTGAAGGCTAAAGCAAATTTACAAAAGATCAGTATTTTCAAAAGAGATTTTTTAGCTATTTTTGTCGTCGTTGCTAATACTTTCGTCTGGTATACGCTGATTTACATATTCATGAGTGATATCATTAATAGTCTTGATGTTACCAGTATTGAAGCATTAGAAATATCCGCCTTTTTTTACGTTGGTATCGCCTTTTCGGCCATTTTGAATCCAATCATTGCAAGGAGATTCATTAGAGGTTTCTTTCTCTTGTCGTGGATTGTTTTGGGCACATGCGCTTCAGCGACGCTATTTATTTTTGAAATTTATATGCCTATAAGTGCCTTTCTAATATCTCTATTTCTCGGTTTTTCCATTGGAATAGGCTTGCCCTCTTCTTTGGCCTATTTTGCCGATAATACAAATGTTGAAAATCGAGGAAAATTGGGCGGAATTATATGGGCTGCCGCAGGCATAGTAACTTTGTTAATTTCGCTTCTTTTTTATTTTTTTAATATCAATATTCTAACTGGAATTTTGATACTTGTCGTTTTAAGAATAAGTGGTGTGCTCTTTTTTTTCCTAAAACCTAAGCAGGAAACATTCAAGTTGGAAAGGAACCCTTCCTACTCTTCAATTTTAAATGATAGGCACGTATTACTATACTTGATACCATGGATAATGTTCTGTCTGATCAATTGGATAGAATCACCAATAGTGGCGGAAAAATTCGGACAAGAATTTTTCCGCTTTATAACCTTTGCAGAGTTCACTATTAGTGGAATCTTTGCGTTCCTTGGAGGTCTCTTTTCCGATTTAGTAGGAAGAAAACGTATAATTATAATAGGATTTATCATGCTGGGCGTTGAGTACGCTGTACTGAGTTTTTCAGAAGTATTAACGCTTTCTCAATACATTTACATCTTTTTTGATGGAATCAGCTGGGGTATGTTCGCGGTGGTTTTCTTCATAGTTTTATGGGGAGACCTTGCAAGAGACGGACTAAAGGAAAAGTATTATGTCGTTGGAGGATTACCTTATCTTCTCGCCAGTTTCCTAGAAGTTCTAATTAGACAAAATGTTAAATCAATTCCCGTGAACACAACATTTTCATTAGCTAGCTTTTTCTTGTTTTTGGCTGTTTTACCTTTGATTTATGCTCCAGAAACGCTACCTGAAAAGAAAATTCAAGAAAGACAGATTAGGGAATACGTTGAAAAAGCCAAAAAAATCGCTGAAAAAGAAACTAAAAGGAAAAGATAGGGTTTTAGATTTTTTCTATTTTTGCCGCAATTTCTTCTAGAATTTTTGTGAATGGATGGTCTGGTTTTTCTTTAGAAAATATGAATGTTCCTCCGGCTTTTAGAACATCGCAAAAGCATGGTACTACCTCTAGCATAGGAAGGTTATACGTTTCTTCGTATTGCTTAGCAATTTCGTTCTTTTCTTTCTCAAAAGAGGCAGTTCCAATGAGCGTTTTATTTAGCAGAAGCGTAGCTTTCTTATCGAAAAGTTCATAGAGTTCTTTAATCATGCGTCTTGTGCCTTGTACATCGGACGTGTCTTGCGTTGTTACTACTAGAACTACGTCGGCGCTGACAATGGCGTTTATGGATGAATACTGAAGACCTGGGCTAGTGTCGAATATCACGTAGTCAAGTTCCATATCGTTCAAAAAGGAATTCTTAAGAGCCAAAAGTCTTCCAAGTGCACGCATTTCCCATTTTCTATCTTTTGCACTCATGTCACGAATGGCCTCGGTGTTAGGATTTGCAAGGCTGACCAGCAATCGTCCACCGTTAAATCCATACTTTTCTGTTAAATCAGTCATAGTTCTCTTTATTTCGCAAACGCCATTCAAATAGTCGTTCAGCCAATATTCTGCACCATTGGTTTTAAGAGCCGCATAAAGACTTGGCGCTCTAAAATCTAAATCAAGAAGACCAACCTTTTTCCCATGGG
>Ga0209635_10003080_pt1 | contig 12946 bp, 12 predicted proteins | sample DeeMarSWOR230_32_FD_187463 | JGI IMG/M metagenome (GOLD analysis project Ga0209635, IMG submission 187463) | Marine sediment microbial communities from White Oak River estuary, North Carolina - WOR-2-30_32 (SPAdes) (version 2) | ecosystem: Environmental > Aquatic > Marine > Intertidal zone >...
GTTCTACACTTTCACCGGCGATATGAACGATGTCAAGACGATCATGATGCACCCCGCCCACATGTTCATAACCGACGGCCTGCGCATAGGAGGGATGCCCAATCCCAGAACCTACGGTACCTATCCTAAGATACTGGGCCAGCTCGTGAGGGATGAGAAGATAATGCCTATGGAACAGGCAATCAGGAAGATGACCTCTTTTCCAGCCCAACGATTCGGCCTCTCGGATAGAGGCATTCTCCGGGATGGCATGAAGGCCGACATCGTGGTGTTCGATCCCGTCACCGTCAGCGGCGTGGCCACCTTCGCCAACCCGAAGCAGTTCCCCCTGGGCATAGAGTACGTCTTCGTGAACGGCACAATGGTAGTGGAAAAGGGGAAACACACCGGTGCCCTTCCCGGAGAGCCCCTGCGGATGAGAGGTCATATGGCGAGCTAAATGCAGCCCGGCCAACCCAGAGGCCTAACTACGAAATGGGACACAGGGATGGTAGCACTACCGCAAACAGGGGAATACTGACTACAGGAGGTATACTTTTCAGATGATACATGCCATAGAGAACTTGCCACGGCTGGACTTGGGCTTCTATCCCACGCCGCTTACCGACGCACGACGCCTCTCCTCCGCCCTTGGCGGTCCGCGTATTCTCATCAAGCGCGACGACCTGAGCGGACTGGCGCTCGGAGGCAACAAGTGCCGCAAACTCGAGTTCATCCTGGCCGAGGCAAAGAAGCGAGGGGCCACCGCCGTCATCAGCACCGCGAGTTCGCAGTCCAACTTCTGCCTGCAGTTGGCTGCCGCAGGGCGCAAGCTGGGAATGAAACCCAGCTTCGTCTTGATAAAGGGTGTTCACGCAGAGACCCAGGGGAACCTGCTCCTGCACAACATCCTCGACTCCGATGTCGAGATACTGAAGCTTGATGACATGAGCCAGATCTCTGGGCCAGCGGTATACGAAGCACAGGACAGGCTTGCCGATAGCCTGCGCACCAAGGGCTACCAGCCGTTCATTATGCGGCACGCCATCCCCGACATATCAGCGTTACTGGGCCCTGTGGGCTGGGTCAACGCCGCTGATGAACTCGTTACGCAGTTGAAAACTCAGGACATCGAGGCACAGTATGTAGTGCTGGCCAACGGGGGCGGTGGCACACAGGCCGGCCTTGTGCTGGGAGCGAAGTACTTGAGGGCGGGGTTTCAGGTTATGGGGATACCTGTTCTCAACAGGAAGGACGCTGCCGTGGCAGCCACCCTGGAGAACATCGAGGCCGTGTCCGAGTTCCTCGGCCTCGGGGTCAAGGTCTCGCCCGATGAGCTGGAAATCGACGACGCCTACCTGGGCCAGGGCTACGGCATACCTACGCCAGAGTGTATCGAAGCCATCAGATTCGTGGCTCAGACCGAGGCCATCTTCCTGGACCCCGTGTACACCGGCAAGGCCATGGCTGGGCTCATTGACCTAGTGAAGAAGGGACGCTTCAAGTCAACCGACACCATCGTCTTTGTTCACACAGGAGGCATCCCTGCTGTGTTTGCGTACGACAAAGAGGTCGCCAGATAGAGACACCGCACGGAGGGTCCAAGACAAATGAAAACAGTATTATGGCAAGAACTGCGGCGCAACGAATTTGAGGACGCTCTTAAGGCCGACGCAGTGATCATTATCCCGGTTGCTTCAACAGAACAGCATGGCCGGCACCTCCCCGTCAATACTGACGCCAATTGCTGTTTCACCATTGCGGTGCGCGCCGCCGAAGCCATAGAAGAGTTTCCAGTATTGGTGCTCCCCACAATCTGGACTGGATACTCCCCCCACCATATGCCCCACCCCGGCACCATCACCCTCAAGTACCACACATTCGTTGAGCTACTCACCCAGGTGGCGGTCAGCGTACATGCCCACGGATTCCACAAGATCCTGTTTCTCAACGGCCACGGCGGGAACTCCGCAGTAGTGGATGCAATGCGCACCAAGCTCGCCGCGGAGGAACGAATCTCCGTGGTCGGCTACACATACTGGGACTTGCCGTCGGTCCCCGAGGAATGGAAACGTATCTCGCGGTCCGACAAGGGCTTCGTAGGTCATGCCGCGGAGATAGAAACCTCGATGCAGCTCTATCTCCAGCCAGACCTGGTGGATATGGGCGCCGCCGTCTGGGTTCCCGGCGTCTTCGGCGACCCCTCCACTGCAACCCGGGAGAAGGGCGAGCGCTTGCACAAGGCTGCTGTAAGCGCTCTTGTGAGCCTGCTCCGCGACTATCACAGCGGCAGACTCGAGGACAGTCTAGTGTGGCGCAAGGAGATACTCTAACCTGCCATCGTGCCATAGAACCATAGAGACAAAGGAGGACATAATGAAAAAGGTCATCACTACCGACAAGGCACCAGCAGCGGTCGGGCCGTACTCGGCCGGGATCAGAGCTGGGGATTTCGTCTTCGTCTCTGGAGAGGGGCCTCTCAATCCCCGGACCGGCAAGATAGACGGCACCACCATCGAGGAGCAAACCCGCCAGACCCTGGAGAACGTCAAGGCAATCCTGGAGGCAGGTGGCGCCAGCATGGGAGATGTGGTCAAGGTCACAGTCCTGCTCACCGACCTCGCCAATTTCAAACGAATGAACGAGGTATACAAGACCTTCTTCTCCGAGCCCTACCCTGCCAGAATCACCTACGGCGTCGGGCTTGCTCTCCCTGGCATGCTGGTGGAGATCGACGCCGTTGCCTATGCAGGCAAGTAACACCCCGGAACCAGACGGCGCAACCAGCCAAGAGCAATTCGTAGAAGGCTTGCTGATGTCCGCAGAGCTACTGTATCCGTTTCTGGACACACCTGCCCTGGTCCTCGACCTGGAGAAGATGGAGGCCAACATCAAGGAAATGGCCGACATCGCCCGAGAAGCCGGGGTCAAGCTGAGGCCCCACATCAAGACCCACAAGAGCCCCTATCTGGCCAGCCTCCAGCTTGAAGCAGGAGCATCGGGAATAACTGCGGCGAAGCTTGGCGAAGCTGAAGTAATGGCAGGGGCCGGCATCACGGACATCCGCATCGCCTACCCCATTTGCGGCGATATCAAGCTCGGCAGGTTGAAGAGGTTGGCTGAAATCGCCACGGTTTCCTGCTCACTCGACAGCCTGGAGGTGGCTCGGGGGATTTCCTCTCTGGCACAGCAGACGGAGACACCATTCGCTGTCCTGCTCGAGATAAATACCGGAATGGACCGCTGCGGTGCTCTCCCTGGAGAAGAAGCACTGGCCCTGGCCAGGAAGATAGCTCCTCTTCCAGGACTGGACCTCGTGGGCATACTAACCCATGAGGGACATCTCCTCTCCACAGAGAGGTCTATCACCAGTCTGAAGCAGAGAGCCGTCGAGGTCGCTGAGAAGATGGTGATGACGGCAGACCTTCTCCGCAGGAACGGTATTAATATCAGGGAGGTCAGCATCGGTTCGACTCCTGCTGTCAGATACAACGCCAATGTCCCGGGAGTAACGGAGATCCGGCCTGGAACCTACATTTTCAATGATCTCAACGAGATGATCAGCGGGGTAGCCACAGAAGAGACCTGCGCTGTCACGGTGCTGGTCACCGTAGTGAGCATCCCCGCTGACGACAGGGCGATAATCGATGGAGGTTCGAAGACCTTCAGTTCAGACACGCTGGCACACCACGAAGAGACGGGCTTTGGCCGTATCAAGGGACACCCTGACATCGTCCTCGACCACATGAACGAAGAGCATGGCTACCTGAGACTGAGCGATGCACGACGCAAGCTCAAGATCGGCCAGCGATTGGAGGTAATACCCAACCACATCTGTCCCCTTCCGAACCTCGCCGACAGGTTCTACGGGGTTCGCCGCGGCGTCCTGGAGAAGGAGATCCCCATCCTGGCCAGAGGAAAGAACACCTGAACACCCGCCAGCATAAGATGACTGGATAAGGAATCGAAGATGCCAAAGACAGTAGTATCCATCGTGAAAGGGCGAAAGGAACCCGACGAGCGGCAGATACACGCCATGGTAAGACGGGCAATAGCCCTCATCGGCGGTGTCACCGACATCATTTCGCGCGGTGACACCGTCCTGATCAACCCGAATCTGATTGCCCCTGCAGCACCCGAGAGTGGGGCCATCACTGACGTCAGAGTCTGCCGCGCTCTTGCCAGACTGGTGAAGGAGATCGGCGCAACCCCGGTGATAGCCGAGTCCTCCGCCATCGGCGTCGATACCGAGGAGGCTTTTGCGGCAGCAGGGTATGATCAACTCCGAAACGAGGGCTTCGACGTCATTGACCTGAAGAAGAGCCAGACCGTCAAAGTGCCGGTCCCCAATGGCAAGGTGCTGAAAGAAGTCGATCTGCCGGAACTTGTGGTGAATGCTCAGGCAATAGTCAGCGTTCCGTCTATGAAAACACATGACCAGGTCCTGGCTACCCTATCTATGAAGAACATGAAAGGCCTGCTGCCCGACACCCTGAAGAAGAAGTTTCATACCACCTACGGGGTGTTTCAGGCCGTAGCAGACCTTAACACCGTGCTGAGGCCGGCACTGGCTGTAGTTGACGGCATCATCGCGCAGGAGGGCCTGGGGCCCCTGTTTGGTGACCCCATCGAAATGGACCTCGTCATAGTCGGCAAGGACCCGGTGGCCGTGGACAGCATCACCGGTCTGGTAATGGGAATTGAGCCCGAGCAGATCGAGACAACCAGGCTTGCCGCCGAGCTGGGAATCGGTGTGATGGACCCAGCGCTCATCGACGTGGTCGGCGAGTCAGTATCGGCAGTAAGGCGCCGGTTCAAGCTGGCTAGCGAAGCCATTTCCCAGTCCATGCGCTTCCCGGAAGGATTCGAGCTCATTTTCAACGAGAGGGCATGCACTGGCTGTAGAAACGGAGTCCTCAGCACACTCAGAGACCTGGATGTTGAGGGGCAACTGGAGAAGGCCAGGGGACTGAGGATCATCGCCGGGCAAATGGAGCATGAGCCACCACCGGCACCGGGGAAACGGACCCTGCTCGTCGGCGCCTGCACCGCTAGGTTCAAACACCGGGGTGAATTCCTCAACGGTTGCCCGCCGAACAACGTGGATATCATTTCAGCAATCACGGGCACAGGCGACCACGATTTCTTCACCCAGCGGCCTCAATCTAACTAGTGATCCACACGACACGATAGCACCTTCAAAGGGCGGCAGTTGAATACGGCGTACACGAATCCTAGGGAAGTACGAAACCTCATTCGGCTGGGTAAGCTATTGCGCCCCACCTGCGGTCTGGCTCCAGGCTACGCTCAGGCCAACTTGGTGATTCTGCCGCAAGCGCTTGCCCTTGATTTCTTCCTCTTCTGCCAGCGCAACCCCAAACCCTGCCCGGTCCTGGAAGCACTCGAAGCTGGCAACTATGAGCCGGTACTCACTGCACCCGGGGCTGATATTCGGGTAGATGTGCCGCTGTATCGGGTCTACAAGGAAGGGGAGTTGACAGCGGAAGAGAGAGATATCACCGGATACTGGAACAGCGACATGGTGTCGTTTTTGCTGGGATGCAGCTTCACTTTTGAGACTGCCCTGATGCGAGCCGGGATATCCCTGCGACACATCGACGAAGGTAAGAACGTATCCATGTATGTCACCGACATCCCGACCGTTCCTGCGGGCCCGTTTGCCGGGCCGCTGGTGGTGACAATGCGCCCTATTCACATGAGCAAAGTGGTCAGGTCTGTTCAGATAACCTCGCGCTTTCCATCGGTTCACGGTGCTCCGATTCATATTGGCAACCCGGAGAAAATCGGTATTGCTGACCTATCGAAGCCAGACTACGGGGACGCTGTCGAAATCAAAGACGATGAAGTGCCCGTCTTCTGGGCTTGTGGTGTCACTCCGCAAGCAGTGGCTTTGAAGTCGAAACCGCCGCTAGTAATAACGCACTCGCCGGGTCACATGTTCATTACCGACCTTCTGGACGAAGACCTCTCAGTTTCGTAATATCTATGCGGGAGGAATCCAACGGCAAAGCACATTGACCTGAACTGTGATTTGGGGGAGAGCTTCGGGGCATACAAGCTGGGCTTTGATGACCAGTTGATGCCGTACATCTCCTCAGCCAATATCGCTTGCGGTTTTCATGCTGGCGATCCTATGTGGATGAGGCGGACGGTCAGCCTGGCTGAGCAGGCGGGCGTCGCAGTCGGTGCCCACCCCAGCCTCCCCGATCTCATGGGCTTTGGGCGGAGGGAGATAAAGGTGACCCCGGAAGAGGTCAGGAACTACGTCGTCTATCAGATTGGAGCGCTTCAGGCCTTCACGCGAACCAGACGGCTGCAGCACGTAAAGCCTCACGGCGCGTTGTACAACATGGGAGCGGGGAATGAAGAGATAGCCAGAGCCGTTGCTGAGGGCATTCGCGAGGTTGACGAACGACTGATACTGGTAGGGCTTGCCGGATCAGCGTGGATTGAAGTCGGTCGGCAGCTTGGGCTGAAAGTAGCGAGCGAGGTGTTCGCTGACCGCGCCTTGAATCCCGACGGCACTCTAGTCCCCAGAAAGCAGCCCGGCGCCGTTATTGAAGACCCTGAAGAGGTTACAGCGGCAAGCCTCCGAATGGCGACCGAGGGAAAGGCAATAGCCATCAACGGAAAGGAGATACCGGTCAAAGCCGACACCATTTGTCTTCACGGAGATACTCCTGGAGCGGTAGAGCTCGCTCGGACTATGAGGCAGAGGCTGGAAGCGGCGGGGGTGAAAGTCGTGCCTCTCAGCACTTTCCTCTGAAATCGTCCACCATGATCTACGAAGAACCACGATTCCTGGTCGGTGGCGACCGGGCAATTTTCGTTGAATTCGGAGACGCCATCGACCCGGAAATCAACCGACGGGTACGTCGCCTCATGCTGTCGCTGCAGCGGGAAAGAGTCCCGGGCGTTGTCGAGGCAGTCCCCACCTATCGGTCCCTCCTCGTCTATTTCGAGCCCCGGCAGATAGGCACGAGCAAGCTGCGGGAGACTCTCCATTTGCTGGCTCAACGAACAGGAGAGCATGGGTTGCCCCAGCCCAGGTTGATCGAGGTCCCCACAATCTATGGGGGCGAATATGGTCCGGACCTGGAGTTCGTGGCGCAGCACAGTAGTCTGAGTGTGCCGCAAGTAATTCAAACACACACCGGCGCCCCTTATCTCGTTTACATGATCGGCTTTCTCCCCGGATTTCCCTACCTCGGCGGCATGTCCCCCAAGATAGCCACACCAAGGCTCGAAAGCCCCAGGGCGAAGGTACCGGCGGGGTCGGTGGGCATAGCTGGCAGCCAGACCGGCATATACCCGGTAGAAAGCCCTGGAGGCTGGCGACTCATAGGAAGGACGCCTCTGAAGCTCTTTGACCCGGGCCGGGAGCCACCAGGCTTGTTCCAGGCCGGGGACTACTTGAGCTTTGTAGGGATAACTCCAGAGGAATACGACAGCACAAAGGATGCTGTGCAACAGGGGACGTATGTGGTCAAGGAAACCCTCGTGGCATAAGGAATGGAAACTTTTGAAGTCGTCCAACCGGGACCGCTGACCACCGTCCAAGATTTGGGGCGACATGGGTGGCAGCAGTATGGCGTGCCTCCGTCAGGGGCGATTGATGACTACGCCTTCAGGATAGGCAACGTCCTCGTCGGTAACGACGAGTCCGCGGCTTCGTTAGAGATAACCCTGGTTGGCTGCCAGCTACGCGTCCTGGAGGACACGGTAATAGCTCTCACCGGAGCAGATCTGGCTCCCACCCTGAATGGCGCCCCCATCCCCATGTGGGAGACCTTTCCTGTGTCCCGTGCGGACAAGATCGCTTTCCTACGGCTCAAGACGGGTTGCCGGGCTTACCTGGCAGTAAGCGGCGGCATCGATGTGCCCCGGGTGATGGCAAGTGCGGCAACCTGCATCAGGGCCGGAATCGGAGGCTTCGAGGGCAGAGCATTGCGGAGCGGCGATATTCTTCGAACCGTTGAGGACACTCCCCCTCCAATTCGAGTGCGGGTCCCTCCCGAGTACCGGCCCGAGTACGGCAGCCGCATTGAGCTCAGGGTTATTCTCGGCCCGCAGGACGACTACTTCACGGGTGAAGGTATCCGCACCTTTCTCCGATCAGAGTACACTATCTCTGGTCAGGCTGACCGCATGGGTTGCCGACTTGAGGGCCCTCAGATACAGCACAGTGCGGAAGCCGACATCATCTCTGATGGCATCCCACTGGGCGCGGTCCAGGTACCGGGTAACGGGTTGCCGATAATACTGCTTGTCGACCGTCAGACCACCGGAGGGTACACCAAGATAGCTACTGTGGTAAGTACAGAGATCCCGAAGCTGGCGCAGGCGAAGCCGGGCGACAAGGTCGGCTTCAGGCAGGTCGGCGATGAGCGAGCCTGGATTGCACTCACCGAGGAATACGACGAGCGGATCCTGGCTGTGAGACGCCTGCTTCGCGGTCAGTGACTCATTAGTCTGGTATGACAGAGAGGCGCAGCCGAGTGCTTGACCTCCGGCCCAGTATGGTGTAGCGTGGGCGGCGCTTACGGCTCGCTCTTCGTCAGTTGGAGGAGAGTATGCCTTCCAAGACAGTAGAACCGGCGTCGATCGAAGACATAATCCTGAGCCACGATAACCGGGGAATCTCCGGTCTCCGGCCTTTCTTGCCGCCTTCACACTGCGAAGACGCGGCCCGTTTCATTCTGGACACTAAGACCGGCCTCAACAGAGTGGCGCTCATCACCACCGGCTTCTATATCTCCGCAGCTCAAGCTGCAGAGACTGATGGACCTCCCGGTGCTATCGCCCTGGCCGGAGCGCTCGAGTCTCTGGATTTCGAGCTAGTCTACGTGACAGACCGCTATGGCATACCTCTGTTGTCCTGCGCCAGGCCGGGACCGGAGAACGTGATAGAGTTCCCCATAACAGACCACGAGACAAGCTCGGGCTTTGCCCGGAGACTTCTTGCCGATGTTCGACCTGCCATCATCATCGCCATAGAGAGGTGCGGGTTCACCAGCGACAAGAGGTACCTCAACATGAGGGGCGTGGATATATCGGATTTCACCGCCAAAGTGGACTATCTGTTCCTGGAGCAGGATAACACTCTGGGCATCGGAGATGGTGGGAATGAGATCGGCATGGGCAATCTGGCTGCTCGGATCAGGGAGATGCCCAATCTGCCGGATGATCCGGCAGAGACCCGGACCAGGAAGTTGGTGATCTCGAGCGTATCGAATTGGGGGGCCTATGGCTTGGTCGCTGCCCTGTCCCTTCTCTGCCAACGCGACCTCCTGCCATCGGTGCAATGGGAGAAGGACCTGCTCGCGGACATGGTTGCCACAGGTGCTGTAGATGGTGTCACTGGTGAGCGTAAGTGCGCGGTCGACGCCTTCGACCTGGAGCAAAACGCCTGGGCTCTTACTCAGTTGAAACGCCTTGTGCAAAGAGACGCTGCATTCAGACCCTAGCTGGACCATCCTGTAGCTGACGCTACGACGTATCTCGGGACTGTGACTGGGCCCATTCCCGCGGCAACCGTGCTGTGTGTCGAAGCGACGCGATACTCGGGTGCATTGATTTTCGCAGCTTTCGTCTGTAAACTACACGTTTGGTAGTCCATATAGCTCAGGAGGCGTGCCAGGATGCTATCAGAGACCGAAAAGAGCCAGATCATTGCCCGGGTGGTGAAGAAGGCCGGCGACTACGAGGAGGAATCCATCAGTTGCGCCCAGGGCACCATGGCCGCCCTCCAGGAGGAGTTCGATCTCCCCGGAGGGAGGGAGTTGCTGGTGAAAGCAGCTACTTTCATGCCGGGCCTTGCCAGCCGGGGCGAAACCTGCGGTGCTCTCGTGGCGGGACTCATGGCGCTGGGACTGATCTTCGGCAAAGAGAAGCTCTCTGACCCCAGCTACAATACCCCCGAGGGCAAGGAAGAATTCCGCAGGAACAAGACCAGGGCGTGGAGGCTCTGCGAGGAATTCAAACAGGAATGGGGCAGCACCCGGTGCGGCGACATACGGCCCCAGATAATGGGTAGAGAGTACGATATGTGGGACCCCAAGGAATGGGACCAGTTTCTTGCCGACGGTGGAACCGAGAAGTGCCGTAAGCCACCTGAAAGAGCAGCCAGCATTGTCGCCAGGATAATACTGGAAGGCAGGTAGCCAACGATACCGAATCGAGCCCACAGGGTACCAAGCGACAGGGAAGATACTAGAATCGTGGCAATGCTTTCGCGGGTAGTACCAGTCGTGCCCCGGGCTTCAGTGAATTCATCCCGGGCACAGCTCTTCACCGCCAGAAGCGGCCACCTTGTGGACATGTCATACGCTCAAGCATAAGGAGGGGTACTTTGTCGGCCACAGACGCGCTAGTTCAAGCGTACAGGAGAACACATCCGAAATCACAGGCGCTGCACGAGCGGGCCGTACGGGCTTTCGCCGCCAACGGGGCCACGCACCAGGCCCGCGTTCTGGACCCCTTCAGGCCTTACATCACACATGCCACAGGTTCACACAAATGGGATGTGGATGGCAACGAGTACATAGACTACGTGCTGGGACATGGAGCACTGATACTGGGCCACAGCCACCCTGCGATTGTCCAGGCAGTGCAGGAGCAGATGGCCAGGGGAGTCCACTACGGCGAGAACCACGAACTCGAAGTCGAATGGGCCGAGCTAATCAAGAGCATGATGCCTGTGGCGGAAAGGCTGGAGTTCTGCGCCTGCGGGCAGGAAGCGAACTTGATGGCCGTCAGGTTGGCTCGAATCTTCACCGGCAGAAAGAAGATCCTCAGGTTTGAAGAAAACTTCCACGGCTGGGCTGACGAGGTGGTCCGCGCAGGCTCGGCCGGCGTTGTCGCCGATGAGGTCGATGTTATACCTTTCAACGACCTCGCCAAAGTGGAAGAGGCCCTGGCCAGGAGGGAGTACGCCGTCCTCATGACCGAAGGCGGCGGGGCCCATATGAACGGTCAGGTCCCCCTGGATGTTGACTTCGTTCGAGCCTTGCCCGGCCTCGCCAGGCAGTACGGCACAGTCTGGCTGCTTGACGAAGTGGTCACCGGTTTCCGTGATGCCCCTGGAGGCTGGCAGTCGACAGTGGATGTCATGCCCGACCTGGCGACCATCGGCAAGTGTGCCGGTGGCGGCCTCCCTGTCGGAGCCGTGCTCGGCAGGGCCGATATCATGGAAGCGCTTAGCCCCCGGACTCCCCTCGAACGGCGTATCTCGCACTCAGGCACATGGAACGCCAATCCCCTCCTCTGCGCCGCCGGCATTGCCGCCTGCAAGCTTTACCTGGACGGCAGACCCCAGAAAAGGGCGCGCGAGCTCGCTGACTACCTTCGCGCCAGGGGAAACCGGATCCTGAAGGACCGCGGCGTCAGCGGTCGTCTCTACAGCAGGACCATGGTTCATTTCTACCTCGGCCCCATCGACTACGAGCCGGCCGACGACACCGCACCACCTACTGATGACATCAGGAAGATCATGAACCGCGAGGTCATACCCCCACGGACTCGACTGGGACTGCACCTGCTTCAGCGGGGCATTGCCACCATGGATGCCAGGTTCTTCATTCTCTCGGCCGTACACAGCGAACAGGACATCGACCACACTATGGATGCCTTCGCCAACTCCATTGACGCTATGCTTGCCGAGGGCAGTTTGCCCGCGGAGCTCAGGATAGGATAGGCTCCTGCCCATGCCGCCTGATGCCAAACGTTTGTCACTCACGGGCATGATCCACGGCATCTGCCATGAACATGCGTCATGAGAATGCGCCCGCAAGATCCAAGATGAACACACCGAACAGAGACCGCTTTCTGGGCATTTGCCGCTTCGAACGGCGAGGCGACCTGTCTCTCATGTCACCGCTGATCAACGACTTCTGGATGGAAACGCCGGGGGCATGGGTCGAGCAGGGGGCTCCCGAACAGATGCTGGATAGCCGTTTCCGCCGTAAGTACTTCCAGTTCGACCACATGCGCGAGCTCCGCGAGATCCAATCGGGCCTGTACATAGACAAGAGACTCGATATCCGCGGGGCCGACTACGTGTACGCTATCCCGCCCATAATCCCCTCCTACGACCCCCGGTTCCTTGACGAGGACGAACACACCGTTACCCTGACCAACGAGGGTGGTCAGAAGGCCAGGGTGTTCAAGGACGACCCCCAGAAAATGCCCATGTACCTTGACCACCCGGTTAAGGACAGGGCTTCCTGGGAGGACTACAAGAAGAGGCTGGACCCCAATACCCCGGACCGGTGGCCTTCCGACTGGAAGGCCTACGTTGAGAAAATGAACGGCAGAGATGAGCCGACTATGCTGCATGTGGGAAGCTTCTTCGGCTTTCTGCGCGAATGGACGGGCCTGGAAAGGTTGCTCCTCATGTTCTACGACGACCCAAACCTGATAGAAGACATGATGGAGCAGATCTGCTATCTGGAGACCGAGTGCGTCAGACTCACCCTGAAGGACATCAGGGTTGACGGCGCCATGTTCTGGGAGGACATGGCGTTCAAGACCGGGCCGCTGATTTCACCCGACATGTTCCGGAGGTTCATGATGCCCCGCTATCGCCGGGTAACAGACCTGCTCCGTAGCAGCGGTGTTGACGTGATCTTCGTTGACAGCGACGGCAATCTCAACGAACTGATCCCTCTCTGGCTGGAGAGCGGGGTGAATTTCTGCTGGCCGCTGGAATGCGCCGCCGGAAATGACGCCGTCGCCCTGAGGAAGAAGTACGGCAACAACCTGATACTGGGCGGCAACATCGACAAACGAGCCCTCCTGAAAGACAAAGAGGCCATACGCCACGAGGTGATGTCCAAGGTGCCATTCCTGCTGGAGTCCGGCGGCTACTTCCCCTCGGTGGACCACCTGGTGCCGCCCGACGTGACGCTGGAGAGCTACCGCTACCTCATCGATACCCTGCGGGAGG
>Ga0209635_10003085_pt1 | contig 12942 bp, 10 predicted proteins | sample DeeMarSWOR230_32_FD_187463 | JGI IMG/M metagenome (GOLD analysis project Ga0209635, IMG submission 187463) | Marine sediment microbial communities from White Oak River estuary, North Carolina - WOR-2-30_32 (SPAdes) (version 2) | ecosystem: Environmental > Aquatic > Marine > Intertidal zone >...
ATAATCAATAGGGACGTCCAGCAAAGTCTCGGGAAGGCACCCCCCTGATGGCCCCCCTATCTGTACCGCTTTAAACTGCTTATCTTTAGCAATCCCTCCACCGATGTCATAAACAAGCTCCCGAAGTGTTGTTCCCATAGGTACTTCAGCCAATCCCGAATTGACTACTTTGCCTGCCAGAGTAAACATCGCTGTGCCTTTGCTTCCATCAGTGCCGATGGAGGCAAACCAATCCCCTCCTCGTTCAATTATCAAAGGAATATAAGTAAAGGTCTTCACATTGTTTAGTAGAGTAGGTTTACCCCACAAGCCAGACTCGGCAGGATAAGGTGGCCTGGGGCTAGGTGTGCTCATCCTCCCCTCAACAGCCGCTATCAGTGCTGTCTCCTCACCAGAGACGAAAGCACCAGCCCCAGCTGCTATCTCGATGTGAAATACAAATCCACCGCCTAAGATATTATCTCCCAGAAAACCTAGTTCCCTAGCTTGCTCTAAGGCAATCTGGATACGCTCAATCGCTAAGGGATATTCAGCACGGACATAGATATAGCCTTGCTCGGAACCTATTGTATAGCCGGCAATAATCATACCCTCGATAACCTGATGTGGGTCACTCTCCAAAACGACCCGATCCATAAAAGCACCGGGGTCTCCTTCGTCAGCATTACATATCACATATTTTGGTGTGCTTCCCGCCTTACGGCACAGCTCCCACTTGCGATGGGTAGGAAATCCAGCCCCTCCCCGCCCCCGCAGTCCAGATTTCTTCAGTTCCCCAATTATCTTCTCAGGCGACATTTTTAACGCCTTCTCCAAGCCTTTATAGCCACCATTAGCGATGTAGTGATTTATGTTTTCAGGGTCAATGTAGCCACAGTGGGATAATATAAGACGAAGTTCGCGCTCAAACCTGGGAAGCTCGGGAATGTATATTGCTTCCCCACCACCCCCCTCAAGAGTGCCTAATGCAAGCTCAAGGCAAGGGTCATCGCTAGCAATATAACCCTCTACAAGTCTGGGTACACTCTCCGGAGTTACATTGGCATACGCGACACGAAGAGAGCCAGGCTTAGATATAGTAACAAAGGGATCAGCATGGCATAGACCCGTGCAGCCAACTTGAATAATAGGGACTTCCAGGCCTTGCCGTGTTAGCTCCTTATTAAAAGCATCAACTACATCCATGGCGCCGGCTGCCCGCCCACAAGTAGCTGTGCCGACAAGAATATAGCTACCCTTCTGTACAGCTTCCCATTCCGACTTTGCTTTATTATTAATTTCCTCGAAAGTCATCTTAAATAATATCAAAATTCAACGATGGAAACTCAAACTGAAAGAACAAACGTTAAAAATGAGACATTTCTGCATTTCGAATTGTAATTTTAATTTCTAACTTTTGCTTTTTGATTTCCCTTCTTTAAGCTCGCCCTGAGCTTCTTGCTTATATGGTATCAAAGCCTCTTCCACCTTAAAAGGCGTCATCTTAGGATGAATTTTATCCTTTATTACTATGACAGGAGCCAGCATGCAGCACCCAATACAAGCGACCCTTTCCAAGCTAAAGTTACCGTCCTCGGCAGTCTCGCCTACTTTGATATCTAACTCACGCTCCAAAGCCTCCAAAATAAGCCTGCCCCCCGCTAAATGACAGGCAGTTCCCATACAAACCATGGTGTGGCATTTTCCTAACGGAACAAAGCGAAATTGATTATAAAAGGTGGTAACCCCCCAAACTTCAACCGCTGGCATCCCCAAGAAGTCCGCAATTTCTTGCAACGCTTTCCTAGGGAGATACCCGAGCTTTATCTGGACTTCTTGCAATAGTGGAATTAAATTTTTCTTTTCCTTTTTATAATTGCCTAAGATCTTATCTATTGCTTGGCTAGCCTGTCCCTCTGTAATCATCCCTTCAATAGACCCAAGATTATCCCTTAAGTTGCTTAGCAAGTCCAGGCAAGAAAGCTCCTATTCCCGTCGTTTCCCGAGGACCAATTATTACCTCCCACTTAAGGTTCAATGCATCTTCAAGCTCACCTTTAATTCTAGCAACTTTCCCCGGGATAACTAGCTTTCTATGTTTCACCTTATCCTCGATGCCACACTTTTTAATAAATGTCCCCACGGAATCGCCGCTAAACTTACCTGCTGCCCAAGCAGTAAGAACACCCAACCCCTCCGCATCCTTAACACAAATGTAGGCGGGAACCTTGGTAGCCTCGACAGCCGATGAGACAAGGAAGTAGGTTAAAGCCCAGTTTGAAGTGATAAGGACAGGGGAGGACTCATCAGGTTCTCCTACCTCATAATACTTTTCCTCTACCGCCATGGGGAAACGAGGATCAGTATAGATATTAAGCCGCTGAACTAAAAGAGGAAGCAAGGAATGTTGGTCGAAATCAGAAAAGACAATAATACTGGCCCACTTATTTATGAATGCTGAGCCCACCAGCATTTCCTTTAGCCCGTCTTTGGCCATGAAGCAAGGAAAGGCAATAGCAGGATAACCCAGAGGCCTGAAACCTTGCTTTAGCGCTGCCTTTCTGATAAAAGTCTGGTCTCTTATTGCCTCCAGCAAATTTTTAGAACCCGGGTCTAAGACCAGTTCCTCAATCCCAGCATCTTTTAATTTAATAGTCAGAGGAATAAGTTCTTCAATACTCCCTCCGCGAAGGCCAACAGGAGTAAGATTCTCTTTAATCTTCGGGATGGCTTTATCAATGTTTTCCTTCGTTATAGGATAAACAAGCGGATGTCTATCCGCGCATATATCCCGTGCCGCAAATAGGACGTCCAGGTCTTCTGAGATTAAAACCATGCCCACATCTGTTGAATCACAGACTTTCTTCACCAGAGCCAGAAACTTGTTTTTATCCCCTGATTCAAAATAAAGTGCTAAAAGATTTGCCTTTAGGGTTACCCCAACCCAGGGGAACTGTAAGTCCTTTATCTTTTTTATTTTATCCTCGATTTTGACGTTGTCCTCCTTGTCCGAGATAAGGAGAGCAATGCCTGGTGAATGAACAAATGTCTTCTCGTGCCGATATATCACTTCTTCATTCCCGATTTTGACAGCGTTCTCCCCAGAGCCTACGGTAACAAGTTTTATCGGCGGTGCCAGCAAATCCACCAGCTTGGCTTTCACTTCCTCGGAGAGGTAAGGGCACTTGTCCACACTAGCTCCACCCGACGCCAGCTTCATGGCAAAGGCAAAACAAGTAGGAAAGCCACAGTCCTTACATGGCTTCTTTCCGGGAAGCAACTTCACAATCTCAGAACCTGCAATTGGCATAACAAACCTCCTTATGCAGCTATCAGTTTTCAGTTAGCTGACTACTGACCGCTGACTACTCTTGTATTTATGTTGGAAGTTCTACTTCCCCTTTTAGCCAAGGATGCCCTACCTTTTCCAGGAATACCAGAAGCTCATCCACGTTCTTGGCATCTTCTTCTGAGGCTATTTTATCGTAGAGTCCCTTCTTTTCCAGGACATCCTTAAACCTTTCCTTTAACTCCTTGGGCATCCACACTATACGAGCCAGGCCACCATCCGCCTGGATGAATTTTGGAGACCTTAGCTGTTCCAGCCCGGTCCCTAACCTTCCTTCTATTTGTTTACCTCCAGAAGTTTCACCAGCCATGTGGGAAAATGTCTCTCCTATTACAGTCTCGCCCTTGAAATCTCTATGCACTACTCCAAAGGCATCCGCTTCAGGAATGTAATAGACAATTGCTTCGAAACAGCCACAAGATGTATGGGGGTGCTCAAATGCACTATAGAGATAAACTCTATCGTAGGTTCCCAGAGACTTTTCAGCTTCAACTGCATTCGCCCCTGAATATTCACCTTTTATAGCATCTATAAGCTCCCCCTTTGGTATGGCAAATATAGGCCCCTCAGGGTCAATCTTGGCAGCAGCTCTGCCGTCAAACCAGTTTATCGCTCCACAGTTGGCAATTCTATTGGGAGTTATGATAGAGATATGGGTTGGGGCGAAGCTCTGGCATAGAACACAGCCGTAGAAAGTATCCACATCCTCATCATTCAAGGTCCTTGCCCGTTCATCCCTGGCGGCATAAACTTCCAAAGCGTGGGGAAGAAGCTCTTCTATCTTTTTTTCATCGGTGATAATAGTGACCTGGATTTTCTCGATAATTGACATCTCTGATGTATAAAGCAAGATATAAATTTCTCCCAATTCCCGCAGGGAAGTAAAGCCCTTTTTATAGCAGCTTTTACTTATCCTCATCCATGTATCTTGCCTTTGATTCATGTGATACCAGCCCTCAATCATGTTAGTGAACATGTGAATCCTTCTCTCAATGATTGCTTCGGCATCCTTGTCCAGTTCCCCTCCGGCAACATCTACCAGAATGGCAATAGGATAGCTACCACCGCCTTTCTCTTCATCGTAAGGTTTCAAATCACCTATGTCCGGGCCGATAATTTCTACTTTCTCATTCTCTATTTCATCAAGACTTTTAACTGTTGCTAATTCAAACTTATGTGCTGCTTTTGGCCCACCGAACTCGATGTACAGGTCTTCCTTCCTTATTACCTCACCTTCGTATTGAGGTCCGATATCAACATGAAATCCATTTGCCATTTCTTATGCTCCTTTCTTTAGATTATCTATTAAGCTTTCCAAGAATGCTTTCCATTGCTCATCTTTTCTGAAATTGGGAAGAGAATAATTTGCATGGGGAAAGTAATATTTACACAGGGTCATGGTTTTCAAATGAGGGGCAAAATGCTTCAGCACAGATAGACCCTGTTCTCCGAGATCGCTCCTTATACCGAAGAAGAGTACCAAATCATGATTACCTTCCTTCTTGACCCCCTGCCAATTTGGATCTTTGAGAGCATTGATGATCTCTACAACATCGTAGCAGCTATCTGGCTTCACCTCCAGCTCCATCATCTTTGCTCTAACCTGAGCTGTAGCGCATATAGGAATATTTGCTGCCTTGGCAATGTCTAAAGCATATTCTATGAGCAGTCTGCCATCAAGCGAGGATTTCAGTAGAAGAGGGCCAAGGATGAGAAGCGGCCTTTTTGCTTTTTGTATCAGGCCAGCATATTCTTGTGCATCTTCTATCAACCTTGCCGACTTTATCCCGGTTAAGACATTTACCCTATGATATGGTATTACCGTACTCATTTTATCCTCCTTTTAATGTATCACTGCATCCACAGGAACTTTACTGGGATAAGTCCCGATAAGGGTGGGAAGCCCCACAGGTTCCCTGGGTTGCCAGCCGATTTTCTGTAGATATTCTCGTACTTCCTTTTTATAGACAAGAGGAATATCAGGATCACGACGCACGAAGAGGTGAATGTCCTCAGGAAGACCACCACCCATGAACTTCTTGTGCAGAGAGATATAATGGTTCAATTTTATCGCCCTTCCCTGAGGGGTATCATTCTTCCTTATGCACAACTTGGGAATCATCACCATAGCTTTTTCTTTAGTTTCACATACATAAGCCAGGTGCTCAGGAGAAGGTTCTCCAGTGTCCACGATTTCCTTCTTCCGGGCATCCATGACCTTCCAATCATCTTCTTCTTTTTTCGAGAGATACAACCTTCTATATTTGGAGGAATGAGGTCCAAGTATCACCGGGATGCCCAATCTGTTGCAGCCCGTAGCGATGGAAGCAGCCTTCTGTGAATATGCTCCCCAAGCTATCCCCACAGCGCCTACGCGATTGAGGACATAATCAGCCATAACCTCATAGTTTCCTCTCAGAGGCAGAGCAGCAAAGATATTGGCAATTTTTATTGCCGCTCCGGTTATATGACTGTTAGCGACGCAGGACCCAATATTCACTACCCCTCCCATATCAAAATTTGGTGGGTACTTCTCATAAACAGTCTTGCCATCGGCATCCTTCCACATCCCGGCAACCATAGCAGAACAACCCGTGAGAACCACAATGTACTTCCTCTTGGCAAATTCGTCTACCATCTCGGCCACGTCTCGAATGTCGGGAAAGTTCGAACAGCCCACAATAGCAACTACTCCAGGTATTGTACCTAGTGTTATAGGTGCCCCAACAGTCCTTATCTCTGTATCCATTATCGGACCGCGCCCGGCTCTCATTTTCCAGGTCTCTTTACTCGCTGCTATCTGCATTATCTTGAAGATAGGAATCTTGCGAGGACATTCAGCCTCGCATTTTCCACAGCCAACGCAGAGGTTGAATTGCTCCCTTATCAGGTCAAAATTACCCTTAGCGACCTCAGCTATACCAGCTCCAATATTAAAGAGGTTAGGGCAGACCTGTTCACACATGCCACAGACATTACACTTTGTGGCTAGTTCTTTTGCCTCGTCCTCCGTTAGCCACTCCTTTCTCCTCTGAGGAGCAATTTCCATGGCAACTTTCGCCGCCACCTCGGCTGCTTTCCGAGGGTCAAGGATGGCAAAATGCTTCTTGTCATCTACCATCTGTCTAACAATCTCTGCAGTATCCATCTCAGAGGCATCTTCAAGCCCATACATAGCCTTGTCCAGAGCAGCTATCAGCGCTGACCCGGCCTTAGATGCCTCTATCGGCATATCGGTCCTGATACACTGTTCATCAGTCATTATGACATCGGCAATGCCGCTTCTGATGAAGAAAAGCTGCCGAGAAAAGGGTCCAACAACTTTTGCCCTATCAGAGTACCTGCTTGTCTCCAGAGCAGTGCAGCAGACGCCACAGACTTCAACCTGGTCATAAAGATTATTCTCTCGTAGGTAGTCAATAACTACAGTCGAAGTGGCTGGATTATGCCCTACAAACAGGATTACCGGCTTGCTTTTGTCCACCGCCGCCCACCCCAAATCTACCATGGGTGTATCAGCAACTGAAGTCGGGTAATTGAATCCCACTATCTGTGCAATATCAGCTACTTCCATGCCTACATGGTCTAACATTCCAGCATGCAGAGCTTTCGATTCGTAATCCAGACAGCTCCCCTCTTGTCCCATGTGAGTGGAATCCAAGAGATGAGTGATCTCTTTAAAGACGTATTCAATGGCTATTACAAGGTCACCTAGAGTTTCAGGCTTCAAGCCCACAACCGTCCTTATATGCGGTGCTTCGATATTTATTGACCCACCTAAATCTATCTTCTTATCCGGACCGTACTTGTCAATCAAGAACTCCAGTATGTGTCCACCATGGGCAGCATGAGCGGAGCATCCAATCAAGCAAGCCAGAAGTACAAATCTTGCCTGTTGAGTGCCAATATCAATACCGCACCCTCCTCTTCTTGTCTCGGTTAGGTCACATTTGCCATAAGTACACAAACAACACAAATCACAGAAAGGTGCATAAAAAGGCGCATATGTTTTCAATAACCTCATGTCCCAGTTTCTGAGGTCGGGAATTTCCGGCATCGGGGTGGGGCCTAGTGGCTCCCAAGGAATCTCAGCTTTTATCTTCTTATGAATTTCTTCTAATTTTCGTGTTATTTCTTTTACTTCTGCCATTTTCTTACCTCGTTTCTATCGTTTCTTTTATTAATTTCAATGTCTCAGGATGCCTTAGTACAAGAATATTCGCCCCAGCCAGTAAAAGCGATAGCGCTGTCATACCTTCCCAAAGCAATCCTTGTTTCTTGTTTTCTTTAGCCTGTTTTGTCTTCCAGCACTCCCCACCAAGATTAGCAATAATCGGCATCATGGTCATACTATCTTTAGTCATAATTCCAATCTGTTTTACCCTCTCAACCAAGGAGAAACTATATTCCATGCCATAGCCCAGCGCAGAAGTCAAGGGGTCAATCACAATCCTGTCCGGAGGAAAGAACTTACTGAGTTTGACATTTAACTCCTTAAGCAAATTAATGTCTAAAGGAGTCTGGGCAATAGCCGTATGCCCATGGTCCAGAATTGCCTTGCCCACCTCTTCGTAGTTTTCCTTAAGAACCGGACCCATAAGGAGATTCATACCATCGCATACTTCGGCAACCTTGGGAAGAACCTCAGCATCTTTTTTCTCATCTCCAGAGCCGTAGACAATCAAAGGCACATTTACAGCCTCAGCTACTTCTTTGGCCAATGCCGCTGCTTTGTCAGCAGGAGCATCCTTGACTGCCGGGTCGGTGCTCATAAGGAAAAGTGAAACGGCATCCACAGCAAAGCCCTGGCATTTCTTAGCCCAGCTAATCGGGTCAGAAATTACATCTTTAAAGGGCTCGACCGCATGCTCTGGCCAATCTTCAGGCTTCATATCCAGAACTTCCAGAGCAAACTTCGCCGGATTGGGATTGGAGCCATGGTCAAAAAAATGAAAGGGAAGAATATTCTCTCCCCCAATCTTCAAACTTTTATTTCCCTTACTAATAGTTACCTCTCTGACTACTCCAGTATAAGCTTCAACTGGTGCTTTATATTCCATTCTTTACCCTCCTTAACTCTCCAGCCAGGCATTGGAGTACAAGGTCTCTCCCATAAGAACCTTGGCTGTCTTAACATACTCAACTTGCTTTTGAGATAGGGCTGAGAGATTTGTATCGTCTCCGTCCATAGTCTTGTAAATGAGTTCGACAATCTCCGCCATCTCTCCCCTGGCCAAGCTCATAAGCTCTTTGTCCAGAGGGTCAGCGATGGCGGAATAAAGCCCATTTCTCCCCAGCATGACCAGATAAGTGCGGTTAATATGCGGCCTGAGCTCGTTAGGCACACCATTGGACGTATTGGAAAGCCCCACCGTTGATTTAACTCCGGGCAAAACATCCCCAAGTATTTTAATAAATTCCAAATTTGCTACGGCGAACCTTTGCCCCTCGCCAGCGGTACTCACAGGAAGTAGTATGGGGTCAACCCAAATATCTTCGTTGGGAATCCCCAATTCATTGGCATGTGCCACCGTGTCCATAATACTCTCTATCTTGGAATCAACATCGGGAGGCATTCCCTTATCCGTCATCACCGAAATCACCACATCACAGTTATATTTTTTGGCCAGGGGAAGCACGTTTTCCTTGGAGTCAGTCTTCCCCGAGGCAGAGTTAAGCAAAGGTCTCTTTTGGCAAGATTTTAAACCTGCCTCCATAGCTACCGAATTCATAGTATCTATAGACAAAGGTAATTCGGTAACTTCCTGTACTGTTTTGACCAACCATTGCATAGTCTCTTCGGTGTCCTTTTTCATGGGTCCAACATTCAAGTCAATGTAATCAGCTCCAGCTTCAGTTTGTGCTTTAGCTAAATCCTGGATTGCTTTGTTATTTCTCTCTCTTATCGCTGTGGAAACCGCCTGAGCTATGACGTGTATGTTTTCACCAATAATGACCATATCGAGTACCTCCGATTTACTGGTTTTGTGTATTGAGGAAACCATCGCAATATAGCAAGGAAATGATTGTTTGTCAAACTTCTTGCTGGCACATATAATGTCTTGGTGGCTGTATCTGTCCCACTCCTTTTGTCAAGGGAAGGCTTAGGGGATAGGTCGCTAGACATTTCTTCTAACTAACGTCAATTCCAGCGCTTTGCTATAATCTTTGTGAACATCGGGGAGCAGGCAAACAGCAAAATGCTGGCAATTGCCTCACATAGTAAATGTCTGAAGATTATTATGGGATTTTAGACGTGCACAAGAACGCCTCGGATGCAGAGATCAAGAAGGCCTACCGGAAACTGGCCATGCAATACCATCCCGACCGCAATCCCGGGAAAGAGAAATGGGCTAATGAGAAATTTAAGGAGATAAACGAGGCTTACGGAGTCCTTGGTGACCCTCAAAAAAGAAGGCAATACGACCAATTTGGCACTGTAGGTAATATAGGCGATATCTTCGGCAGTCCTTTCACCCAAGCCACTTTCCAGGAAATGATGAAGGACTTCGGTGGGGCTGGTCTGAGATTTGATTTCCTCGACGACATATTTGGCGATTTCTTGAAAGGCAGAGAGTCTTCCTTCTCTTTTAGAAGCTTCGGTGGTAGGCCTGGGAGAGTGAGATTCGAAGCTCGGCCAAGGCAAGCAATCAATCTGGATGAAATATTTGGCCAGGCTCGCAGACCCCGGGAAATTCATTATGAGCTGGCAATTAGCCAAGAAGAGGCTCTGCACGGGGTGAAGAAGATATTGAAAAGAAAGGGGAAAAGACTGGAGGTACAGATTCCTGCCGGAGTAAGAACGGGCGACGTGGTGAGATATAGAAATGCCCTCCAGACAAGCGATGGCTTGCCCGGCGACATCTTGATTAAAGTTATAGTTAAATAAGCCCAGGGCTTGTACAGAGACAATGAAGAAGACCAGAGTAAGCTTCCCTTCCGGTGAGCTTTTCCTCGAAGGAATATTGGCTTTACCCGAAGGTGCCGGCTCTTTCCCGGCAGTAATAGTTTGCCATCCTCATCCCCTTTACGGCGGCAGTATGGATAATAATGTGGTCTATAGCCTCTCTGAGACACTGACACAAGCATCGTTTGTTTCATTCAAGTTTAACTTCCGCGGAGTAGGTGGAAGCCAGGGGGAGTTTGGTCAGGGACTAGGTGAGCAGGAAGATGCGGAAGCAGCCATTTCCTTTATAAGCACGGTAAAAGAAGTTGATTCTAAGAGAATCGGGCTTGCTGGTTATTCGGCTGGTGCTGGCTTTGCACTTCCCGTCGGCCTTAAGGATGTTCGAATTAAGGCGCTGGCGGCAGTCTCGCCCCCGCTCCCTATGTTCGATTTTGACTTCCTCAAAAGCTGTCCTAAGCCAAAACTTCTTATCTCGGGAAGCAGGGATAATTTTACACCTGCCGACCAGTTCCTTGAATTTTGCCAGGATCTTCCCGAGCCCAAAGAGTACGAAAGTATTGAAGGTGCGGACCACTTCTGGTGGGGATATGAATCTAGCCTGGCTGCTAAAGTGACTGCCTTCTTCACCAAAGCATTATAGGCTTGTCCTAATTTCGGATGAGACGCAACCTTAAGAAACAAACTCCAGTATTTCTCTCAACGCCTTCTCCTGCATTCCCAAATATTCATCATATCCCTCTAAATTAAGCTTCCCAGCCAGTAGAATCTTACCGATAGGCCTGTCCATGACGCTGGCTAAAATGTAGTTACTCGTAGAGTCCATTAACTTCAGTGCCCATAGTTCTCTCTCTGTAGGCGGCTCCATTATCTTCATCTCTTCCGCCACCTTCAAATCCCAGGGAAAACCCTTCCTGACTTCTTCAATGTCTTCCTCATCCTGCCAGGGGAATACCTCAGCTAAATACAGCTCATGGGTCTCGGGGTCGAATCTGAAGACTCCTCTATTAGTGGCCACAGCCGAAGGCCCTCCTCCCACCAGATTCGCCTTCTTTCGGGCATCACGACTGCCATCGAGGAAACCTGGCTCAGTCATATAGTCAACTTTATTTACCCACTGCCGGGGATTAAACTCCACAGTGTAAACTACTCTCCCCGCAGATGACGCTATATCGCCGCCACCACCACTGCCATTCATTTTCAATTGTTTTCCAGTTACATAGCTAACATTCACATTTCCATGCTTATCCATCTGGGCAAATCCCAGATAAGCTACATCAATGAAGCCCGATTGCTGGTCTATGAACACCTCAGGAAGACTCTGATGGCACACAGCCATTTTGCCTGCCGCGTTATCAGCCGGACTGATTAAGACAGCAACGCTGGGGAACCCAATATAGCCGGCCTCGGCCACCAGTATGACATTTGGCGTATGCACCAGTTTCGCTACGGCACCGGCCAGGTCGGAAATGCCGATGCCCACAAACACGACTTCTCTATCTATTATTTCCCTAGACCCGGCGCAACAGACAAGCTCGGGAGCTGTATATTTCCTCTTCATTCCTTCCAGTTGCTCTGGCGTATATTTCTCCCTGGTGGTATACAAATGTCCCATTTTCATACCCCTTTTATAGTTTTCATCAAGGTCCCTCAATCGGGTATCCTGTTTAGCTTATGCTCTGACTTAGCCAGCCTATCCAGTTTTTCCCAGCCTAACTTATCGCAATACTCGAAGTGGTTTTTGCAGCCAAAGACCCATTCATCAAGCCATCTCAAAGCTCCGTCACGACTCTGCCTCTGTAACAACAAAGATATGAAGTTCATGCTGTCCACTGTGTAGCATCCAAAACAACCTGTGGGATGGCAATTAAAGGGCAGGTGAACAACGGCATCTGTACAGTAGGCTGGTATCACCGTCAGCCCCGGGTTTTCATATATCTTTTCGGTGGGGACAAGTTCCTCGGTAAGCAGGACTACATACTTGGCAGCCCTGGCTTTCCAGTAATCCGTTCCCTTAAACCCCCATATCTGGCCGTTGCCCCTCCGGTCTGCTCGCTGAACTGATATGAAAGCAACATCTGGTTTGTAAGCCGGGATGAGGATGAGCGGCTTGTTCTCATAGGGGTCAGATATCTCCTTGATTTCCTTATTGTATTTAGGAATATCGGTGCCAATTGAGGAGCGGCAGGGCATAAAGGGGATATTAAATGCCCCGGCTACGAATCTTAAGGCAACTTGAAAATTCGTCCAGTCCACTATCTTCAACGGAGGCACACCAGATTTAACTTTATCCTTGGGCGTAGCCAGAACTCCGCCCGCTTCAACCGGGCGTGGCAAACCTTCCTTGAGACCGCGCTCCAGGGCGGGCGTGCCAGAAATACCACCTACCTGGCGTGTTATAGCATAGGCTGTGTCTATCCTGTCCAGCATCCCCAGCTCTACCAGCAAATCTATACCTTCAAAAGCTCCACTCTCATCTATAAGAGATAAGCTTTTCTTTCCCTGACGTGCTATCTCTCTAAAGACGGATTCAGGCTGCCGCCACATAACAAATCCCCCGATGCAGAATGAATCACCATCGTGGAGAAATGTTTCCACGGCTTCCTTCTCCGTCATCACCTTGTTCAATCTTTTTTTATAATCTGTGTCCTTGGCCCTCTCCTCATAATTTATTGTCCTCAGTCCTCTTATTGCCATTTCCATACTGCCT
>Ga0209635_10003086_pt1 | contig 12940 bp, 11 predicted proteins | sample DeeMarSWOR230_32_FD_187463 | JGI IMG/M metagenome (GOLD analysis project Ga0209635, IMG submission 187463) | Marine sediment microbial communities from White Oak River estuary, North Carolina - WOR-2-30_32 (SPAdes) (version 2) | ecosystem: Environmental > Aquatic > Marine > Intertidal zone >...
CTCTTTTCTTTCTTTTAGCTTTGGCAGCAGTATTTTGATGACGTTCAAGCGGTAGAAGAGGTCTTCCCGAAACTTCTTTTCACTGATTTGTTCTTCCAAATCTGCGTTAGTAGCGGCAATAACTCTGACATCGACCCTGATTGTTTTTGTCCCTCCTAATCTCATGAATTCTCTATCCTGCATGACTCGTAGCAATTTTGATTGAGTTTCCATATTAAGGGAAGATATTTCATCAAAGAATATTGTTCCTTTCTCAGCCGCTTCAAACAAACCTTTTTTGCTGCTCACAGCTCCCGTGAAGGCCCCCTTTACGTGGCCAAAAAGATGGCTTTCCAACAGGTCCGGGGGAAGAGAGCCGCTGTTTACGACTACGAAGGGGAAATTTTTCCGGTCGCTGTTTTGGTGAATGGCTCTCGCAACCAGCTCTTTACCTGTTCCGCTTTCACCTAGAACTAAAATCGTGCTTCGGGTAGGGGCAGAGGCCTTGACTGTTTCGAATACATCTTTCATGACTTCGCTTTTTCCGATGATGTTTTCAAAGCTGAACTTTCTCTGCAGTTCACCTTTCAACCGTATGTTTTCTTCTTGAAGCTTTCTGTGCTCTATTGCTCTTTTTACAGTTATAAGCAATTCGTCGTGCTTGAAGGGCTTCTGAACATAATCATATGCTCCGATTTTCATGGCAGAGATTGCTGATTCTACTGAGGCGAAGGCTGTTATTATGATAATTACGGCGTTTGGATCGATTTTTTTTAGCTTTTTGAGGACCTCTATTCCCTCTATTCCAGGCAGGAGCAAATCCAGAAGAACGAGTTCAAAGGATTGGGAAGAATGTTTATCAAGAGCTTCTTCCCCGCTTGAAGAATTTTCTACCTCATAACCTTCCGACGTTAAGAGATCACCCAATACTTCATGGATAATGGGTTCGTCGTCGATAATATGAATCATTCCTTTTTTTGTCATTTTCTTGATTTATGAAACAGTAAATTTATCCATTTTTCTCTTATCTAAGTCCATAGGAAGATAAATCGTGAAAGTAGAACCTTTTCCGCTCTCGCTTTCGGCAGCAATATGCCCTTCATGCTCTTGAATAATAGCATAGCTGATGGACAAGCCAAGACCAGTTCCTTTTCCGCTCCCTTTTGTGGTAAAAAATGGGTCAAAGATATGGGGCAAGTCCTGATCCTTGATACCCGTCCCGGTGTCCTTTATTTTTATGATAGCCTCATTGTTAATTTTGCTGAGTTCGATTTTTAGCGTTCCCCCTTTGGGCATGGCATCAATGGCGTTGAGGATAATGTTGATGAAGACCTGCTGGAGTCTCTCTCCTTCTCCCCACAGAGGTTTCACAGGAGAAAGATTTAACTCTAAGTTTATGCTCATGGTTTTTAATTTATACTCAATCAGGGATATGATCTCCTCGAGACTCTCCTTGAGGTTTACTTGATGAAAGGAAGCCTCTGAAGGCATCCGGGCAAAGTTGAGCAGGTTTTTGATTATTCTGGCTACCCTTTCAGTTTGGGCTTCAATCTTTCCCAGGATCTGAGAATGACTAGAGTTGGAAAGCTTTTTTTGGAGTATTTGGACATAGCTTGAAATTCCTGTCAGGGGAGTGTTGATTTCATGAGCAACTCCAGCCGAGAGGAGGCCGATCGAGGCCAGCTTTTCTGAAGTGAGGAGCTGCTGCTGAAGCGATATTTTTTCTGTTATATCATCAAAGACGACGATTGTGCCGTACGGATTCATTTCGTTATCTAAAAGAGGAGTCTTGGCAATATCGAATATTTTTTTCTCTCCGGGGGGAATATCCAGGGTAATCTCGCTCAAGAGCCGGAAGTCCTTTTGAGTATCAGAGGGAAAGAGGGCTGAATAGTTCCTAGGTCCTAAAACCTTAATTAAGTTTTTATTCAAGACCTCTTCTTTTTTTCTGGAAAGAGTATCTTCGAGCACCCGATTCCATCCTATGATTTTTCCTTTCTGATCTAATACTGCCACTCCCACGGTTAGACTTTCAATAATGTTCTCGCTGTAGTCCTTGAGCCTTTCCAGTTCCACAGCCCTTATTCTGGCTTGACTGTAAAGATAGGCATTTTCCAAAGCTAAGGCCACTGGGGAGGATATGGTTGTCATAATTTCCCAGTCATCGCTGGTGAGGAAAGTGTTATCTACTTTTTTACCCATTCCCAGACAGCCGATAAGCTTATCCTCGACTTTTAAGGGCAAGTAATGGAAAAAGCCGGAAGAAGAAAGATTTTCGAACTTTCTTTGCAGCTCCTCTGTTTCAACAAAGGAATAGAAAGAAAGAAACTCTCTTTCCATTAAGCCGTCGTAAAGTTGGGCATCAAAAGTGATTTTTGTTCTGGAAAAAGGCAATTTGCCCCTGGATTTCAGGATATAGAAAGAGTTTTTACGATTGTCATCGGGCAGGAGAAGAGCAATGCACTCGAGAGAGAGGGCATTAGAAATCAATTCCAAAAGAGACTGCGAGAGCTTTTGAAGATTCCTTTCTCGACTTAGTTCTTTACTTATCGAGAGAAGAGTTCTGCGATATTCATAACTTCGTTTGTAAAAAGCCCTATCCAGGATGGATTGGAAAAGCTTTTTTAACGGCGGGAAGAGTGTTGCTCCCAGAATTATAGCCAGAATTCCCAAGATGAGGTAATTGAGCCTGTTTTCGACGGAGACTCTCGTTTGGGAGCTGACGACAAAATAAACAGTGGCCAGGACAACAGAAGAGAGGATCAGGGCGAATGCTTTTTTGAGAAGCAGCTCAAATTCCATAAGCCTCTCTCTGGAGATCGAGTAAGAAAATGTCAGAGGAATGAGAACCTGGAGAATAACGGTGAGCTCTGCCGCCTTTGAGGGCACCCGGCCAAGCATGAAAGGTATGATGTAGAAAAGGGTGAAGGGAATGATTCCGATACCGAGGCCATAGACGATCCACCTTAGTTGTTTTTTGAGCATAAGGTTTGATGGTTTAAACATGCTTTGGAGGATAATCACCAAGGTCATGATCGAAAAAAGGGCAAAATGGAGGAGGTCTAGTTTTTCCGATGTCTGGTGTAATTGGAGGACAGAAACGTCACTCAAATTTTTGAATGAGGGAAGGTGAAGGAGTATTTTTGTTAAAAGGAGAACTGCAGCCGGGAGATACAGAATAGAAATTGAAGATAGCCTATTATTGAAGAATTTTTTTCTTTGAGGGAAAATTAAAAAAAAGTAAAGAAGCAGCGGGGGGAAGACCAGGAAAGCTGACTTGTCAAGCCAGTAAAAGAGACTGTCTAAGATATTCAGCTCGCCTGTGGGAGAAAAAATGTAGAACGAACAAAAACACAAACATACGAAATAAAAATAGACATAGGGCATGGATAAGGGCTTTTTAGAGGTGAGAAATATAATCAACCCTATAATCAGAGTGGTCAAACCAATGAGAGCAAGGAAAAAATAGATGGGATTAACACCTTTTTCGCGCAAATAGAAGGAGGGAAAAATGATCTCGCCTCCTCTTGCGATTTCGTAGGTTACTTTTAGTTCTGAACGTCCCGCTGCCCATAATATCTTTGAGACATCTATTTTGTTTTTTGTCGGGGCGTTATTGATAGAGTAAAGAATATCTCCTTTTTTAATGCCATGCAGATAGGCAGGGCTGTTGACTTCGACATTTACAACGGTTAAACCTTCTGGTCTTTCATCCCAGAAAACTCCATCAGAAGGCTCTTTCCAGGCAATTTTTTTATAAATATTCAATCCTCCCAGCACAAGGAGGAGGAAAACGGGAAGGATGGCCAGATAGATTTTTATTTTCTCGAAATAACTCGCCTTCTGTTTTTCAGAGAATCCAAAAAATTGAATCATTTTGGCAAAAAATATATGGGTACCTCAGTCCAAAATATGTTTTTTTCCAGCCCTGATTGCCCATTTAATGCCGGGTTGCTTCAGCAGTTTCTCCAATTCTGGATCTTCTATTAATCCCAAAGGTTTTGTGTTCCTGGAGAGGATTGTGCTCATATAGTCATACTTGGGCTTTTTAACCGGGACATCCTGTGGATAAGCAGTTGAACTTTTAGCAAGAAATAAACCCTTTGAAGAGAGGTCGCTGGGGGAAGTGAATGTAAGAGAAAGGAGGAGGATGAAAAATACTCCTGGGAGAATCTTCTTTTTCATTTTCTTAAGATAAATCTTTCTTCACCTTTTGTCAACTTTTCCCCGGCCGTATTCGGGGTCAGGCCTTATCCAAATGAATGTTATAAGGGCAAAAGGTAGGAATGGTACATTTCCAGATGGCAAGGCCTGACCTCAAGCTCAGAAGTAGACATTCTGGAAAAATCAATAGTAGACGAACGTACATCCATTTTTTTATATAGATTTATTTCCATATTTATGGAATTTTTTCAAGAATACAAGATTAAATATTTATTTTAATTTCTCTTCTTTTTCTCTCGTATCTATTGAAAATAAAAGAATTATATTCATTTTATACCTATACTTTTTTTAGGTAAAAATGTTGGCATTTTTTTTGCCATCAACATTAATCTAATGAGCTCCGTTCTGGCCTATTCATGCACACATGAGATGGTGAGAATAAATCATCTTTTCAGGTGAGAAAAAAAGGAGAAAAGTCATTATGTGATTCATCTTTAAGGGCTATTTACTTATATGGGTATTTTTATTACTTTTAGCTCGATAAAGGAGCCTAGCTCTATGATGCGAATTGCGAATAAGGTTTTTAATGGGGACAGGCTACTTTTTTGGAGCATAATAAGGAGATTCCCTATCTTGCTTGTAAACGGAAAGGAAAGGGCGACAGCCGCCTCTTTGAAAAAAGTAGCCTGTCCCCTTTTTATCCTTGTTTTACCCCGTGTTTACAGGTTAATAAATTTGACAAATACCAGAGGATGACCTAATATTAATTTAATATTTACTAATATTTAAACAGTAAGAGAAACTTGTAAAATTTAAGAGAGATGCCTTATTTTCTTTGTCGATTGGCCACTGAAGAGGGAAGCATTGCTTCTCAGACTTTTCTTGCCTCTTCTTTTGAAGAATGCAGAAAACATTTCGAGGAAGAGGGATTTTGTGTCTTATCTGTCAAGAGAGATTGGAAGAGGATCAAGATTCCTGTCCTTCCTTTTGAGAAGAAGATTAAAGATAGGGACTTTATCATGATTAACCAAGAGCTCGTGGCTCTTATCAAGGCGGGTTATCCCATACTCAAGTGCATCCAAATCATAGTGAAGCGAGTTAAGAATATTCATCTTAAAGAATTATTGATGAAGGTCGAGAATGAAATTCGGGGAGGGAAGTCTCTCTCAGAAGCCTTTGCCCCTTATGAGAAGAATTTCTCTAAGGTTTATATTGCCTCTCTTATGGCAGGGGAGCGGAGCGGAAACTTAGCTGGTACGATCAACCGTTACATTGATTATGCAAAAGTTATTGCCCAGACTAAAGCAAAGATAAGGTCTGCTCTGACCTATCCGACTCTTCTTATTGTGTTTGCTTTCATTCTCCTTATGATCCTGATCAATTTTATCCTGCCTCGTTTTACTGCTTTTTATGCTGATTTTGAAGCTGAACTGCCAGCTATAACCCGTGGACTCTTAACTTTCTCTCAGTTTTTGAGAGCAAATTTTCCTTTTTTGATTGCTTCTGCATTTTTACTGTATTTAGTCTATTCCCTGTTGAAGAGGAACGAAAAAACCCTTGTTATTCGTGATAGGATCAAGCTTAAAATCCCTTACGGAGGCTCAATCTTGGTAGAGTCAGGAGTCTCACTTTTTTCTCGGACACTGGGTCTTATTCTTGAAGCAGGGATTTCCCTCGTCTCAGCTGTCGGCATCGCCAATCATGCTGTTCCCAATTATTTCATCATCCAGAAAAGCAGGCAATTGCCTGAGCTTATAAAAGACGGAAAAAGCTTATCTGAATCCCTCTCCAGGATAGAGTTTTTCCCCCCCCTTTCTCTTGATATGATTCGGGTAGGAGAGGCATCAGCAAATCTGGAAGGTATGTTGAGCGATGTGGCTGATTACTATGATGAGAGAATACAAACAAGAATTGACACTTTTGTATCCCTGATTGAGCCGATAGTTATCATTTTTATGGGTTTGATTGTGGCAGCGATGCTTCTCTCTGTTTATTTGCCTATTTTCAATATAATAAGAGTAACTGGATAATGGCCAAGATTGATAAAAAAGAATCACAGCAGACTTTTCTCTCTGATGAAGAGAAAACTAAAAAATTAGCTATGAGATACAATGTTCCCTATATTGATCTTTCATCCTGCAACTTGAGCCGTGAGCTTGTTCAGTCTTTTCCTGTTGATTTTCTTCATCGGTCGAATTTTATACCTTTTGAAGAGAAGAACAATATTGTGAAAATTGCAGTAGCTGACCCTTCTGATATCGCAACCATAGATGCCATCGAATCTTATTTGGGGAGAAAAGTGGAGGTTTATGCGGCTTCCAAGATGGCTATCAATGAGGCTCTGCGGAAGACTGAAACTGCGCTCCAAGTCCTCAGAGATGCGACTGAAGGATTTGTCATGAAGGTAGTGGAGAAAGAAGGAGGAGAAGAGGAAGAAGTCATATCTGTGGAGACGCTGACCGAACAAGATGGCTCGATAATAAAGCTGGTCAATTCCATAGTTTTCACAGCTGTTCAAAAAAGGGCCAGCGACGTTCATGTCGAATCAAAAGAACAAGGTATTGTCGTCAAGTACCGCATCGACGGAGTTTTAAGTGAAGCCATGGAGCCGATTGACAAGAAATTTCAATCGTCCATCATCTCTAGAATCAAAGTCATGTCTGACCTTGATATTGCAGAGCGAAGGGTCCCGCAGGATGGGAGGTTCAGGCTGAGAATCAAGGACAAAACCATTGATTTTCGTATCTCCATCATGCCCAGCATCCACGGTGAAGATGCTGTCATCAGGATTCTCGATAAGGAGATGATCACCGCGGCTATATCGGAATTAAGGATGGATTTGCTTGGTTTTTCAGATGAAGTCCTGAATAATTTCCGAAGATATATCACCCAGCCCTACGGGATGGTTCTTGTGACCGGTCCGACAGGAAGCGGAAAAACAACCACTTTATACGCAGCTTTAACAGAGATAAGGGCTCCGGAGGACAAAATCGTTACCATCGAAGACCCTGTAGAATACCAAATAGGTGAGATCACCCAGATACCTGTTAATGAAAAAAAAGGGCTCACCTTTGCTAGGGGACTAAGGTCCATCTTAAGGCATGATCCGGATAAGATAATGGTTGGAGAGATCAGAGATCCTGAAACCGCCCAGATTGCTATTCAGTCTGCCTTGACCGGACATCTGGTTTTCACAACCGTTCACGCCAATAATGTTTTCGATGTCATAGGGCGCTTCCTCCATATGAAGGTTGACCCTTACAGTTTTATTTCAGCTCTGAATTGTATCCTGGCGCAGAGGTTGGTTAGAGTCCTCTGCCCTGTATGCAAGACTCCCGTTAAATACAAGCGCAAACAATTGCTTGAATCCGGGCTCAGTCCCCAAAAATACAAGGATCGACTATTTTATGAGTCCCCTGGATGTGAAGCATGTTACCACACCGGATACCAGGGAAGAACGGCAATAGCCGAATTACTCGAGCTTTCTGATGAAATTCGAGAGATGATCCTGGAGAGAAAACCTCTTTCTGAGGTGAAAAAGAGAGCCAAGAGCGAAGGTATGATTTTTTTAAGAGAAGTGGGGATGAAGGAGAAAGTCTTGAAAGGAGTAACAAGCCTTAAAGAGCTAAACAAAGTGACTTTTGTAGAGTGAGAGGATGGCCCTTTTTACGGATAAAATAACGAATTATTTCATGCGACAACTCCTTCCCCGTTCGGCTATTCAGCTAACTTCTAGTTATCTGAGCGGAATTCATGTTTCTTCCAAAGAAGGAAAAATCAAAAATCATTTTATTTTCCCTCTTGAAAGAGGGGTGATCGAGCCCTCTTTCAGCAATAAAAATATTAAAAATCCGGCCTTGTTGGAGAAAAAAATAAAGCAAGGCTTGGATAAGCTTCATCTTTCAGACAATAAGATAGCCTGTCTTATCCCCGAGTTATCTTTAAAAGCTTTTGTTTTTTCTTTTGATTCTCTCCCCTCTTCTAGGGAGCATAGGGAGCGGATTATTCGCTTCCGAGTAAAAAAACAGATACCTTTGCTTCCCGTTGACGCCAGGTTTTCGTTTGATAGGTTAAGATCAAACAGCTCTTCAAAAATACTTGTTGCAGTTGCCAGGGCCTCGATTATTCAAGAGTACGAAGATCTCTTTAGCAAGCTTCGTTTAAAAGTCAGAGCGGTTGGGATCCCTGCTCTGAGCCTGTATTATCTGCTTAAAAGGGAAGAAGAGAGAGATTTGCTCCTCATAAATATCGAAGAAGACTCTCTCAGCCTTATTGCAGGCCTAAATTCTGAAGTTGCCATGTACCGCCTGAAGCCTTTTATCCCTGGCTCCCTTACAAATGTCTCTGGACTTCAAAGAGTAGAAAATATTGTTAAAGAAGTGGAGAATACTGTGAATTTCGTCGAAGATAAGGAAAAGAAAAAAGTCAATTCTTTCAGGATTCGTCTGGGTCTTTTGGAACCAGAGGAAGAAATGTTTTCACAGCTGAAAGAAAAATTATCTTTGCCTGCAAAGGGAATAGAGGAAGGCCTGACCTCAAAGCTTGGACTAAGAGAAAAGATGATATTATCCCCTCTTATCGGACAAATTCTATGATAGAACTTACACGATTAGGCTTGAATTTAGCGAGTCATCCTCTGCGTAACAGGAGGTTCTTTTATTTAATCCTATCCTCACTTGTGGTTGTTCTTCTTCTTATTTCTTTCTTCGCCGGTAAAATCTTTGTTGAATACAAAGCCAAAGCCCAAGAAACAAGAGCTTCCATCAAGAGGACAGATAAATTGATGAATGATGCCCAGCGTGACGAAGGTGATTTCTCCGCCAGAATCGAAGATGTAACCATAAAATATAAAGGAAAAGTCGATTTGGTTAACAGCATTATTTTAGGGAAAAGTTTTTCCTGGATAGAGTTTCTCTCTGATTTGGAGAATTCTCTTCCCGATTCGAGTTATATTGTCTCCATGGCACCCACGCTCGCCAAGGATTCAAAATTGCAGTTGAGCTTCAAAGTTGCCTATTCGAGTGTGGATGATCTTTTAGAGCTTTACAATAATTTAAAAGCTTTGAAATTTAAGCAGATAAGAATAATAAGCGAAGCAGAAAACGAAAAAGGATTGCTCATCTCGGAGATTTCGTTAAACTATGAAAAAGATATTTGATTTGCTGGACGACAAAGAGAAGAAAACACTAATTGTCCTCTGTGTTATGATCGCAGGGGTAATACTCTTCCTGTTGTTGATTTCTCTCTCTCAGAGGAGGAGTTATTTTAATTCTCTTTCCTCGCATACGGTCAAGCAGAGAGATTACGAGCAGCTCAATAAGGCAAAGATAGAGAAAGAAGGAGAATGGATTAGATGGCAAGAAGCTCGGGGGGATATGGATGAGCTGAAAAAAAAATATTTTTATGATGATAATAAAGAAGGTTTCGAGCGGTTAAGGCTTGACCTCGAGCAGCTCTTGAACAAAGCTCAGATTAATGTTTCTTCTAGAAAAAAATACGATTATGTTGAGTTCAAGGGAGACACGATAAAAAAGGTTAACGTAACCTTTGACATAAAGGGATCTTATTTATCCTTGAAAAGGTTTATTCATTCTGTGGAAGAATTTCCAAAGTTCTTGCTGATAGAAAAGGTTGATTTTTTGAACATTGATGCTGGAGGAAATGTGCTCGAGTTAAGAGTTGTCTTGGCAGGCTATTATGAAAGCTAAAGATATTAGGTCAGCTTTTTTCATCCTCTTCCTAAGCATAGGTCTCAGTGTTTGGGCTGGAGAAGAAAAACTTCAGAAGAAAGGGCTTGAGACGGGTGGAGAAAAAAGTCTTATCAGGAAAGACCTGTTGTTGAGAGAGAAAATAGAGCTCGGAAATTCGGTAAGGAACATTTTTACTCTCAGAAGGTCAGTAAACAGGGAGATTGAAAGGAATCCAGTTATATTGCAGCAGAACCAGCAGCAGAATCCAGCTCTCCCTAATAGGTATGAGGCTTCTCCTTCTCTACCTGTAAACATAAGGTACATCGGATACGTCATTTCCGCTGATAAGATGGTTGCCCTAATTGTTTTTGAGGGAAATGCTCTGGCTGTAGAGCATGGAGAAGTGATAAGCGAAGGGGTGAAAATTGGAAAGATTACGACTGAGGAAGTAGAAATCGTCGGTTCGGATTCCCAGAAAAGGAGATATTATTTAGAAGGAGAGAAACAATGAGAAAAGCAGTACTTTTGATAATAATAGTGCTGACCTTTTGGGGGTGCGCGACATTAAGTCGAAGCTATAAGTTAGGCACCGAGGCAGCGCTCAGCAAGAATTGGGATGAGGCCGTCAAGTACTACGAAAGGGCAGTGCTGGAGAGTCCTAAAAATTCTGTCTATCGCCTTGCACTTTTCCGGGCTAAACTTTCTGCCAGCTCTGAGCATCTGATTAAGGCTCGGGAGCTTGCCTTCCAGGGGAAAAAGCAGGAAGCTCTCGTTGAGTATGAAAAAGCCCTTTCCTATGATCCTTCAAACAGAATGATAGCCGAGGAGGCAAAAAGCCTCATCCAGGAAGAAGTCAAAGAAGAGAAACCCAAGGAGATCAGGATAGAACCCCCTGTTAAGCTTAAGGTTGATAAAGAAGAAATCCATTTGAAATTTGTTGATGCCAATCTCCGCTCAATATTCCAAGCTTTGGGAAAACACGCTCGAGTGAATGTTCTGTTTGATGAACAATTCAGGGACATTACTTTTTCCATTGACCTTGTTGACATGATCTTTGAACAGGCTCTCAATTCGCTTTGTTTGGCCTCCAAGAATTTTTACAGGATTATAGATGAACAAACAATTATTATCGCTCCTGACCTGCCCCAAAAAAGAATTCAGTATGAGCTGAATGCAATCAAAACCTTCTATCTCTCCAATATCAGTGCAGAAGAGATTCGCGTTTCTCTCACGCAGATGCTTCGCACTCAATATAAAGCCCCGAATATCATTGTTGATAAAAATATAAACACTGTCACTGTAAGGGATACTCCTGCCGTTATAGAATTGGCGGAAAATATCATCAATATTTGGGATAAGCCAAAGGGAGAAATCATACTCGATTTAGAAATAATGGAAGTTTCTCGAGTGAGACTGAAACAGCTGGGTGTGGAGCTAGAACAGGGTCTTGTAGGTCTCAGATACATTGGCCCTGAGGGATCTGGGGCGGATGAGAAAGGCTGGTTCAGCCTGAAGGGCATAGATTTTGCCAAATCTGAAAATTTTCAAGTCACTCTCCCCGGGGCTATCGTCCAGTTTTTGGAAGCAGATTCAGACACCAAGATAATCTCCCAGCCCAGACTTCGGGGTATTGATGGGGAAGAAATAACCTACCTTGTAGGAGATAAAATTCCTATCCCTCGAACCACATTTACTCCTATCGCAGCCGGAGGATACGCTCAACAGCCCCTGACAAGCTTTGAGTACCAGGATGTGGGAATTGATGTCAAGATAACGCCCACGATTCATTTCGAGAAAGAAATAACTCTGGAACTAGAGATAAAAATAAAATCCCTCGGCGGAACCGGGTATGCCAATATCCCTATTATTGCCACCAGGGAAGTGAAGAATGTTATCAGGCTCAAGGATGGGGAGACAAACCTCCTGGCTGGTTTGCTAAAGGATGAAGAGAGAAAAACCGTAAGCGGCATAGCCGGACTTAAGAACGTCCCTATCTTGGGAAGTCTTTTTTCCAGCACGGACCTGACTATTCAACAGACAGATGTGATACTGACCATTACTCCCTACATCATCCGCACAGTTCCTTTAAGCGAGGAAGATCTTAAACCCATCTGGGTTGACCTTGGCGGAATTTCTCCTGAGGCAAGTGTAAGAGGCGGTCCTCCTGAGGAGGAGGCGCTTGCTGAGCGAAGGGCGAGGCGAACTGCTGAAGTAGAGGATATGGCGAGAAGAACGGAACAGAACCAGGTTTTCTTGACACCGGCAAATTTTGAAGTCCCCCAGAATCGAGAATTCCGAATTAGTGTTAATGCCAGAATCCAAGAGGATGTCAGCAGCATGTCTCTAGACATAAGCTTCGATCCAGGGTCAGTGCAATTGAAGGAAGTTGTTAGAAGGGAATTCCTTAACCGGCTCGGAAAAGATGTGCCTTTCTTGAAGAATATCGATAATTCCTCTGGAGCCTGCACTATCGGATTTTCAAGTACTGAAATTGGCACGGGGATTAAAGGAACAGGAAGCATCGCCACTCTTGTCTTTCAAGCTGTGGGGAAGGGTGAGAGCACAGTCCAGGTCGCCAGTGTTTCGGCGAATAAACCTACGGGCGAGGCCCTGATGTTTGAGACAGGCCAAAGCCGTGTTGTTGTCAGGTAGGAGTCCCGCTTCACTCTCCACTAAAATTCATCCATTTTTATTTGTAGGGGCTTGATTCATCAAGCCCGCACTTTAGAAAAAATTGTCATTGCGAGGAGCGTAGAAGATTCCTTCGCTTGTCATTGCGAGCTCCGCAGGAGCGAAGCAATCTCATACAATAAATTGTCATTGCGCGCGACCGAAGAGAGCGTGGCAATCTAATTCTTTTATGAGATTGCTTTGTCGCTTCGCTACTCGCAATGACAAATCTTATGAGATTGGAAAGGGAAGCCTAAAATCCGTAAATCAAAAAATTAATCGAAAACGCCAAAGCGACGCCAGCAAAATTAACGACATAAAGCAAGAGGACTGTTTTTCTCTCTGAAAGCCCTAAATCAACAAGGGTATGGGAAATGTGGTCACATCCTCCCTTGTAAAATAGTCTATGGGAGGAAATTCGTCTTATGAAGACGAAT
>Ga0209635_10003089_pt1 | contig 12934 bp, 12 predicted proteins | sample DeeMarSWOR230_32_FD_187463 | JGI IMG/M metagenome (GOLD analysis project Ga0209635, IMG submission 187463) | Marine sediment microbial communities from White Oak River estuary, North Carolina - WOR-2-30_32 (SPAdes) (version 2) | ecosystem: Environmental > Aquatic > Marine > Intertidal zone >...
GCCGATCTCGGCAGTATTATCCACATGGGTCCCCCCACAGGCTTCCACATCAAATCCGGGAATATTCAAAATCCTAAGGACTTTCCCGGGAACTGCACCTCCCTGGTAGATGCGGAATCCAAATTGCTTTTCTGCTCTTGTCCTGCCCATGAACTCCTTGTGAACAGGTAATCCCTTGAGCACAATTTCATTAGCAATCTTTTCTATGGTATGTATCTCCTCTACAGATAGAGTTTCATAATGGGTAATATCTAACCTCCCCCACTCTTCTGAGATGTGAGAACCTGCCTGCCATACGTGATTGCCCAAGACCTGTCGGGAAGCTCCATTAACCAAATGAGCTGCTGTATGATGTCTGGTCAGTGTGTCTCTCCTGTCTGTATCTATTCTACAGGTGACAGATTCTCCTTTTTCGAATATCCCCTTTTTTACTCTGTGGATGATGGTTTTACCCTGCTTGAAGACGTCTACAACCTCTATGTTATTGATCCTTCCAGTATCATTCTCCTGCCCACCACCAGTGGGATAGAACGCAGTTTTGTCCAGCACAACTAGACTGTTAGAAACATCAATGACAGTAGCTGAAAATTCGCGTATTCTTTCATCAACATAGTATAGCTGTTCAGTTTCATACGAAGGAAAGATGTGAGGTTCATGTTCTGGCTTTTCGACCTCTTTTTGCACTTCTTTGAATCGGGGAATGGAAAATGTTATTCCCGCAGATTCAGCTGCCTCCTGCAGAAGTTCGGGATTGACTCCATGGGATTGGTACAGCTCTATCAGTTTTTCTTTGCTGATTTTTTTTGATACAACAACTTTTTTGAGTTCTTTTTCCACTTTTTTTCGGGCTTTTTTGTATTTCCTTTTTTCTACTGCAATGATATTAAAAACGTCATCCAAATTTTCCAGTAATTCAGGGAATTGAGGGTGCAAATAACGGGCATGTGTCTCGAAAATATCTTCCAGGGAAATGTTCCATTGCTTTTGCTGGATAATATTGAAACACCTTCTTATTAGCACCCTCAGGTTATACCCTCCACCGATATTCGAAGGTAGCCCACCATCATTCAAAGCCACCAACAATCCTCTGGTGTGTTCTGCTATGATATACAAAGCAGCCTGCCGCTCTACCTCTCCCTTTAACTGGTCTGTATCTACATCCAATGTGTGAGCAGTGTGAGCCCATGCTTTATCCAGGTCTTCTACTTCATCAATGTTGAAAAGCCCTGCATAGGGAGCAAATCGTTTCAACAATTGACGATCTGTGGTGAGCCCTGTTATTTTATACAATTTTTTCATTACAGGAGGGAATACTGCATCAAAAGAAGTGGATGCATCTGAACAGAACCAGGCATTTCTCTCCTGGCCCATCCCCATGTCTAACACTTTCAAATCCAGTTCTTCATACCCAGTCTCTGTTACTGTATACAGCATGTACACCTGATTTCCCAGTTCTAGTCCTCGTGAAAAATACTCCATACACGCTCCACCATTTCCTCCTCCTGCCCATCCATCTTCGTGAAATACAATCTCCTCTTTAGGAATCTTTAGCCCTTCTTTTAACCACTGGTAAATATGATCTAGGTACACGTTCTGGTCATATTGTTCTGGACGTTCAAACGCATGCTGACCAATCATCACAAATCCAGTGTAATGGTGGCCAGTAATGCCCACATTTTCAATGTCCACAAATCGCAGCGAAAATTGAGGTACTACTAAAGGGTTTGCGGGAGGGTCCACTGCCCCTGAGACTACGTGGGGCTGAAAATCGTAGATAGATGCTTGAACGAAGTCGGTATCTTCTCTCCACCGGGCTACCACAGGATAGCGTTGAATAGAAGTGTATCCCAGTTTCTCAAATATGCGGGAAAATTCCTGCCATACCTCAATGTAGTCCATTCTCCTGTGGGGTTCTTTACCAATGAAGTGAAATCCTTTTTCACAGACTGGATCACCACATACCTCCCGTTCAGTGACACTCCAGAAGTACTTCCCGCAGCTAACACATTTCTTTCGGGAAAAGCCCAGATTCTGTAAGATCTCTACTCCGAAGTACTTTTCGGGTTCCTTGGAGGCTATCTGCCTGAACATTTCTTTGATCTGTTTGACGTCCATTAGATTGGATTCTATTCTTCATTTTTATAGTTATGGGAAAGAGTGGAATAACAGCTCACTCTCTGGAAAATCTTTCCTGAAAGGTTCTCCACGCATATATCAAAGAATATTTATGCCACAGTTTTCTTGGCCTGTAGCCATTTTTGGAACCCTTTTATCAGTTTTTCAAGTGCTGCAAACAGTACAAATGGTGCTCCAATGAACCAGAGGAGAAACAAAGGAACCCACATAGATCCACATTCATTCAGTGCCGGCCCACAGACAGCGCTGAAGGCACAAACCGGGAAAAATATGATCCAAGCCCAGTTGAATGATCTGCCCCCATATACTCTAACAATAGTACCATTCTCGTTCATAATGGGATGACCCTTTTCATCAAACATTTGATAGTAGTTATGCGTCCATAGACCTCCACAAGTACCGTACTCCCCCATACCCACTATGAATATGCCCAGGTTAAACACAATGTATACTATAGCAACTATTTTGGTTATCTTTCTCATGTTGGTATCTCTTTGAATCTTTTGACCCTTAAGGTTTTCGATTTTCAGCATGCAGCTGCTTGTTTTGGTGAAGTGATGAAGTGCTCAGGAGAGTATTACCACGGACCACCCCCCATGTCAATATGATGAACCTAAACCATTTTATTATAGATGCTAATTTCTATTGATGAAATCCCTTTCCTACAGGTGCCCACGTCTTTATGAAACTGGTGTAAAAATCCTGCTTGGGAATATTCTATCTTCAAGATACTTCAGAATTGCTGAAGAGATCGGGGAAAATAAAAGCGTTCTCGATCTGGGGTGCGGCACAGCCATGCTGCACCAGTATTTGCATAAATGTGACTACACGGGATGGGATCTCAATGAAACCTTTGTCACCTACTGCCAAAAAAAGGAATTAAACGTATACAAAAAAGATATATTCCAGTTTTCAGACTATCCACAATGCGATTACATCGTTTTGTGTGATATCCTCCACCACGTGGTCCCCAAAGATGATTTATTGCTTAAAGAAACCATAAAAAGAGCAGTTGTCATTGTTGCAGAACCCTGTTTCCAAAGAAGATTGCCCAAACCATTAATTTTCCTGTATGATCAGATAATAGGAGATGCAGATGGTATCAACTCTTTTGAGAATCGAATGCAGTGGAATTACGATTATCCTGCACTAAAACAGAAATTTCTGAAATTAGAAGCATCAAACGTGGAACCACTGAACGGGTATATTTTTGCTGTATTCAATGGTTGATAATCCTTAAATAGGTGAAAAGCCTTCCTTTACTAATGAAACCCTTCCTCACCATAGCAACTGTGTGCAGTATTGTAATAACTGTTGTGGCTCCTCCTGAAATAAAACTGGTGGGCATATTCCTTTTGTTCTGCATACCTGGATTTGCCATTATATCAGTTACCTTTCCTCAAAAGGACATCATAGACCAGGTGATCCTCTCTTGTATAGCTGGATTAGCCTTTCATATTGTTTATGCCTATATCCTTTCTTTAGTATTCCATTTTTCCTTTCCCAGTTTATTTTTGCCTGCTCTTTTCCTAGCTATTCTTTTGGATTTTAAAAAACGCTGCCATTTCGAAATTGACAAAAAAACAGTTCTCATTGTACTACCAGCAATCTTCTTTGCCGCTGCTACTGTAAACTTAGTACCTGGTGAAGATGCCAACTTCCATTTGTTAGCGCTGAATGAAGTGGAAAGTGTGAAAGCAGTTCCTGAAACCTACAGTCTGTACCCGGAAATTGGCACTGTTATGTATCCCTTCGGATTTCATATTTTGACTGCGCAGCTCCAGTTGTTTTCTGGTGTAGATAATTTCATCTTTACATTTGCCTCTGTTCTGACTGGAGTTTTATGTCTCTCAGTATACTGGTGCACCAAAAGATTATTTTCTCCTGAATGTGGATTGCTAGCTGGAGTTTTATCTGTCTTTGCAGTATTACCTCCATTGAATAGCGTGGTGTTGAGCACCTACGCTAACTTGCTCGCATACATATTTACCTGTGCAGCCATTGGAGTTGTGGCTGATTGTTACAAAAGGGATAGTCCAACACCCTTTGTACTCCTTTCATTAATACTGGCAGCGGGAGTGGAAACCCATTTATCATTTTTTTTAATTTTGATACCAGTTTTCATCTTTTTGTTGGAAAAAACTATCAAAAAGAGAGATACGGTCCGTATAAAGTACGTACCCATTTTACTACTCTCAGTAGTATTGAGTGCACCATTTTTGGTGCGGATTTCTGCACAATATACCCCGTACGACGTAGGACGCTTCCTCTCTTTGTGGTACAACCCGTTGCAGTTTACTCCTTCCATGATCCCTGAAAGAATAGGTACTTGGATGACAATTGTGAGTATACCCGGATTCTTCCTGCTCAAAAAGTACAGAATACTCTTTTCCGCCTGGATAGGTGTCTTCCTTTTTCTGGCAGTAAATACGGTCATACGCATTGAATTTCCGTTATGGTACGTTTTCTTTGCTACCAGAATGGTGGATCAGTTATTCCTCCCTTTTTCCATATTAGGAGCCTTTTTTTTAGTTAAAATGTGGAAATTTTCCAGAATTGGTATCATTCTCTTGTGTGCAATTCTTCTCCTTACTGGAAGCATCCCTTTGATTGAAAAGCCACGGGCAGATAGGGGAGTATTATTCCCTACCATTTCTCCTTTTTTTGCTACAGATCAGGAGGGAATGGTCTGGTTACTCACCACTGATGAAGATGCAATCATTTTGAACGAATGGTGGACAGCCACAGGGTCTGCATGGATTCCTTCCTTAGCACAACGACGGGTGATCTTTCCCTACATATTCTCTCTGGAGCATTATACAGATGTTTTGAACATTCCAGAAAAAGAACAGAAAACCTTTGTCATTGCAGCGTTTCCTGATTCAGAAGAAGTGCACAACTCGTTAAAGGAATGGGGAGTGGATTACATCTTTTTGTCTGCTTACGTGTTGGACGAAGCCAAATGGAGAAATGCATTATGGAATCAGTTTGTATTGCAGGAAAGTCCCAATTACAGTCTAGTATTCCAGGAAGGTTACACCTATATCTTCAGAGTATCTCCCTACTTTGAGTATACCACTACCTTCGTCCTGAAAGAAGACCAGCCCTTTACAGTAACGTCTGAAACCCCAGAAATACTGGATGTTTCACTTAACCCTGTCAGTTTTTCTGTGGATAGGATACTGGACATTTTTTTTGAAGATTCTCACTGGGGTGAATTCGAAATCAGAACTGGTAATACCATTCTGGCAGTTGTACCGTTAACAGATACCGGGAAAAAGGTTCACACAGCCTTTAGAATTCCTCCAGGTGCGAATGAAATCACAGTTTTGGCCAAAAATAATCCAGTACAGATGGCGATCTCTGTATCTGCTGCATTTTTTGACAGTTTTCAGTATTCTGACAATATAGCTTTGGTTGGAGAATGGTGGAAGAAAACCGAGAAAGGCTACGAACTGGAGAATCAAGGACATATATATCTGTTCAATGGTCTTGGGATACTTGAAATAACCTATGTGGACAGAGGTGAAGGAAATATCGATTTCAACCTGTTCATTGATGGTGAATGGCATAAATTAGCCACTGTGTACCGAGAAAATGATGGGAGAACAAAAACAATTCTTTTAGAAATATCTGAAGATTACACATTGTTGGACATTGGCATTCATAATTGGGGAGATCCTTTGGTAATTGTTGGGTTGAAGAATTTAGGATGTTCCAAAATTCTAATATAATGGAGCTGGTTAAAGCAGGCGATGTGTGTAATACGTATTTTTCTAGTTGGTCAAACAGATGAAATTGGTAAAAAAGGAATAATATATGCCTATCTTTCTTATTAGAGGAAAATTATTAATACTGATTAGAAGTGTTGAAAAGATAAGAATAGTTTAATCATTCATTCACAAAAAATCACAAATTATCACAAATACCTTTTTATATTTCGATTAATGAGGTGTTACATCTGCTGAGGAGAGTGAATTCCGTCGCTGTATGGGAATACGAACAGGAGGAAGATGAGATGGCAAAATCCAAAGTTGAAGTATTAACAGGATTGTTAAAAGACCTGGAAGCAACTACACCCGATATTGAAGCATCTGCTGTGGTATCAGTGGATGGATTGATGATTGCTTCTGCCCTGCCCCGAGATGTGGAAGAAGATCGAGTGGCTGCCATGTCTGCAGCTATGTTGTCATTGGGTGAGAGGACAGCAAGTGAATTGGCCAGAGGTGGATTATCAGAAGTGTATGTGAAAGGTGAGAATGGGTACATCGTTTTGTTCTGAGCCAGGAGGAGCGATATAATGCCTGAACAAAGGAAGATTGATAATTTTTCAATGAAGGTCTGGCTGGAAACTACCGAAAACACTGTAGGGTCAGGCGGCCTAAAATCAGTTTTGAACTACGCTCATCTGCAGAAATACATTGATGATATCCCTCCAGACAATGATCATCAAGTAGTGGAATTACCTCCGAAAAGCCTGTGTGTGGTGCCTTTGTTGGAGTGCTCCAAGCTCTCATGGAGTGGGTCACAGGACATACTCACGAGGTTGAAGAAATTGAGTGCAGAGCCATGGGATATTCTGCTGATGTTTTTCGAATTGCAAAGGACAGAAAAGAGGAATAAATGATGTAATAACGCAGCATTCCTGGGAATAACATAGAAAATCAGCCTTGATTCCCTGCAATTTTTTGATCTCCTCAAAAAATGTACATACATCCTTCAAAGAACTCTTTCATTTATATCTTTGATTAGGATGAAAATAATACGTTCTCTTGAGGATATTTAAACATAGAAATGCAGGAAATGTCCATGGCGGCTGAGAAACTCTTCGTCATAACTGTAAAATAGTTGGAAAACTCTTTAAATCTAATATATTACATGTTAGTTGATAAAAAAACTATAGATAATACTAATAATATATGTATTTTACTTATAGAAAACTTTATATATGAGAATTAATAATATCTATTATGAACATAGCTACAGCAGCAGGATTCTTCGTGGCGTTGCTCTTGATAATCCTCCGCGGGATATTGGCCACGCCAAATATTGTTAATTCGCCGTGAAGATACTGTAGAAAGGCAATGATAATGGAATAGTATGGAACTGTTACTCTACTGGAGGTTATAAATACAATCTTATAACCTCTTTCCAATCTTATTTCCGGATATGAATAGATGAAAAATAAGAATTGTCATTCCTCCAATCCCTCATTATGTCCCACCCTATTTCCTGCATGTCTCTTGTGAAGAACAGCATAGAAAAGGCAGCTGAGAAGGGACCATTCAAGAGAATAGTTATATAAATGAGGGATTCAGTTCTATTATATGCTTCAGAGGATATTAGCGAGGAATTTTAAACTTCATAAGAATATTGATATGGAGCTACCTCCGATCACCCTGTTGGTTGGTCCAAACAACAGCGGCAAATCAAGTCTATTCCAAGTGCTGCAGCTTGCGAAGCAGAGTTCCATAACCAGAGGAGGACTCTTTCTTGTTCCTCATGAAGGTCACTCTGTTGATGTGGGTGCATTTCGCGATGTCTGTACAAAGGGAGAAGACACATTAACTCTGACGCTCGAAGGATTCATCGCACCAGCTAACCTTTCCATGATTAAGAGAAAAATCAGGAGAGCTGACGTCTCTCTTACTGGTCAGTTTCAGAATAATGACCTGATTTATCACAGTGGAGAAATTGCAGCGGGAGAATACTCTGTCAAATGGGAGTGGGATAAATATTCTAAAGGGAAAATTACGTCTGATTCTTTACAAATTGATGGGTTCACCATAAAATTCGATGCAAAAGAAGAATTCTACAGCCCTGTATCTCCAAGTATTTCTGGAGCACCGCCAGGAACACCAATAGAAGCCCGAGCTGAAATACGAAATTTCATAGATGGCCTGGTCAGCGCGCCTTCAGATCTTATATCTTCTGTACACTTTGTGTATGGGCTGCGGGGATTTGAACAGTTCTCTTATCTTCTGGACAGGAGCTCTCCTACCAGAATGGAACTGGTGCTCCTCCATGATCGATCCAGCGCAATGGCCAATCTCATTGCGTACAATAGAGAACTAGAAGAGCGACTTTCTGAGTGGTTTGAAACCATTCTAGGTGTAGGGCTACGATTCGAGCTGCTTGAAAACCAGAAAATTGCACTTGAAGCAAAGAAAAAAGGAATCACTTCTCTTGTTAACGAGGGTCTGGGTCTCCATCAGCTTCTATTTATTCTGATCCCCATTGCTTTGTCCCAACCCTTTGAGACTATTTGCATAGATGATCCTGGAGCCCATCTTCATCCCAGAGCTCAATCCGACTTGGTTTCTCTTCTCTTGCGTATCTATAGAGAAGAAAAAAAGCAATATATCATAACCACTCACAGTGAGCATATTTTGTTTGCGTTTTTGACTGCACTGGCTAAGAAAGAAATCACTAAAGAAGAAATCGCCCTCTACTACTTTGAGAACAGAAATGGTACCGCAGACGTCCGAAGAGTTGAACTCGATGAACATGGCAGAATCTCTGGTGGTCTTCCAGGGTTCTTTGAACATAATATTGAAAAAATGCTTGATTATCTGGATTCTCTGGAGCAATGATTATGAAGCACGAATTTGTATTGGATGAAAACCTCCTGTATTTGGGCATTAAAGGAACTGATGAAAATGGGAAACCAGACAGTACTACAGCCAAACTCCCTATTTTGATTCTCAAAAATTGCCACAAAATAATTGTGGACAAAGAACTTAATCGACGATTCAAGAACCATCTTAAGAAACTGAAAAGGATCTCCAGAAAAGAACCTGTTATTCCAGGAATGGATGAATTTGTTCGCAATTTACTGCACAACAATAATAAAATTATCTGGTACTTTTTACCTCTGGATTCGGTGCCGGATGAGAAAAAGATGCCTAGAAAAGACATTCATGTTGTCAGGGCTGGATATCACTTCAGCGCAAAGATCGTTACTGTTGATAAGACATTGGCAAGAGCCATATCCAGTTCTTTCTCTCTCAAAGAAAGAGGAGTCACTGTTTTGCATCCAAAAGAAGCGATCACATTGGCTCAAGAAACACAAGAGCCTTTACAGCTTTGAATTCTTTGCTATACATTGATACAGAAAATCATGACCCTTCTTCTTTTACTGTGGAAAAACATCCGCAGGTAACTGTTTTCCCCACCCCTTTTATTTCTCTTAACCTATCGATCACCAATTCCCCTATCTTTTCCATGGAAGAAGCTCTCACCTTGAGCAGCATGTCCCATTCTCCAGATATTAAATGCACTTCGTACACCCCTTCCAAGGTGCTGATTTCTTCTGCTACCTGCCGTTGCTTCACATTCATGGTGGGCAGAAAGGAAACCAGGATAAATGCAGTTATTGGGCGGCCTAATTGGGAGTAATCTGGGACTATGGTAAATTTTTTGATAATTTCTTCTTCTTCCAGTCTTTTTATTCTGTGATACACTGTTGTTCTGGGCATATGTACCTTCTTGGCGATATCACTTGTCTTCAATCGGGAGTTTTCTTTCAAGACGTTAATAAGCTCTCTATCCTTTTTATCTATCATGATTATCATAATGACAATAATACTATATAAGTCTATCCATTTATTCAACAGATTGACAATTTTTTTATCGAAATGTTTATCAATACCGTATTTTTCTATATACTATGATGTCAATGGAGGACGCGGTGAAAAAGAGATACATTACCATACGATCTAAGAGGTCCAGAGCAATCCTCACCATCCAGCATGAAATTATCGCATCGCTGAGAGAGTTCTTGATATCGGAAGGGTTCTGGGAGATTCTGGCTCCTGTCATAGGCCCTGCCACAGACCCTGGTATTCGGGGAGCTAAAGTGGTCACCTTCGACTTTTATGGAACGCAGTACACTGTAATGAGCAGCATGATCCTCTACAAACAGATGGCCCTCACTGTGTTTGACAGCGTCTTTTCACTGTCTCCAAACGTGAGGCTGGAAGACCCCGAAAGTATGAAAACAGGGAGACACCTTGCTGAATTCTACCAGCTGGATCTGGAAGCTGCACAAAAAAGTTATGAAGAGATGATGCGCCTTGGAGATCGGCTGATCTGCCACTGTCTGTATACTATTAAGAGAAAATGCGCACATGAACTGCATCTTCTGAAAAGAGATTTGCCCTTGTTTACGCCACCCTTCAAAAGAATTCCCCACAGCAAGCTGGCAGAACGGCTATCCATTTCAGGAGAAATCCCCTGGGATAAAGAGAAGGAACTCTCAGAAGAGTCAGATGAACCCTTCTGGGTAACAGATTACCCTGCAGGATCACGAGGGTTCTACTATCTTGAACAGAATAGGGTTTTAAAATCAATGGATTTGATCATGCCAGAAGGATACGGGGAAATCATCTCCGGGGGTGAGAGGGAGCATGAATATAATCGGGTGAATGCGCTTTTAGAAAGAGATCACTGTGCTGAGCACTATAGATGGTATCTGGACATGTTGAGAGAAGGAATTCCTCCATCAGCTGGATTCGGGTTGGGTATAGAACGACTGACCAGGTATATCTGTGGTACAGACCACATCTGGGAGAGTTCACCATTCCCAAAAGTGCCTGGAATTGTGTAAAATATTAGTAAGGGTTGAAGATGTTGAGCAGCTCATGGCTCCATTTTGTACCTCCTTATCATAATTTCCCTACTGATTTTTTTGTAATCAAATCATAATTTCCCTACTGATTGAATTTTATGGAGTAATAAAGGACAGAGGGGTGATTATATATTATGAACCCTCATACTAAAAAATTAAAACAATTTAAAAACATAGAGAAAGTATTAAGAGAATTTAGTGAATTTTTGAAGGAAAATAAAGGTGAAAAAATCCAATGAAACAAAATTATATCAATTTAGACCGCTTCTCCAATATATCAGGATGGTATAATGCAGAATTCCATTTTCTTTTGAGGATACTACGAAAATTGCACAAAGTGTAGAATAATTATTTGCTTGCGGAAGTACTGGAGAATGGGAAAGATTTTTATGGACAGCAGTATACGTGTACGTATGGCAGTGAATTTCTCCGAAATACTGAAGTCCACAGAGATGTTCAGGAAGAAAAAAGACGGGAAAATAAGCAAAAAATGGCTTGGAAAGTTTGAAGGTGCTATTCCTTTTGATAAAACAAGTACGAAGTATCTCAAAGAACTGCGAGGAACATTATATGGGAAAATATAGATGTCTTTTCGATACGGATGTGCTGATAAACTGGCTTGTAAAGGAGGACGATCTCTGGAAGGCACCAATGGATCTTATCGCAGTGGTCTGATTTCCAGGTGTTCAGGTCTTTTCTAGAAACTGAAACATTCCCCTGTAGCCTTTGAGTAACCCAATGAGGATTTTCTGGGTAGTGCTCTTACCTGCTGCATTTGGTCCTAGAAAGTCGAAAATCTCTGCTAATCGTATTTGTGATCTTTCTAGGTTTCTCAAAGTGGTGAGATTTCCCCATTGCCATAGTACAGCAAATGAAAAATCAATTCCCAACAAGTGATAAATCTGACAAAGGTTTTTATTATCTCTTCAAAAGGAGATGCATGATTCTATCAGGTACACAAGTAGAGTATGAAGCTGTGATGGAAGCAGCCAGGCTGATGCTAGCTTCCATTAGAACTGCCCCCAAGGCACGAGGGCTAGATACTATCAGTTCCTGCGTATTGACTGGAAATGACAAACAGAAAGTAGCTGACTGGTTGAAAGAACAGAAAGAACGACCTCAATTCTTTGAACGCGACGGGATGTGTGTGGAAAAGGCACAGGCATTACTTCTGGTGGGTGTGAAAGGTGAACCAGTAGACTTGAACTGTGGCGGATGTGGATTTGAAACCTGCGACAGCTTCAGAGAAGCCAAAAAGAAAAAGGGTAAAGACTATGCTGGACCGAACTGTGTATTCAAGTTGATAGACCTGGGTATTGCCTTAGGCTCTGCAGTGAAAACAGCTGGCTTCCTCAATGTGGATAATCGTATCTTCTATACCGCAGGTACAGCAGCAAAGCAGCTAGGGCTCCTAAAAGGAGCAGATATCATCATAGGTATCCCTTTAGCTCTGGCAGGGAAAAGCCCCTTCTTTGATCGGTAATCATTCGTAACTTGAAGAGCGATTAAAGCTTATAGTATTGCGACACAGGTTTGAGTAACCATGTCTCACAATGCAATAACTAAAATAGAAGTAGAATAATCAAGTAATCAACAAACAGTCAATATCACTTTGTCCGCAGCCATTTAACCATTCTCTGCATTTTCTTTTCTCTGCTTCTTTCTGCCCACAAATAGGCTTCATCCCTGGAATCTTTGGCTATCAATATGACCACTCTTCCCACCTCTGACCGACCTGTCCTCCCTTTTCTTTGGATAGATCGAATTTCAGAAGGTATAGGCTCATAAAAAACCACCAAATCCACTGCAGGGATATCCAGCCCTTCCTCTGCCACAGAACTGGCCACCAGTATGTTGTGTTCCCCTTTTCTGAATTTTTCCAGAATTTCTCTTTGTTCTTCCTGTTTTAACCCTTTGTCCGTTCTGGAGGATTGTCCCACGAATCGCACTGGTCTCGCATGAGGGATATCTGTAATTTCAGTTAGAATGGAGGCTATGGTATCCCTGTACTGGGCAAATACGATAATTAAAGAGGCATTCTTGGTATGAAGCTGTTTTTCCAGAACAGCCTTCAACGCATGCAATTTGGGATGGGATATCCTGGAGTACTCTTTTGCTTTCTCGTATACTGACTGAACGCGTTCATCATTTACCAGGATCTTTTCAGAG
>Ga0209635_10003090_pt1 | contig 12931 bp, 12 predicted proteins | sample DeeMarSWOR230_32_FD_187463 | JGI IMG/M metagenome (GOLD analysis project Ga0209635, IMG submission 187463) | Marine sediment microbial communities from White Oak River estuary, North Carolina - WOR-2-30_32 (SPAdes) (version 2) | ecosystem: Environmental > Aquatic > Marine > Intertidal zone >...
CAAAGATTTTGAGAAAAAAGACGATTCTCACTTATCAAGCCCATGTTAATCCTAAGAACTTTTTTAAAAAAATCATAGCTGTCTTAGAAAGATTTTCCCTAAAATATATTTTTGATTTTGTGATAGTTACCTCAGACACGTATAAAGAAAAAGTGAAAAGATTTTTTCCAGAAAAAAGGATGGAGACTATTCCCTTGTTGATTGAGGACAATTTTTTAAAATTTGGAAGAACAAAAAAGGAATGTAGAGAAGAATTATTTTTAGACAGTGGGAATTTAATTCTTTTTGTCGGGAAATTAGATTCTCACCATTATTACAAGGGAGTGGACGTTTTACTGAGGTCTGTAAAGCTTTTATCAGAGGATGGTAATTTTAAATTAATTTTGATAGGAGATGGTAACAAAAAGAAAGAATACGAAGAGATGACCTTATTCCTTGGAATAAAAGAAAAAGTAAAATTTGTTGGCCAGGTAACAGAATCTGAATTAATGAAATATTACAGGGCATCAGATGTTTTTGTTTTACCATCTAATTCTGATTCAGAAGGTTTTGGCTTTGTTTTACTTGAGGCGATAGCAATGTATTTGCCAGTTATTACCACTAATGTAGTTGGTTCTTCAAAAATGATAGAGAACACTAGTGCAGGAATAGTTATTCCTGCAAATGATGCAAAAACCCTTTCAGATTCTATAAAAATGTTATCCCAGGAAGAGTCTTTGCGAGAAGAATTAAAAGAAAACGGAGCTAAATTTATAAAGAGTTTTTCTATCAAAGAAAATATAAATAAATTCTTAGATGTTTACGAAAAGTTAAATTTAAAAAGATAATTAAAGATAAAAAAATGAAAAAGATATTGAAAAGAATAATTAATTATTTCTCAAATAAGTTTTACCTTAAAAGGCAGGCGGATACTGAATTTAATCCGGTAATATATTATTCTTTAAAGTCTGAAAACAAATTTCTGAAAATAATAGGAGTTTTTTTACCTTTTTTTATAAGAAAAAGATTATCAATTCTTATAACTAACAGTAGGATTGTGGAAGAACCTTTCGTTTTTATGAACCTTGATTTTCCTAAAGAATCAAAAATATTGGATTTGGGTTGTTGTTATTCAAAAATATCTCTTCAACTCGCTAGTTTGGGATGTAAAGTTACAGGAGTTGACCTTAATAAATATAATTATCGTCATCCTAATTTTGAATTTATTAGAAAGGACTTTTTAGAGGTTGATTTTCCAGATGACTATTTTGATTGTGTTCTTTCCGTTTCTACAATAGAGCATATTGGATTAGATTGCTACGGCGGAAAAGTTATTGAAGGGGGTGATAAAAAAACCGTTGAGAAAATATATAGAATCTTAAAGAAAGGTGGAAAGTTTATAATAACTGTTCCTTTTGGTAAAGCAAAATTAATGGAGGGGCAACGGGTCTATGATGAGAATTTGCTTGGGCAGTTGCTATCAAGTTTTCAGATAGAAAAAGAAAAATATTTTTCATATAAAGAAGGCTCTTGGTTGTCCGCAGAAAAAAGTTTTTTGGCTGATATTGACTTTTCAGACAATAGCCAGGGAGTAGCCCTCTTAGTTTGCAAAAAATATGAATAAAGAATTAGTTATAATTTATGATGGTCCGGATTTAAGTTCTGAACACATAATTTCTGTTCATAATGTTACTTACTATAAGAATTTTTTTAGCAAAATTCATATTCTTTATTGGTCAAAAGATAAAAATGTAGGAATGCAAAAAAGAGAGGGGGAAAGTTTAACTTTTTATCCCTATTCTCAACCTTATAATTCAGGATATATTACGGGTTTAAAATTCATGATTTGGATTGCAAAAACTCTTTTGAAGATTTGTAACAGTGCTAAAAAAGAAACTAAATTAATCTTTATGCCGGTGATTCCTATTTGGGCAGGCCTTCCTAGTTTAATTGTTGCTAAATTAAAAAGAAAAAAAATAGTTTTAAGATTAGAAGCTCAAAAAATTGATTACACAGAAAGGGAAGCTAGATTAGCAGGTAGCTCGAAATTATCTGTTTTTTTAAAATTATTATTTTTAAAAATAATTTACCGATTCACGTTGCCTTTCTATGATATGGTTGTGGGAATTTCAAAAGGAATATCAGACGAGGCAAGAAATTATGGGGCAAAAAAGACAATTACAATACCCATTGCAAATATTAAACCTTTTTTCTTTGAAAAGAAAAAGGAATTTGGGAACGAGAAACCAATTATTCTTTATGTAGGGCAAATAAAAAAAACAAAAGGGGTACATCTTTTAATTGAGGCAGTTAAAAAAATTCAAAATGAATCTAAATACGATGTTAAAATTTTGGCAGCAGGGAGAGTTACTAATCCAAAGGACAATGATTTTCAAAATGGGCTTCAAGAAATGGGAAAGAGTCTTGACCTAGAATTTTTAGGATGGGTACCCCATAAAGAGTTACCTGAAATTTATGAAGAGGCTGACATTTTTGTTTTGCCTTCTTATTCTGAAGCTTTGGGTATGGTGATAATGGAGGCTATGGCTTCTGGCTTGCCAGTAATAGCTACCAAGACAAGTGGAGCCGAATATTTAGTTGAACATGGAAAAACAGGATATTTAGTTCCAATAGGGGATGTAGATGAACTTAAAAATAAGATAAAGATATTACTTGAAAATTCTGATTTAAGAAAAAAAATGGGAGAGGCGGGCAGAGAAAGAGTAATAAAAATAATGAAAAAAGCTGATGAAAATAATAAAAAATTATGGAAAACCTTATAAACGATAAATTAAAAAATAGCAAACAGATAGAAAAAGATTGGGGTTCTGTTTGGGAACTTGAGGAGATAAAAGAAGCAGATGAAAAAGATCCTACTTTTGGGATTGTCTCGAGCATTCTGTCAAGATATTCGTTAGGGGCCCGAATACTGGATGCAGGAAGCGGCACAGGAAAATGGGTTTTTTTTACCCAAAGAAAAGGTTATGAAGCTTATGGAATCGATATTGTTCATAGGGTGATAAAAAGATCCTGTGAATATGCAAGAAATAATAGTTTGGATTGTAAATTTAAAGTAGGGGATGTACGACGAATGTCTTTTCCTGATAATTTCTTTGATGTAATAATCAGTTTTGGGACGATTGAACATTTTCCTGAAAGCTCAGTGGCAGTAAAGGAATTCTATAGAACCTTGAAAATTGGAGGCACTTGTTTTATTACTACTCCGAATATTTATTGTGTTCGTACTTTTATTACTCGGCCGATATTAAAAATTTTAAAAAATCCTCGTTTAGGCTACCAAGGATATGAAAAATCTTTTACTCCTAATCAATTGTTTAAAATGATGAAAGATGCAGGATTTAAGAATCTTAAATTTGGAATTTTACCAGACGGGATATTACTTGGTAACTTCTATAAATTTATTCCCATTGCTGGAAAATATCTAGCAAATTTTTTTAGAAAAATAAGTTTTTGGATAGAGAAACGCCAATCAAAATTTGGCCATACTTCTTTTTGTATCGGGACAAAATAAAAATATGAAATGTTCAATTGGGGTTTTTGCTTACAATGAAGAAAAAAATATCGGAAGCTTGCTTGATGCATTGCTGAACCAAGAATTAAATCAAGTAGAAATTGATGAGATTTTTGTTGTTGCTTCAGGTTGTACCGATAAAACAGTATCCTTTGCTCAGGAATTTGAAAAAAAAGACCCCACGCCAGAGCAAATTCAGCATAGGGCGGATCCCAGAGTTAAGGTTTTAGTTCAAGAGAAAAGAGAAGGAAAATATTCTGCAATAAACCTATTCTTAAAAAATGCCAAAAATGAAATTTTAGTAATGGAAAGCGGAGACACTATTCCTGATAAAAATGCAGTAGAAAGATTAGTTTTTCCTTTTTCTGATTCAAAGACGGGAATGACAGGAGCAAAACCCGTTCCAATAGACAATCCCAATACTTTTTTAGGATTCACAACTAATTTGCTGTGGGACTTACATCATCAAATTTGCTTAGAAAATCCAAAAATGGGAGAGATGGTGGCTTTTAGAAAAGTAATTTCAGAAATTCCGCCAATAGCAATGGATGAGGCTACTATAGAGTACTTGATTAAAGATAAGGGTTATAAAGTTATTTATGTTCCTGAAGCTATAGTGTATAATAAAGGACCGGAAACAATTTCTGATTTTTTAAAACAGAGACGAAGAAATTTTGCAGGGCATCTTCACTTAAAAGAAAAGTTTGGATATGAAGTTTCTACTTTAAATCCTTTTAAAGTATTTTCTTTAATTTTAAAGAATTTTAAATTGGATTTAAGACATTTATTATTTACTCCTTTTTCAATATTTCTTGAGGGCTTGGGCAGATTTTTGGGCTGGTGGGATTATAGAATAAAGAAAAAGGATTATGTTATTTGGGATCTTGCCAGCACTGCCAGAAAGGTGATTAAATAATATATATTTATATATATATTAACGATTTGTAATTCTAAACTATTTTTATATGAGTGTTAACATAGGAATAATCGGATGCGGCTATTGGGGTCCGAATTTAGTAAGGAATTTTACTAAGATTAGCGACTCCAAAGTTATTTTTGTTTCCGATTTAGATCAATCACGACTTAATTATATAAAAAAACTTTTTCCAAACTTGGAAGTTGTTAGAGACTATAAAAAAATATTAGAGAACAAAAATATAGACGCTATAGCAATAGCAACTCCTATTAGTACACATTTTCAGATTGCAAGAGATGCTCTTTCTTGTAAAAAACATGTGCTAGTAGAAAAACCAATAACCAAAAGTCTGTCTGAGGCAAGACAGCTTATTGAAATAGCTAAAAAAAATAATAGGGTTTTAATGGTCGGGCATACATTTCAGTATAATCAGGCGGTTAGAAAATTAAGAGACATAATTAAAAAGGGCGAACTCGGAAAAGTGTTATACGCATACACGACCAGGGTAAATCTTGGTTTATTTCAAGACGATATTAATGTAATCTGGGATCTATGCCCCCACGACATTTCAATTTTGAACTATCTTTTTGATAGTATTCCAAAAAGTGTTAAAGCCAATGCATACTCCCATTATAAAAAAGGAATAGAAGACACAGGGTTTGTTTTATTACATTATCCCGGAAATATTATAAGCCATCTTCATGTAAGCTGGCTCGATCCTTTAAAAGTCAGAAGAGCTGTGCTTGTTGGAGATAAAAAAATGGCGGTTTACGACGACCTAAACGCCGTGGAACCAATAAAGATATTTAATAAAGGGATTATAAAGCAAGCTTATTATGATACTTTTGGGGAATTCAAATTAATGTATAATCGGGGAGATATTTATTCTCCTAAAGTTGAAAACGTAGAGCCATTAGAAACCGAATGTAAGCATTTTTTGGGCTGTATAAAAGATAATTTGGTCCCTTTGAGTGATGGTAAGTCTGGCTTAGAGGTAGTGAAAGTTTTAGAGGCAGCGCAAAAATCATTAGAAAACAATGGGAAAACAATAAGAGTTTAAGAAATGAAAAATAAATTCAATGTGATTTCAAAAGATGTGGAAATTGGGGAAAATGTTATGATTTATAATTTTGTTAATCTTTACGGGTGCAAAATAGGAGATAATTCAAAAATTGGTGCTTTTGTAGAAATTCAAAAAGGAGTTAAAATTGGGAAAAGTGTAAAAATATCAACTCATACTTTTATTTGTGAAGGGGTAACTATTGAGGACAATGTTTTTGTCGGGCATAATGTTTCTTTTATAAACGATAAATATCCGAGGGCAACAACAGGCAATCGACTTCAGGGTGAGGAAGACTGGAAAGTTATCCCAACCTTAGTTAAAAAAGGAGCTTCTATAGGAACTGGTGTTACTGTATTATGCGGTATAACTATCGGAGAGAATGCGATAATAGGAGCAGGTAGTGTGGTAACCAAGGATGTTCCTCCGAATACTATTGTTGTTGGTAATCCAGCAAGAATTTTAAGAAAAATAAAATCAAATGAAAAATGAAAATACCCTTTGTAGATCTAGAAGCCCAATATCTTTCAATAAAACCGGAAATTGACTTGGCTCTAAGAAAGATAGTAGAGTCAGGACGTTTTATTCTGGGAGAAGAAGTTGAGCTTTTTGAAAAGGAATTTGCAGATTATTATGGTACAAAATATTGTATAGCCTTAAATTCAGGGACTTCGGCCCTTCATCTTTCTCTTTTGGCTAATAATATAGGCCCCGGGGATGAGGTGATTACTCAGCCCAATACTTTTTTTGCTACTTGTGAGGCAATATCATATATTGGAGCCAGGCCTGTTTTTGTTGATATAAATCCAGATGACCACACTATTGACGTTTCAAAAATAGAAAGAGTAATAACTAAAAGAACAAAAGCGATTATTCCCGTCCATCTCTTTGGCAATCCTACGGATATGGATAGTTTAATGAAAATAGCGAAAAAGAATAATTTAGTTGTAATTGAAGATTCAGCTCAAGCTCATGGAGTTTCTTATAAAAAGAAAAAGTTGGGTTCTTTTGGTAACACAGGGTGTTTTAGTTTTTATCCAACAAAAGTTCTCGGAGCTTATGGCGAGGCTGGGGCGGTGGCTACAAGTGATAAAAAGATAGAGAAAAAGATCAGGATGTTACGAGATCATGGGCAATCAAAAAAATATTACCATAAATTCATAGGTTATAATTACAGGATGGATGGCTTTCAGGGAGCTGTTTTAAGAGTAAAATTAAAAAGACTTGACGATTGGGTTTCAAAGAGAAGAAGCAATGCAAAACTTTATAACTTTCTTTTAAAGGGCTCGGGCGTGATTACTCCCCCTGCCCGTCTTCTGGTAATATCTAATTTCCAATATTACGTTATAAGATGTAAGAAAAGAAATGCTTTAAAGGATTATTTGATTAGGAATGGCGTCTCTGCCTTAATTCATTATCCGGTTCCGATACATCTTGAGAATTCTTATAAGCACCTAGGATATAAAGAGGGAGATTTTCCGATTACTGAGAAATACGCCAAAGAAATCTTAACTTTACCAATGTATTCTGAGCTTGAAAAATCACAAATAAAATATATTGCAGATTTAGTAAAAAGGTTTTATCGTGAAAAAAAACAAAAGTAAAAGTATATCCGTAATAATACCTGCTTTTAACGAACAAGAAAATATTGAAAAAGCAGTGAAAAGAACTTTTGATTTCCTTTGTTCTATATTCGAAAAATTTGAGATAATCGTGATAAACGACGGTAGCACTGACAAAACAGGAGAGATTTCAGAAAGATTGTTAAAGTCAATATCAAATTTAAAAGTTCTTCATCATCAGCAAAATAAAGGAATGGGAGCTGCAGTTTGGACCGGCATTAAAAATGCAGAAAATGAACTAATATTTTCTAGTTGTGCCGACCTCCAGTTTGACATAAAAGAGCTTGAAAAATTTCTGCCCTTTGTTGAAAAAACGGATGTAATAATAGGGTATCGCTTAAAGAGAGAGTATTCATTGTATAGGAAATTTAATACTGCTTTTTACCATTTTTTAATCAAGCTGTTATTCGGCCTAAATGTAAAAGACCCGGCCTGGGTTAAGCTTTTTAAGAAAAAAGTATTTGATGAAATTTCTATTGTCTCAAAAGGATTTTTCTGGGAAGTAGAGATATTGGTAAAAGCAAAGAGAAAGGGTCTTTTAATAACGGAAGTCGGGGTTCATTCCCATAAAAGAAAAGCCGGGGAAGAAAAAGGAAAAAGCCCAAAAAGAATCATTGAAATTTTCTTTTCCATGCTAAGATTCTGGTACGAACTTAATTTTGGAAAATAAAAATGATTTCAATTTAATATGGAGCAGCAAAAAAATCAAAACAGGAATTATTTATTTATTTTTTTGGTATTTTTGATAGTAACCGCTTTTTGGATTTCAACAAAAGATATTCCTTATTGGTGGGATTCAGCAGGTTTTATTATTAATGCGGCAAGATACTACATTGAAACCAATTTTAATTCTTTTATTTTTCCTTCTGATTCTAAATTTTCAGCAATGGCTCATCCTCCTCTTTTTCCATTCCTTTTAGCTTTAACCTGGAAAATATTTGGCGAATCTCTCCTAGTTTCTCATGCTTTTTACTATATTTTTATTTTATTGACAGGGCTTTTTGCTTTTTTCTTGACAAAGAAGATAGTAGATTCCGAACATGATTTAGTGAGTTCTATAATTGGAATTCTTGTTGTGCTGGTTCTATTTTTTACACCTGTATTTTTAGCTCAAGTAGGCATTATTTATGTTGAAATTCCAGCTGCAGCTTTTGCTCTTGCCACTGTTTATTTTTTCTTAAAGAGAAGGCCAAAATTATACTTTGTTTCTGCTTTTTTAATGCTGTTTATGAAAGAAGTTTCAGTGGTAATAATCCTGGCTGTTTTATCTACCCTTATTCTCAAGTTTTTAAAAAATTATTTGAAAGAAAAGAAGCCTGACTTTAAAAAATTGGTAAAAGAGTTAATAATATATGGTTCGCCAATCATTTTATTGGTTGGTTGGTTTGTTTGGCATAAAATTGAAACGGGCTGGCTTTTTGCAGTGCCTTACTATCAAGAGCAATTTAGTGAGAATATCTTTTCTTTCGATGCCAGAAGATTTATGATTGTTTTTAGATTTTTCTTTCTAAAGCAATGGAGATTGCTAGTAACTCTTGGGGTATTACTTTTTCTGTCTTTTATTCTGTTGCAAAAAAAGGAAAGAAGGATATTATTTTCTGAAAAGTTTTTATTATTGATTTTAATTGCCATTTTTGTTCCTTTTATTTTTGGCAAGCTTGAGTTTCTGCACCGTTATATTGTTTTTGGTTTGGCATTTTTTTATATTTTGTTCTTTTATTCTTTTTCCTTCCTCTTGAAAGAAAGGGTTAAAGAAGAACAAATAACAATATTGGCTGGAACAACAATTTTTTTATTATTATTATTTTATTTTTCATGGAATGATCATCGGGAAATTAAAAATTGGCACTTTCCGCCTCTTGAAGAAAACTTAGAATATCAAGATGTAATTTCTATTGGTAAGGAAATGGTAGAATTTATTGGAAAGTATTATCCAGATGCCGTTGTCTGGACAGGATTTCCGGCAAATATAATGCTTTCTCAACCTTTTCAGCATTATGGCTCAAAACAAATAGAAACTAGAATTTGTAAGGACTACAAGGAGGGAGATAGGGTAGATATAATTGTTTTTGATCTTTTGAGTCCTCCTCAAATAGATTGTTTGAAAATAATTCAGTCGCAAAGTTTTTCACCCTTAATAAGGTTTGAAAAAAATGGAAAATGGATGGAAATATACAAAGCGCAGAATTATGAATAATGAATAGTCCTTTCTTTCTTACTTGTGATTCATAATTCTTAATTCTTCGGCATGAAATCTTTAATAATTATTCCCACATATAATGAAAAAGAAAATATAAGGGAATTGGTTCCTCAAATTTTGAATTTGGTAGAGCAATTTCATGTTTTGATAGTAGATGATAATTCACCTGATGGAACAGGCAAGGCAGCTGAAGAACTTGCAAAAAGATTTGACCGTGTTTATGTTCTGCACAGGGAAAACAAAAAAGGGCTTGGCAGGGCTTATATTGCAGGGTTTAAATGGGCTTTAGAAAGAGATTTTGATTTGATTTTTGAAATGGATGCAGACGGTTCTCATTTGCCTGAATTTCTGCTAAAGTTTTTAGAAAAAATAAAAGATTATGATCTGGTGGTTGGCTCCCGTTTTTGTAAAGGAAGATTAAGCGTTGTAAATTGGGATTTAAAAAGGGTTTTTTTGAGCGTGGCTGCCAATTTTTATGCCGGATTAATTACCGGTGTCCCGGTTTCTGACGCAACAACAGGGTTTAAATGTTTTAAAAGAAAAGTTCTGGAAAAAATTGATTTGGACAAAATTTGCTCTGAAGGTTATTCTTTTCAGATTGAAATGAACTGGAGAGCAAAAAAAGAAGGTTTTAAGATAGGTGAAATTCCTATTATTTTTTATGAAAGAAAACATGGTGAATCAAAATTATCTACAAATATTATTAGGGAGGGACTCTGGGTTTTATGGAAAATGAGATTTCGCAGGTAAAGAAAATATTTCAGAGCTTTTTAGATAAAAAAAAGCTGGCAATTCCAGCTTTACTTTTTATTTTTGTTTTTTCTGTTTTTTTATATACATCTCCTCGTTACCAAACAGGATATGCTGATTCAGAAGAATTAATGGCTGCAGCTTATACTTTGGGAATTCCTCATCCTCCTGGTTATCCTTTATTTGTGGTTTTTTCAAGGCCATTTATTTTTTTACCATTTGGAACAACAGCTTTTAGGTTTTCTATTTTTTCCTCTTTTTTTGGAGCCTTGACCTGTGTTTTGGTTTATTTGACAATTTTAAAAATACTTGGATATGAATCAAGAAGCACGAATCATGAATTAAGAATTAAAAATACATACTTTATAATTCCCGCCTTGGCAGGTGCTCTTTGCTTGGCTTTTTCCTACAACTTCTGGCTTTATTCAATAGTTCCTGAAGTGTTCTGTGTTGCTAATTTTTTTGTTATTTTATTGATTTTTATTTTAATTTCCTGGCATAAGGAAAAACAAAAATTACAGGAAAAATACCATGTGTTTTTGTTTTCTTTTTGTTTTGGTTTGGCATTTTTATCACAGCAAATAATTGTTCTTTTTATACCTGCTTTTTTATATCTTATTTGGAAAATTGATAAAAAGCTTTTTATTCCTTCAAAAAAATGGATAATAATTTTTTTGGGTTTAATCTTGGGATTGTCTTTTTTAATTTATTTTCCCTGGGCTGCAAAAAAGAAACCTCAAATAGATTATGGAAATCCAACTAATCTTGAAAGATTAATTAATCTTATTTTTAGAAAAGCTTATGGAAAAGGAGATGGCCTATTTTCTGCCTATATTCCAGGTGAAATTAATATAAAAGAGAAAATTCAAATTTCTTTTCAATATTTTCCTTTTTTGGTTGAACAATTCACCCCAATTCTTATTTACTTTGGCTTGATAGGTGTAATTTTTCTTTTTCAGAAAAAATACAGGCAGATTGGAATTTTTCTTTTGCTGGCTTTGTTTTTTTCCGGACCCTTTTTTAGTTTTTGGAGCTGGGCAGAAATAAAGGATTTGCGCTATATTCATCTAGGAGGCCAGGAAAGAATGGTTCTTAGCTCATTTGTTGTTTTTTCATTGTTTATTGGAATAGGTGTTTTTTATTCCTTAAAAATCTTAAGAAAAAGAAACCTTTCTTTTAAGGCAATATCTTTAATCTTATTTTTATTATTGGCTTTGCCTGTTTTTCCTTTTTTTGATAATTTTTCTGCAGTTTCCAAAAGAAATTTTGTTTTAGGAAAAGATTTTGCTGAAAACTTATTTTTAAATATTGAAAAAGACGCTATTTTCTTTGTAAGAGGGGACAGGCCCACTTTTGCAGCTTTTTATTATCAATTGGTTGAAAAAAAGAGACAAGATGTTACTGTTTTATCTTTTGGGTCCAGTTCCTGGAATATTGATAGATTAAAGGAAAAAGAACCTTATTTGTTTGATACTAAAACAAGAACCACTCTGGCTGTAATTAGAGATATTATTCAGGAAAATATTTATAAAAGGCCTATTTATATTACAGCTGTAGAAAGAGAAGAACAGATTCAGCTTGGGCTTTCAGGTAACCCTTTTCTTATGAGTCCTAAGGGAATTATATTTAAAATAACAAAAGATTTTGAAACAGGTGAAGGTTTTTTTGAAAAATTAGTTTGGAATAGCCCAAAAACAATTGATTCTTATTATGACTGGTATTCAAAAGCTTTAATTGAGCAATATCTTATTGGTCTTTCTAATAATTTTCATACTTATTATGGTTTTGGATATTATGATTTGGCAGAAAAAGAATTAAAAAAACTAATAGAAATTGCACCTATTCATTATATGACTCAAAAAGCAATTTATAGTTTTTCAAATATTAAAGAAAAAGAATCAATGCCCAAAATGTTTACTTTAGCCACTCCTGAAAAACACATAGAACAGGCAAATTTCTATCTTGAACAGGAAAAAGCTGCAGAAGCTATGAGCGAATACTGGACAGCAGTTTATATTGAACCTTCCAATAATATTTACAGATTTCAATTAGCATGGTTATATGAGATTTTAGGCTGGGATTATGAAGCAATTGAACAATATGATTTCATATTAAAAACAGAAACAGAAAACAAAGAGCTTTTGGAAAAAACAAAACAAAGATTAGAATTATTAAAATAAAAATAAAAAAAAAGAATATACTATTGACAAGTAAAAAATGATATAATTAGGTAGTATAAATCTGCACTGGAAGGAGGAGCAATGAATACGATGTGCGCGGTGTCGGGTCCGTTGCTTGCAAAGCAAATCAGGGACATGCAATTGTCATCCACACGACAATTGTATAGATTGCCTTTCTCTTGCGAGGATGTTGCTTTCAGGCAGTTGCCTGACATGATGGCAAGAGCTCGTTTAAGAGCCTCCGTCGAGGAGGCTCTTTCACTTTTCTAAAAACTCTTTTACTAATTTTTCTGCTTGCTTTTGGTTTTTAATCCAAATTATTCTTTTGTCTTTTTTAAACCAGGTTATTTGTCGCTTTGAATAGTGTTCAATTTCTTTTTGAAGCCTTTCTAACATTTGTTTATAAGAAACTTTTTTTTGCAAATATTTTGAAACCCAGCGATATTCCATTCCAAAGCTTTCTAATCTTTTCCAGGAAATCCCTGATTTTTTTAAATCTTTTACTTCTTTTATCATTCCTTTTTTTAATCTTTTTTGAAGCCTTTTTTCAATTAAAGAATTTAATTGTTTTTGAGGCTTTTTGATTCCAATTATTAAAACAGGAAAGCCAAGAGATTGTTTTTTTAAGGCAGGTATAACAGCTTTTGTTTTTTTTGAAATTTCAATTGCCCTGACTAATCTTCTTTTATTGT
>Ga0209635_10003091_pt1 | contig 12931 bp, 8 predicted proteins | sample DeeMarSWOR230_32_FD_187463 | JGI IMG/M metagenome (GOLD analysis project Ga0209635, IMG submission 187463) | Marine sediment microbial communities from White Oak River estuary, North Carolina - WOR-2-30_32 (SPAdes) (version 2) | ecosystem: Environmental > Aquatic > Marine > Intertidal zone >...
CTCCCAGCTTCTTGTTTTACTGATGATGCCTATACCTGTACTACACCACCTCAAGAGATGGGGCCCGACCATCCTTGTTCTAACTGACCTTTTGCAAAACTCTTATTCTAAGAGACAGGTAAACAAACTGTTGAACGAGTGACATACTTAAATGAAAAGGGGCCTGTACCATTCTGTTTTTGGCATAGGCCCCAAATTGACATACTACCTCATATCATTTCCACCAAAGTGGAAATTGAAGCCGTCTTACATCAATTTCCCACATCAGAAGATACTTAGTTTCCTTCGCAGACAGAAACAAGATCCAACCAGAAGGGAACTTCAGTGCCGGAACACAATATCTCAAGTTTGACAATGTCGATCAAGACTTCTGAGGTATAGTGATACTCCGCCCACTCGGTCGTCAGCTCAAAGTCTGTTGCGCCCCAAGCATTAATGGAGTTGTCCTCTGCTTTCAACTGTAGGGTCAGGGGACGGGGAGCTTCCGCTTTGGCCCAGAAACTGACATCGTAGTTCTTGTCCATATCGACGAATATGGGTAAAGACAGCACGATGAAATGCCAGTTTTCAATTCCTTTGGGCTCAATCCTAAGGCTCTTTGTGCCATGAATAGACTCGGTATCGACGATCGTGGCATTACTACCTGCACCCTCTGCTGGATTCCAAGTGCACCATTGTGCCCAATCCGGATCATCTAAGATCGCCTCATCCTCTTCAAAACTTGGATTTTGCAATAGGTTCACTCTATGACCGGCGAGGTAAAGAATCTCTCCATCGGACAAACCCCGGTTGTACATGGCGACCTCATCAATCCCGCCAATCCAATCGCACCCCCACCCATCCGAGCCGATGAGGACAGGGGCTTCGCTGCTGGTAATTTGACCCATTGCAGTCGAATCGGTTTCCGCACCATCGAGATAGCATTTCAGCGTCTCGCCGTCATGCGAGCACGCGATATGGCACCACTCGCCTTGCACCAGGTTTTGGCCGACGTAGGCCCAGGCCCTGGGCGAGGTATTGAACGTAAACGCCATGTAGGGCAGAGGGCTGCCCCAGCCGTATCGAACCTGCCAGCTCCAACCAACGCCGCTCATCGCCTTGGCCATTGGCGCCGTCTCTGTGCCCTGTCCTTCCGGGTCATCGGCGTCCGGTCTTATCCAGAGGGCTAAGGAGATCGGACCGGTGACGTCCAGGCTGGCGTCATTGCCGCAATCGATATAGTCTCCGCCGCCACCGGGCGCGCCCAAGCCGTGAAACTCCAGCGCTGTCCCCTCGACGCCGGCGATCCATGTGGGATTGCCCACGATAGTGCCGTCGTTGCCGTTGCCCGAGCCATCGAGCACATCGTTCTCGAATGCGTAGGACGCAACAAGACCATTCGTGCCGGGATCAACCGGTACGGGACGCTTACCTGTAAGATACAGAAGCTCACCCTCAGACAAAGCCCTGCTATAGGCCCGCACGTCATCGATCAGGCCATGGAATGTTGCTCTCAGGCCGCCGGGATCGCTAAGTGGGCTGTTACCGATCGCCACAGCCACGTTGGGATCGGTCTGGATCGCACCAGTCTTGTCCGTGTTCATAATTTCCACAGCGTTGTGGTATAGCCGCATCTTGCTGCCGTCGTAGGTTGCTGCCACGTGCGACCATACACCAGCCTCAAGATATCCAGTGTCACTAAACATTGTCGTGGTACCACCGTCACCACCTCCATCGTCCGTCTTCAGTCGCATCCGAAGCGCCGTGCCGTCTGTGTACGTGCTCAGCATCCACCAGATGTCAATTGAAGACCAGGATTTCTGTTTGGTGATAATGCGGGCGTCTCCAATATCGAAGCCATCGGGCCTAATCCACGCCGCCAGGGTGATACCGGGCCCAACCACATCGAATGGATCCACGGACACCCAATTAATAGTACCAGGATCTGTCGCGTGATGGACTCCGTCGGAGTACCCGTCAAAGGAAAGCGCGTCACCGTTCACGGGAGATCCCTCACCCGCCCAGGCCACTCCACCTTTGAGCGTGCCGTCGTGGCCACCGACAATATCTGCCGCCGTGTTGCCGGCACCTTCATCCAACGGCCAATGTGCCACCAGACCTTCGGCGCTGGGCTTAACCGGCTCCGGCGGCCCGGTCTGACCCAGCGCATAGTCGACTGCCGCTCCTAACAGTGCATAAGCGTTCTCACTAAGCACAGGATAGCAATTCGCGTGAAAGCCGAAACCGATACGGATATCCGCTGCAACCTGAGCACTGCCGTCCGCCGGAGCTACAGGCAGAGCCGCTCCCTTCTCGTAGACAAAAATAACATCGTAGGTCACGGTGTCACTTAACGTGGCTGTGGCAATGACGGTCGCCTCTGGCCCTGTGATGCCCTTGCCAAGATTGCACCCGGCGAGAATGTCAGTGAGAACGGCCACGGTCCCGCTGAGACCTGCGGCCAGATAGTGTTCAGGATCGACGATCTCCACGTCTGTAGTGACCGCAGGATCGTCTCCGCCACTACCTTCGGTCAAACCCATTTCATCCCAGGCCCACGGCTCGCCAACGATCATCGGAACTTCGATTTCTGTGATCTCGTTTTTGATCCCGCCGGAACCCACGGATTCGGAAATAAAGACCAAATCAGCGGCAGCCGCGGCGGCCTCAGTAGTGGCTTCATCTTCATCGTCATCGATATACATTACCGTGTGCCCAAGGCCTTCCATGAAGGCTTTAAGGGCGTCGTCCTCCACTGCTGTCATCGAGGAGACAAATAAAATATCTGCCCCTCGGGTTGCCGTGGCTGAAAGGCCAAGGGCTATGGCCAGACAGAATAAAGGGATTAGGAGTTTTTTCTCAAACATAATTCTTTCCTCCAAATAAGGTTTCCTGTTTGCAGACCAAGAACTCTCAAAGAGACACAACGCGACCGAAACCGGCAGAAGACAATGTGGGACATAATCATCCTCCTTCAACAAAGTTAGACCAACCTCGCTTTGGCCACGCGCCAAAGCACTCCTTGCCTTCGACAAGCATCAATGATTGCTCTTTCTTATTTTGTGTCTGTCTCAGACAAGCTCAAATAAAACAACCGATGATAATTGTCACCTTCACTACACTGCAAATCTGTTCGAAATGATTTCTCTCGACTCAAGATTACCTCCTTCCTTCGCAAAACCTATTTGAGCCGTTAGCTGAAATGGATGAATCCTAACTGCCGACCAAAAAGCTCTTACTTGAAGCTCTGTGACTCGCATCACGTCATACACAGCAATTCCTCCTCCATCGCGAAACGGAAGAGTTTTGCCCGCTGGATGGCCTCGAAACGACAGATGCCCGCCCGTGCAGGCACTAATTTCACTGACATTATGTATATCACATTACATACCTTTCCGTCAAGGAAAATCCGTCCGCCAATAGTAGCAGCCATGCGCGACATGACCCCTATCCCAAGGAGATACAGCCAGGATTTCTCGCCGGCACTGAATTTGGCGGCGGGATGTTTGGCTTAGGCCGTATTCTGAGGGTAGTTTGCTGCACACGAGCTTGATTATCATCTGAAATACCGCTAAGATGTAGTTCAGTTGGAATGAGTATCATCCAGCCACCTGGGACTTTTCAAGACCCGGTGGATTTTCGACTGATGCCGCCGGATTTAGGCACCGTTATGAGAGCCTCATTGAGAATAAAGCTGGTTACGTGTTTTTTAGCCGTGATTCTGATATGCGGCTTGGTTGCGACCCTTGTAGGGACGCAACTCATCGGCACAGGTATCATCCATCAGGCGCAGGACAAGGTGCGAAATGACCTGAACTCCGCCAGAGTAATCTATCGACAAGAGGGCGAGCATCTCAAAGATACCGTACGGCTCACGGCCCTGAGATTTTTCATAAAGGATGCCTTGCTGAACAATGACATGACGACATTGGCAGAAGAGCTGGGGAGGGTACGAAAGGCTGAATCTTTGGATATCCTGACTCTCACGGATCGGAGCGGTCGGGTTCTCGTTCGGCTTCGAAATCCTTCCATTTCCGGCGATAGTCAGGCGGGGGATGACCTTGTAAACCATGTCCTGTCCACCGGGGAAGTCATCGCCGGCACTGTGATCGTGCCCGAGGAGGAACTTGAGAAAGAAGGGGCCGACCTAGCAAAGCAGGCGCGCATAGAATTCATTCCCACGCCCAAAGCAAAACCGACACAGGAGACCCGGCAGACCTCCGGAATGATGATAAAAGCCGGCGCACCGGTCCACGGGTATGATGGGCGACTGCTAGGGGTCCTGTATGCGGGGAACTTGCTTAACCGGAACTACAAGATTGTTGACAAGGTCAAAGACACCGTGTATCAAGCCGTCAAATACGAGGGCAAAGATATCGGCACGGCGACCATCTTTCAAGGTGGTCTGCGCATATCAACGAACGTAAGGAGAGAAGATGGGACGCGTGCGATCGGAACACGCGTGTCAGAGGCGGTGCATGAGCAGGTGCTCATCAAGGGGTTGCCGTGGATAGACAGAGCCTTTGTCGTGAATAACTGGTATATCGCCGCATATGAGCCCATACGAGATATCCGGGACGAGATCGTGGGCATTTTGTATGTCGGGATTCTGGAGGAGAAATTCGTCGATATGCGAAACAGAGCGACCGCCATGTTCCTGGGGATCGCATGTGCGGGGATGATTATTGCCCTGCTTGTTTCGAGCTTTTTGGCGAAGGGCATGTTGCAGCCGATCAAACAATTGGTCTTTGCGTCCCATCAGTGGGCCGACGGCAACCTTAACTACCGGATCGAGACGACTCAGAAGGACGAAGATGAAATAGCAGAATTGACCGATACGTTCAACATGATGGCCTCTTCGCTCAAAGAACGGGACGAACGGCTGAAAGAGTACACTCAGCAGCAGATCATGAAGTCGGAACGGCTCGCGACTCTGGGACAGCTGGCTGCCGGAGTGGCCCATGAAATCAACAATCCACTCGGTGCTATCTTGATGTACTCCCATTTGTCCTTGGAAGAAACGCCGGCGGAAGATTCTCGGCGTAAGAACTTGGAAAAAGTGGTTGGGGAAGCCACAAGATGTAAGAACATCGTACACGGCCTGCTCGACTTCGCTCGGCAAAGGGAGCCGAACGTGGAGCTGGCGGACGTCAACGAGATATTGAGACGAACGTTATCCTTGCTTGAGAGCCAGGCACAATTCCAGAATATCACGGTAACCGCCACGTTTTGTCCCTCTCTGCCAAAAGTCATGATAGACAGCGGTCAGATGCAACAGGTTTTCACCAATATCATCTTGAATGCGGCCGAGGCTATTGAGGGGAAGGGAGAGGTGACTGTGGCCACCAGGACGGTAGACGGGGGCGAGTTTATCGAGATTCAATTCACGGATACCGGTTGTGGCATCCCCCAGGAGAATCTCGAAAAGATATTTGATCCATTTTTCACCACGAAAGAGGTGGGACGCGGAACGGGACTGGGCTTGGCCGTCAGCTACGGTATCATTGCCAAACATCAAGGGACTATCGAAGTCAGAAGCGACCCGGGCAGGGGGACGACGTTCATTGTGAGACTACCTTTGAAGGTGAAGGTTTGAATGTTCGGTCAGGCACGTATTTTAGTGATTGACGACGAGGAATCCATTCGGGATTCGTGCCGGCAGGCGCTCGCGCGGAAGGCAAGCCGCGTTGAAGTCGCTGGGGACGGTCTGACAGGATTGGGTATACTGGAAAAAGAAGCGTTTGACCTAGTGATCCTTGACTTGAAGATGCCCGGCCTAAGCGGTATGGACGTGTTGGATAAGATCGAACAAAAGTATCCGGAGGTGGTGGTCGTTGTGATTACCGGGTACGCCACGGTGGAGTCTGCCGTCGAGGCCATGAGACGTGGTGCGTACGATTTCATTCCCAAGCCTTTCACGCCGGAGAGTCTCAGAGCGACTGTCGGCCGAGCCCTCGACAGGAGAGAGTTGGTTCTAGAGAATATTCTGCTTCGAAGCGAGCTGGAGGCAAACGTCGGGTCCGAGGTGATCATCGGTCAGAGCAAGGCAATGAAAGAGATCGAGGAGATCGTGCGGAAAGTGAGCCCGACCGATACGACGGTTCTGATCTCCGGAGAAAGCGGTACCGGCAAGGAACTGGTAGCCAGAGCGATACACCGCCACAGCCGTCGCAAGGACAAGCCCTTTGTCGTGGTCGACTGCGGGAGTCTGGTGGAGAACCTGTTTGAGAGTGAGCTGTTCGGACACGTTAAGGGGTCCTTCACCGGCGCGACAGCCACGAAATATGGCCGGCTGGAGCTGGCTAATGGGGGAACGGTGTTCTTCGACGAGATTGGCAACATCGGTGTGAATGTCCAAACAAAACTGCTTCGTGTGCTCCAGGAAAGGGAGATCACGAAAGTTGGCAGTTCACAGGTCATCAAGGTGGATGTGCGAGTGGTTGCCGCGACCAACAAAGACCTGCAGAAGGCGACACAAGCGGGAACGTTTCGTGAGGACTTATTTTACCGCTTGAGCGTCGTGCCCGTTACCCTTCCGTCCCTGCGTGAAAGACGAGATGATATTGAGCCGCTGGCCAACTACTTCCTCAAGAAATACAACCAGAAGAGGAAGACGAATGTACGGGCGATCTCCGCTCACGCCATGAAGGCCCTGGTCGAATACGACTGGCCCGGGAACGTCAGAGAGCTTGAGAACGCCATTGAGCGGGCGGTCGTGCTGACTGAGAACGATACCGTTGAACCTTCCGATCTATTGTATTACGGGCTGACGTCTGCGACGCCGCCAAAGTCGGACGTGAATAAGCCCCGGCGTCTCGCGGATGTGGAAAAGGAGCATATCGCCCGGACACTTAAGATGTTCGACGGACACAAGGGCAAGACGGCGAAATGCTTGGGAATAGATCGAAAAACGCTCCGCTCCAAGCTCAGGCGATATGCGATCAAATAGAGCCCCAAGGGTGCAAACCTCCCCATCATTGGGGCGCAATGCCCCATACTGAGACCCTCTCCCAAAGACATGTGGCAGGCGGAAAACACCTTAAAGCACGAGATAAACTCTTTATTGTGAGCCACTTAAAGGAGACTCTCGCTGGTTCGCTGCTGCATGGCACAGCCCTTGCTACGTAAGACTGTTGAGTCGGGCCGCTCGCAGCGTCTCGGCATAGAACAAAGACGCTGCGAAGGCTCGTGTGAGCGTGAAATGATTTAGCTCCATGGTGGCTATGAACAGATGAGGCTGGCAAGCAAGAGAATTCTGATTGTGGACCCCGATAGCGAAGCCGCCCGGGAGGTGGCGTCCATTCTCGTTGAAGAAGACTTTGACGTCGAAGTCAGTGCCAGTATGAGCGCGATGGCGGAAAGGATCCGGGATGCCCAGTTCGATTGCGTCATTATGGATGTGGATTTGCCTGAGATGCCCGGCTATAAAGCCGTCTCAATCCTCAAGACCATTGATCCGAAAGTTCAGGTGATCATGACCGCCGCTGAGAACACTGCGGAATTGGAGGCAGAGGTACGCAAGCAAGACATATTCTATTATTACATAAAGTCCTTTGACCCGCAGGAATTAATGGAGGCCGTGCGAAGTGTATTCAAGAAAATCGGAAAGCTTAGGGAGGCAAGACAGATGAATGAACCACCCGAGATTCTGCTCATTGACGACGACCCGAATTTTGTCTTCACCATGGAACCCGTTCTGGAGAGCAAAGGCTACAAAGTCGCGGCAGCCTGCAACAGGGAAGAAGCGATGAAGGTATTGAAAACGCGCAAACCGGACTTGATTCTTTTGGACATTATGATGGAGAAAATGACGGATGGCTTTGACATCTGTTATAAGCTCAAGCACGACCCGGAGATGAAGAAGATCCCCGTGTTGGCCATATCCAGCATTACCGAAGAGACCGGATTTAAGTTCTCACCCGCCACCGACGGAGAGTACTTCGAAGCTGACGACTTTATGGAGAAGCCTGTCACACCGATGGTCCTTTTGGAGCGAATCGAAAGACTCTTGAGAGGATAGACGCCGTTGGCCGTGCAAATCCATACAAAAGCGAAAGAACAACGAAAAGTGTCTCAGAAAGCAATCATATTGGTCATTGATGACGAAGAGGCGATGCGCGACTCCTGTTGTCAGGTGCTATCCAAAAACGGATACGTGGTGGAAACCGCCGAGAATGGCCACGGCGGCTTGCGAAAGATAAGAGAGATCAAACCCGATTTGGTCCTGATCGACTTGAAAATGCCCGGGATGAGCGGCATGGAGCTGCTGGAAAGAATCGGAGACATAGACCCTGACATCGTCTCCGTTGTTATTACGGGATATGCCACCATCGAATCGGCCGTCGAGGCGATGAAACGCAATGCGTACGACTTTCTGTCCAAGCCCTTCACCCCTGACCAATTGAGGATCGTCATCGAACGGGGCCTCGAAAGAAAACGGCTGGCCGCCGAATCTGCACGCTTGCGCCGAGAGAAAGAGATGATGAGAGACAACTTCGTTACCCTTGTCTCTCACCAGCTTCGCTCGCCCCTTGCGTCCATCAAACAGTATTTTGGAGTGATCCGCGAGGGATTCGTCGGGGAGGTGACCGACAAGCAGAAGGAAATCATCGAGAAAGCAAGCGGGTACGTTGACAGTCTCCTGCAACTCATTAACGATTGGCTTGACATGTCCCGCGTCGAAGCGGGAAGGATCGCGGAAAAATTTGAGCGGATCTCTCTGGCTCCTGTATTGTCCGAGACCCTGGAGGTGTTGAAGTCGCAGGCAGAAACTAAGAAAGTGGTCCTCAAACTGAATTTCGGTGACAACCTTCCCCTGGTCAACGGCGATCCGAAATGTTTGAAGGAAGCCTTCTTGAACCTGGTGAATAACGGAATTAACTACAATCGTGAGGGAGGCACCGTCACGGTCACCGTGAAAGAGCAAGGCGATGACCTGGCGGTGGACGTCTCGGATACCGGAATCGGGATTTCACAGGAAAATCTGCCTTTTATCTTCGACGAGTTTTTCAGGGTCAAGAGCCGAGAAACGCAGCACATCACCGGCACCGGTTTGGGGCTTCCGATAGCCAAGAGAATCATCGAAGCACATAACGGCCGCATGAAGGTAGCCAGCGAACTGGGCAAGGGGACGACCTTGAGCATTCTTTTGCCAAAGGCGGAATAATGAAGATAGTCAAACTACCAAAAGAGAACCTTGGACAGTTTATCACCCATTTGGGCACTTTCGGAGAAATTGACGCACCTGTGAGGAGGGGGGACGAAAGCTTTGCCTTCGCACCGGTGAAAGACCTCTCTGAGATCGCGCTCGATTGCACAAGAACGATCTTGCCGCTGAAGAAATACTTCTTCAAGCCCATAGAGATTATGTTCGACTTCTCTGCAAAGAGCGGTTATGAGGTACCTGCTGAAGAGACGGATCAAAGACTCATCGTTTTTGGCGCTCATCCCTGTGACATCCACGGCCTGAAAATCCTCGACATCGTCCTGGGCGGGCGATACCCCGATAGCTACTACTTTGTCAGGAGGAATCAGGCCGTCATTGTCGGGCTGGATTGCGTCCCGGATGAGTACTGCTTCTGCCGATCGACCGGTACCGATTTCGTGGACAGTGGCTTTGATCTATTCCTATCCGACATCGACGGTGCCTACCTCGTGCGCGTTGGGACAAGCCTGGGAGACGACATCGTCATGGCGGCCCATTCGCTTTTCCGTGAGGTCGAGAAAGGTGATCGGGAGGCGTACAAAGCCAAGTCGATCCGGAGGAGAGAGAGCTTCCAGACGGAAATTCAACTACAGGATTTGCCTGAAATCATGGACCTGGAGTATGAAAATGAACTCTGGCAGGAAGTCGGCGAGAAGTGTTTGGGCTGCGGGACATGCTCGATGGTCTGCCCAACGTGTTATTGCTATGCCGTGTTTGATGAGCTCAATCTGGATGCGAGCAGCGGGCAGAGAAAACGGCGGTGGGATTCGTGCCTTTTCACCGACTACGCTCTGGTCGCGGGCGGGCACAACTTTCGAGCAGGGCGTGCCTCGAGAGTCAAGAATCGGTACTTTCACAAACAGAGAGGCTTCGTCAGCCAGTATGGCAGGCCGAGCTGTGTTGGATGTGGACGCTGCAAAGCATACTGCCCGGCGGGCGTTGACATTCTCGAGGTTGTTCAGAAGTTAAGGAGTGAGACTCGTGCCTGATCATCAAAGCCACCCCGAGTGCCAGAATGCGTACCAGCCCCATCCGGCGAGGATCATTCGTACGCTCCCGCAGATATCGGATCACCAGCTCTTCCAGATCAGATTGGACGATGAGGAGATGGTGAAACGTTTTTCGTATCGGCCCGGCCAGTTTGTTATGCTCAGTGTCGTCGGGACGGGCGAGGCGCCGTTCTCCATATCGTCCTCGCCTACGCGACCCGGGATTATCGAATTGTGCGTCCGGCGAATCGGCCACGTCACAAACGCGCTGTTCAAACTCCCGCCAAACGCAAGGATTGGCGTCAGAGGCCCCTACGGAAATGGCTTCCCCATTGAGAAGCTCGAAGGGAATCATCTGCTGCTTGTCGCCGGGGGGCTGGGCATGGCTCCCCTACGATCTCTTTTGTGGTATGCGTTGGACAACCGCTCCAAGTTCAAAGACGTTACCCTCATGTATGGAGGGCGGAATCCGGATGAAATGCTCTTTAAGTACGAACTCCTGAATCTCATCGGTCGGGCGGACGTGAATTGCCTTTTGACCGTGGACCGGGACCCCTCCGAACGGTGGAAAGCTCGCCTCGGTCCTGTCACCAAGCTATTCGACGACCTCGAGATTGATGCGACTCAGACGTATGCCGCCATCTGCGGTCCGGAAGTCATGTTCAAGTTCGTCCTCGAGAAACTGCTCGAGCGCAACTTCTCCAAGGACAGGATACTCATGTCCCTCGAGAGGAACATGCAATGCGGTGTCGGTAAATGCGGGCACTGCATGATAGGTTACAAGTACACGTGTCTCGACGGGCCCATCTTTACCTATTGGGACGCGATCAATCTGCCGGAGATGATCTGAGGAGAGAAGGCTATGGAAAAACCGAGCGTAGGCATATACGGGCTAACCGGCTGTGCAGGAGATCAGTTGGCCATCTTGAACTGTGAAGATGAGCTTCTCGATGTCGCCGGGGCGCTCGATATCAAATTCTTTCCGATGGCCATGACCGGCAACGATGAAAAATGTCCCTTGGATATCGCCTTCGTTGAAGGCGCTGTGGTTCAGCCGGAAGACGAACAGATGTTGAGAGAGCTTAGAGACAGAGCCACGCTCCTTGTGGCGATTGGCACCTGTGCCGTCTGGGGCGGCGTGCAGGCCATGAAGAATGAAATGCCGCGTGAGGAAATCAAACGGCACGTATACGGACCGGCAGGCAAAGTCTTTGAGACAATGGCTGCCCAGCCTCTCAGCCATTTCGTCAAAGTCGACATGGCTATATCGGGTTGTCCCATTGAAAAGGACCAGTTTCTCCAAGCCGTAGCAACATTACTGCATGGAGATCTACCCCGTCTGCCGACGTATTCCGTTTGTGCCGAGTGCAAGATGGCGGAACACCCCTGTGTCCTTATTGAGAAGGGAGAGCTTTGTCTGGGGCCAATCACAGTCGCGGGCTGCAAGGCTCGTTGTCCGAGCCACAATCGCCCCTGTATCGGGTGCCGGGGCCCCATCGAAGGGGCAAACGTTTCTTCCGAAATCCAGATTCTAAGAGAGAAAGGATTCACATGGGTCGATATCCAGAACCGACTGCGGACCTTCGCAGCGGAGGCGGACCCTTTAAAAATCGACTCCCTGAGGGAGGCACTGAATGCGCAGTAAATCAATCGTCATGGACCGTGTGTGCCGCGTCGAAGGACACGGCGGGATTACCGTAAACATCGAAGATGGCAAAGTGGCGGATGTGGAGATGCGTATCTTTGAAGGGCCACGATTCTTCGAATCGCTCGTCGTTGGCAAGACCTACACTGAAGTCGCACCGATCTTAATGAGAATATGTGCCATATGTTCTGCGGCTCACATGGTCGCTTCTCTGATGGCGGTGGAAAATGCTCTTGATGTCACAGTGAGTGAGCAAACACGGCTGCTCAGGGAGCTTTTAGTGCAGGGGGGGAATATTGAGAGTCACGCCTTGCATCTATTCTGTCTTGTTATCCCCGACCTTTTGGGGCATCCGAGCGCGGTGACTTTGGCCGCTGATTATCCTAAGGAAGTGAAATTAGGACTAGACCTGAAGAAGCTGGGAAACACGCTCCAAGAAACAATAGGGGGCCGGGCCATTCACTCCGTGAACGCTGTCGTCGGTGGATTTGGCAGGCTCCCTGCTCGGCAACAGTTGGAGGACCTGAAGGAACAGCTCAACAAAGGCCTCGAGCAAACCCTGGTAGCTGTTGACTTCGTGTCGTCTCTGCCCGTTCCGGATTTCTGCACCTCGCCCAATATTTATGCGGCCTTGGCGAGCAACGGAGAGGGGTATCGTTTGTTCGGAGACAAGATAGTGCTCTCAACCGGGGACATGAAGGAGATCGGCGCATACAAGGACGTCTGCAACGAGACGGTCGTTCCGCACTCCCACGCAAAACACAGTCGGTTCAAAGGTAATCCCTTTATGGTCGGAGCCTTGGCGAGGATCGCGTTGAACGGGAAGACGTTGTCAGGACAGGCAAAACAGCTTGAGGCGAGACTGGATCTGGACTGGTTCTTCGGCAATCCGCTTCATAACAACATCGCGCAGGCTATCGAGCTGCTCTATTCTATCGAGAACGCGATCGAGATCATTGATGAATTGCTGGCCACCGGGATCAAGCAAGAAAAGCCGGCGGAAGTCACGGCCGGGCCCGGGACGGGAACAGGGGCTGTTGAAGCGCCACGTGGGACGCTTTATCACCGTTATCGCTTTGATGAGGGAGGACGGCTCACCGAGGCGGATGTCAT
>Ga0209635_10003092_pt1 | contig 12931 bp, 9 predicted proteins | sample DeeMarSWOR230_32_FD_187463 | JGI IMG/M metagenome (GOLD analysis project Ga0209635, IMG submission 187463) | Marine sediment microbial communities from White Oak River estuary, North Carolina - WOR-2-30_32 (SPAdes) (version 2) | ecosystem: Environmental > Aquatic > Marine > Intertidal zone >...
AATTGTCTTGTTAATTTTAGTATTTCTTCCAATATCACTTAATCTTCCTCCACTTAATATACTAATTCTGGGTAGAATCTCAACTTTTTCCAATTCTTTAAGAGCGGATTCTATAAAGATGATTTTATTTTCTATGTTATTACATTCGTCAATACCAACTGGACCATAGAAAAATTGATCCTCCCTAATTGTTTCTAAAATTGCTAACCTATTTATTTCTTTAACATTTAAACTTTGCTTAAGATTTTTTAAAAATTTACTTGAACTCAATGATCCTCTAATAATAGCATCAATAGAACTATTCATTAAAGAATCTATAATAGATCTTTCAGGATCTTGGCATTCAACAAACTCTACTTGTGAACTGATTTTGCTTTGTAGAGATCGTGGAAGATGCATATTAGAAGAATCTTCTTTAACATAAAAAGAAATCTTAGATTTAAAATTTTCTAAAAAATCTAAACTTGTTGTTAAAATTATTTGATTGTGGTCTTTAGAATCTCCTAATCCAATTCCAATATTTATAGATTGCTTCTTTATAGCCAAAAGTTCATATTTTTGTAATATCTTCATATTCAATGGTTTTATGTTTTAGAAACCATAATAAAATACATAGGTCATTATTATTGTTAATGCATTATAAACTCCATGAGTTAATATCACTGCAATTAAATTTTCATTCCTCCAATAATAAATTAGCCCTAAAAATAATGATATTATGAAATATGGGATAAATGAGAGAAGAAATGAAATAAGCATATATATTGGTGAATCTAAAAATAAAAGAACTATTCCTAATACATGAATCAAAGCAAAAATGAATGCAGTTATCATTATACCTCCTGTATTACCTAATGTTCGCATTAATCCTTTTTGCATGAATCCTCTAAATAATATTTCTTCAGACGTTCCTATAATTAATATCATCACTAAAGATAAGAGGATCAAACTGAGAATTTGACCTTCTGGGACTAATATTTCAAGATCACTAGTAGTACTACTGAGGTCCCTTATAATCTCAAATCCAAAAAAAAATTCCAGTATTATCTCAGTTAAAAATGAGATCATGGCGACTAATAATACTCCGATTACAGCAAATCCCAATCCTATTAAAATTTCTTTAAATAATCCTTTTTTTGTCAATCCCTTTAGAGTAAATCCTAATAACCCAAATCTGTTTTTTAAAGAAGGATTTTCGAGATATTTCCCAACATATAAAACTGGAAATAGTATAAAAATTAATTCCAAGAAAGAACTGAATATTAAGAAATTTGGATTAGCCATAAAATCAAGAAGGGCCTCCAAATTAAAAGAAAAAAAGATCATTAGAGCGACAATCCCAGTAGTAACAAAATTCATTACAAGAAAAGCACCTAAAGATATTCCTATAGAGGGCATTGTGCCCCATAATTTATAATTTTTAGTGTGAGTTATTTCATTATCAAAAATTTTTTTAACCTCATAAGAAACTGGATGTACGTAAGATTGGGGGTATTTTATTGATTGAATAGAAGATTTTTTTGTTCGGTTTGGGTTTAATTGTTTATGTTCTTTAAGATAGTTAAGATCAGTCCCACAATTAATGCAAAATTTAAGGTTCTGAATTTTTGGAATTTTATTACCACATACAGGACAAAAATACCATAATTTATCAAGCGGTTCTTTTCTATTATTATAATTAGAGAATTTTTGTTCTTTATTAGAATTTTGAATTTCTTTATCTGACATTTCAATTTAAAGAAAGATATTCAATTACTAAAAGCTTTAGATTTCAAATTAAAAATTGTTAAAATAAGTTGTTAAAATTGACTTTTAAATTCCAATTCTCATAAATTTAAAAATCCTATTAATTTCAATGTCATTTTGGAAAAATCCTGTCTTTGACATTTGATAATAGTTGTACTTAGCAAGTTCTTCATCCCTATCAACTTCTAATTCAAGTTTTATCGATGGCATCCAAAATGTTTTATTAACGTGTTGGTATTCAACCATTACCATATAAAGAAAGTTCCCTATTTTTTTCGGAACGATTTTAGTTTTAATTTTTGTCATTTCATTTGCTTTTAACTTTTTTATATTCGTGTACTCTAGCTTGGATTCAAATGAATCGGATGTAAAAAAGTAAATCTTAATATCCTTAATTCCACTCTGGTTGGGATTTTCAAGTGTAACTGTAATCATTTCAGGGTGATTTAATTTTAATTTTCTATTTTGTACTTTGATATCAATAAAAAGAGGATATGGGATAACTTTTTCGTCTAAATTAAAACTTAAACTAAGAAGTTTTCGAATATTTGGTTTTAATTTTAATTTAAGCTGAATTTTTTGATCTTCTAAAGAGAGAACATGTTTACTTCTTGACTCTTCAAATTGTTGGAGCAAATGATTAATATATTTTAAGATATATTTATCAAATTCTAAGTGTTTGTTTGACATTAACGAAATTAATTTCTTATAATATTCTGCTTCAAGATCTCGAAGTAAAGGCTTCTCGAAAATATCCCTAACAAATTTCTTTAAAAGTTCATCTAATTGGATTAAATCTTTATATTCAATTTCAAATTTCTCAATTAATTTTCCATTAAACTTAGTATCTTGTAAGATATCACTAATTGAATTCAATATTTCAACAGTTTCAGAATCATAGGCATCGAAAGCCTTTATTATCATAGTTTCTAAAAGATTATTGAATTTTTGGACATTTTTATTTTTATAATTGATGAATTCATTACGATAAGATTCTAAATATTTAACCAACTTACCAGAATGTAGTTTTAAAAGGCTTCTTTGATATCTTTGATATCTTTCACTAACACTTTCAATCCAATTTCGAACAGTATTTAGATTCTCCATATTTTTTTTATTATTAAATATAAGATTTTCTTCCAGATTATCTGTGGATAATAACGGACAATCAATTTTTACTTTCTCTAATACAACAGACGTCTCACGTTCTAATTGAAATATATTTTCAATTTGATTATACAAATTGTATTTACGAAAATCATCTGTTTTTACTTTAATTAACTTATCAAGTAAATCTTCTAACTTATCAGAATAGAATTTTGGATTTTGGTTTAAGATTCCTTTTAATATTGCAGTAAATTCAGTAAGAATAACATAAACATCTTTTTTATCATAAATAGTGGAACATACATCCTCCAAATGAACGACATTGCAAAAATCTACAATGTTTTTATAATTATTCTCTGCAAGTTGATAATATTTCTCACAATTCTCAATAGATAATGAATTCTTTGCCAAATAGCTATAATATAAGCCTAATAATGATTTATTGATTATAAAAGAATGATTTTTGAATTCTTCATACTTCTTTCTACTTTCCTTATCTTTTATATGGTGTATTATGAATTGTTCAATAATTATCTCAAAATTACCTGCAGAACGAATTGAATGAAATAATTTTGATGGATCAATATTTATCTTGTCTAATTTAGTAATTATTAAATGTCTATATTCATCAAAATCAGATTTAAGATTATAGAAAAAATTATCAATTAGAGATTTTCTTCGCTCGAGCTCTGAAGGTTTAACTAATTTTTCAGTTTTAGTTAAAGTAAGATTTAATATTTCTGCTAAGTAGTATTTAAAAGAATAAATTGATTCCATATATAATGTTTTTGCACCACAATAAGGACAATGGGCTATAGATCCTTTAATGGCCGGTAATCCAGACCCACACTTCTTGCAGGGTAAAAACGGTAATATCAATTTATATATTCTAAAGTAATTTTCTTAAAGTTACAAATTGCTAATTATTTATTAATATTTTATCCTCTAAGTCTAAAATATCACAATATTATGATGTGTTTTTTGATACTAAAGTGTCTACAAATTTAGATAAATGATTCAATAAAAAGAGGTTCTTGTTTACAATCAACTAAAATTTAATGAGTAAAATAACAATATAGATGATCGTTTTCAAATTTTATGGGATTAACAAATCCAAATCGCTCGAACTGAATTGTTTGGTTCAAAGGGATTTCTAAGAGATTTTTTTCTCCTTTTCCTTTTGAAATACTTCCATCAGGATTTAAAATTGAAACATTGAGATTCTCTTCTTTAGGAACCCATTGAATAATTGAAAACTCTCGATTTAATTCCTTACTATGATATGATGCAAAAATTTTATTTTTTTTTAATTCAATGGAATTAATCTGAATATTCATTAAATCTTTCAACCGAATAGTATGATTTTTTTTAAGATCTTTAGCATCAGCTAAAGCAATTAACAATTCCAATTGATTATTTTTTGTAATGCATTTTATAATCCTTTTTCCTTTTTTTGGTTCTGATGGATGTAAGAGAGGCTCTGCAATATATTTTTTTTTGGGAATATTATCAATAATCGTTAATATTGGATTTTCAACATAAAAATATCTATTGGAGATTCCATCTATAATATCTTGATTTTTCGAATACAACCAATTTACAGAAAAATTTATTCCTGATTGAGACATCCCAAGTTCTAATAAGGCTTCTCTCAATGCTTGCGACTTTATCCCACGCTTTTTAAGAGATTGTAAACTCCATGTTCTAGGATCTTCCCATCCATCATATTTTCCTTTCTGAATATTATTTCTCGATTCAGTTTTACTTAATTTCATATCAGCAAAATTAAGTCTACCATAATAAAGTAATTCGGCTTTCTTCCAACCAAAATGATCCCATATGAATTCTTCTATAATACCTTCTTTAACTAAATCTATTCCTCTTAGGATATGGGTTGCTCCTATTAGATAATCATCAATAGCCCATGAGTATTCTAACATTGGCCATACAACGTATTTATTCCCAACTCTTGGATGGTTAGCTTCAGAGATTCTCATGATGATTTGATCTCTTAATGCAGGATCTTTTTGATCCATTCCAGTTTTTAATCTAACTACAGCTTCACCTTCAGAGTACTTCCTATTGAGCATACCCTCCCAATTTTCTAAATTTTCTTCAATGCTCTGATTCCTATGAGGACAATTTATTTGCTTTTTCTTATATTTTTCCCGAAAATTATCAGCAGAACAAAAACAAACATAAGCCATTTGATCTTTAATTAATTTTTCACAATATTTATAAAAAATTTCTAATCTGTCACTTTTATAGTAAATTTTGTTATATTTAACTTCTAACCAATCTAACCCCTCTTTTATTAAGTCATAAGATTCTGGTAAAACATATTTAGCTTTAGGACTGTCCCGCAATGATTTAGGGCTTCCGATTGTGTCATCATAAAAAAGAATAAGTTCACCCTTATATCTTTTTACATACTCATCATTTAACACAATCATTCTAGCATTTCCTATATGTAATGCTCCACTTGGATAAGGAGCTAGACGCATAATAATTTTCTCAAATTTTGAAATATTTGGTAGAACTGGTAATTCTTTTCTTTCTGGCAATTTTTCTTTTTTATCCAAAGCATGAGGATCTAAAAGCCATAATTCTTTTTTTTGCTCTTCAATATTTAACTTTAAGATTTCATCTATAACTTGATCTATTATAGAAAGAACAAGTTTGCTTTGGGCTCTTAAATCAGGTCTATTAGCCATTACCTTACCCATTATTGCTTTTTTATTTGGATGCCCATTAAATTTAATAGCGTTTTTTAAACCATATAACCGAATTATTTGTTTAATTTCTTTTTTAGACATTTACTATATTCATCTAATTCTATGTTATCTAAAATTGCCGAGTATAAAAATTGAATAAAATAATAATTATAATTTAGAAAGGTTTTGTAGAATTTCGTGCGTCTCTTTCATTATCCGAGAGATTAGATCTTCAACTGTATTTATATCATGAATAAGGCCCACACCTTGACCTATAGATACAACACCAACATCTAAATTGCCTTCTTCATACATTAACTTGGACTTAGCCCCAGCAGCAGCATTAAAAATTTCCATTTGGTTAATTTTTGAAGTTTCTAATTCGAGAACTTTTTGGGCTGCCTTATTATTCCATACTCGATGAGTAGCATCAAGTGAACGCATAATAATAGTAGTATCATAAATTGAAGCATTTAATAAAGCTTGCTTTAAATTTTCATGAATGGGACATTCTTGAGTAAGAAGAAGACGAGTTCCTATTAGTGCAGCTCCCGCTCCTAATGCTAGTACTGCTGCCACTCCTCTTCCATCTGAGATACCACCTCCTGCGACAACAGGGATATCTATAGCATCAATAGTAGCAGGTGTTAAAACGATCGTTCCAATATCATATCGTCCTGTAGCACCTCCATTTTCCCAACCAACTACTTCTACAATATCAGCTCCTAATGAAGCAGCTTTTTTTGCATAACGAACTCCAGCACATTTGTGGATCCAAGTAACCTGGTGATCTTTAAAAAGAGGAATATATTTATCCGGCGCTTGATGACCAGAAGTCTCGATAATCTTAATTCCCTCGTCTAACATTACTTTTACGTGATCAATCTGTTTAATTGGCTTTAACATCGGAAATAAATTTACATTTACGGCAATTGGTTTATCTGTTAAAGATTTAAGCTCTATAAGTGCTTCTCGTAAATCTTCTGGTGTTCTGAACATCACAGAAGCCATAATTCCAAGAGCTCCCGCATTTGAACATGCAGCAGCAAAAGAAGGATAACTAATATTCATCATATTTCCGCAAAAAATGGGATATTTTATTCCCAGCATTTCTGTTACTTTTGTTTTTAACATAAATCTACAACTTTTTTTGAATAAATATTATAAGAATTTAATTTAATTAATAGAACTATTATTATAAAAAATATAAAATTTCATTTTATCGATATTTCTCAAATAGAATTATAATATCGTTTATTTTAATCTCTGTTAGATCCTTAATAACTAATTGAGCATCAAGAAGATCTTCTTTATTATGAGTTGTTGTCAGAGCTATTGAAATCATTCCCGCTCGCTTCGCGGCTTCTATACCAACGGGAGCATCTTCAATGACAATACAATTTTTCGGACTAATATTTAAAATTTTAGCAATAATTAAAAACACATCTGGTTCAGGTTTCCCTTTCTTTATTTCAGCTGCGGTAATAATCGTATCAAAATAATTCTTGATTCTCAAACTTGTTAAAAGTAATTCTACATTTTCGGGGGGACCACTTGAACCTAAAGCTAATTTGAAACCTTCTGATTTTAGCTCATTAATGATCCTAATTACACCTGGTAAAGGTTTTAATTTCTCGGTTACCAGTTCTCGATAATATTTTTCCTTTAGATTAGCCCATTTTTCTACAAGTTTCACATCAATATTGGGGCCGACTAATTTTTGAGTGATTACTGATGATTGTTGACCGAAAGTTTGTTTAAAAATTTCTCTTGTAAATTTTACACCAATTTCTTTACACATCTTTACCCAACTTTCAAAATGGATAGGTCCAGTATCTGCTAGAACACCATCCATATCGAAAATAACACAATAATTACCATACATATTTTTAACTATAAAGAACAATTAGATAATTATTATAGAGAATTATTAATTTTTAAGAATTACAAACAGAAGTTTATAGAGGTCCGGTCGTCTAGCATGGATAGGGCGCTGGCTTGCGGAGCCAGATATCGAGGGTTCAATCCTCTTAGCATTTAGCCAGGAGGGAATACATCCCCCCCGGACTATTAATTTTTAAACTCTTTACGTAACTTTCAAGCGATTTCAATTTACATAATTTAAAATTTCTGAGAGATTATTAATCTTTCTTAGATTTAATAAATTAATTTCTTTTTCAAATGGAAATTTATATTTTCTTTCGAATAAAATTGATTGTAAATTAGCTCTTTGAGCTCCAACTATATCTGCGTATTCATCACCGCACATAATAACGGAGGTAGATTGATTTCTCAAGCCCATCTTTTCAAGAGTATAGTAAAAAATGTTTGGATCCGGTTTTCTCTTTCCAAATTTGGCAGATGTGATTACAACATTAAAAAATTTTAATAAATCATGCTTTTTCAGCATATTTTCTATTGTTTTATGATTAGGATGATTTGAAATTAAAGCTATCTTTAGATTTTTCATAACTAGTTTCTCTAATGTCTCTTTAGTTTCTTTGAAAGGTTGCCATTCATCCTCTTCACATGAATGGTATATTTCAGCTAATTTTTTATATGTTTTCTCTGTTATTTTATCTAAATTATCGACAATCTGTTCCTCGTAAAGCATTTCCAAGACATTTTGAAAAACTAAACTTGTTGGAAATTCTGTCTTTGTTTTAATACTTTCTCTAAAGAAGTATTGTCTTTTTTTAGCAAATTTCTTAACAAACGACTCATTCGATAATTCTTCACTCCAAACTTGCTTTTCTTTCAAAATCTCAATAGATTTCAATAATCCTTTTTTAAAGCATTCATAATATCTTTCAACCGAAGGATTATCAAAATAGAATAAGGTGAAACCAAAATCAAAAATAATTCCTTTAACCTTCATCGTGTCAATATTTATAAAAAAAGATGCTCAATTTTAATTTATCTAAAATGAAATGTAAGGAAGATTGTTTCCTTCTGTTAAATAATTAATAAAAAACAAAATATTTACATTGATATTTAATATTACTGAGACCAAAGATGTCAATCGATAAATGGCTTAATGAAAAGTATTCAAAAGAAGAAAGAATCAAAAGAGAGAAAGCTTTTAAAAAACTTACGAGAGATGAAGTCCAAAGGTTGAAAAAGAAAAAGATTCGAGATATGGTTAAAAAAGAAGCAAGTGAAAATTCTGAAATTGATAAATTATTAAATCAAATAATTGAATTTAAAAATTGGCTAAACCAGAGAACTTATCTAAAAGGTGATCTTGAAAAAATTGAAATATGGATAAAAAATTTAAATTCAATCGTATCCCTATCATCAGAGCGGATAGAAAAGTTATCAAGTAATAATGAGAAAAAGAAAATAATTGAAAAATATAAAGAAATTCCACCGAAATTCCTAGATGAGAAAGTGAGAATTGCTATAAATAAATTAATACATGGTACAAAAAGAACAAATTCAGATAATTATTATATACGGAAATTGAAAAGCCTCTTAAAGGAAAAACTAAAAGAAGCAGAATATTATGATATTTTAGATAAATTAATTAAAATATTATGAAAGTATAAGAAAAATTCAAAATACTTTTTATTTTATCAAGTTTTATAATTTTTATATTAATCATTCAGACACCTTATTTCTAAATTAAATGTGGCTTATCTGTCCTATTGCCGGCGTTGGTAGAAGATTGCAGCCTTTTACTTATTCTAAGCCAAAGGCTTTCTTGAAAATCGCAGGTAAAAGGTTAATCGATCATATTCTTATAAAATTGAAAAATTCGTTTCCTAAAGGTACTAATATTTGTTTTATTGTTGGTTATAAGAAAAGGCAGATCACAGAGTATCTTAAAAAAAATCATTCAGATTATTTTAATCTCCATTTTAAGGTACAAAAACCATTAGGATATGAAGCAGATACGCCGTTTTTCAGTGGACTTGGAGATGCGATTTTATTGGCAAAGGATATTTCTCAAAATGATGATTGTTTTGTCTTTTTAAGTGATAGGCTTCCTATAGAGGATTATTCTCAAATTTTATTAAAATTTCATCAAGATATATGTGATGGTGTAATAAACGTTAAACAAGTGGATAACCCACAATTTTACGGTGTTATTGAATTGGATGGAAATGGAATTGTTAAAAATATTGTTGAAAAACCTAAAAAACCTAAATCTAATTATGCGGTATCTGGAGCCTATCTTTTTGGAATGAGTATGACAACTCGATTGTTTGAATTATTAGAAGATCAAAGTAAAATTCCATTAGAAAATGGACAAGAACACACAATTACATCCATTATTCAACAATTAATTGAAGAAGGCTTTAAACTAAAAATTAATGAAATGGAAAAGGATATTTTAGATTTTGGACGACCTGAGAGCTTAATAGCAGGTAATCGTCTGTTACTAGAAGAAGTAAAGATTTATGATCCTACATACGAGAAATTATTTCAATCTGGCAATATAATTGATTCAAAAATCGTTCCTCCTGCTTATATTGGTGAGAATTGTAAAATTTCTAATTCCGTCATAGGTCCAAATGTATCTATTGGAGATAATGTTGTTTTAGAAAAATGCATCTTATCTGAATCTGTTATTGGTGATGGAGCAAAACTAAAAAAAATAATATCGTCGGAAAGTATTATTGGAGATTACACAATTTTAGAAGACTTAATTAAAAAGAGTATTACTATTGGAGATTCCTCCTATATCACAACTTCTAATATGAAATCTTTTTAGAGTTTTTTTAAAAAAAAATTTATGAATTTAGTTAAATTTTGGTCTTTTATCTTGCCAAGGAGCAATTTCTTCGAAGGCTTTAGATACCTGTAGAACTGTTTTTTCATCAAACCTACTACCTACAATTTGCATTCCAATGGGCAATCCAGAATTATTCCAACCCGAGGGAATTGATGCCGCAGGTAGACCACTCATATTAAAAGGATACGTAAAAGATACCCAACTAATGATACTTAAAGCTTTATTATTTATGATAGGGTAATTTGTACCAGATTCTAAATATTCTGGTTTGAAAGCAGGACATGGTGTTGTAGGAATAATAAGAATATCATAATTTTTGAAATATTGGTAAAAGACTTCATAAATTTGTTTTCGTTGTTCATTTGCTTTACCAATACTTATTGGATTATTATCTAAACCTAACCGTATTGTAGCAATTAAGTCGGGACTCAAATCTTTAAGCCTCGTATGAAATTCTTTCTGTAAATCATAAGCATATCCAACACTAACTAAAGATTTCATAGCTAATTCAGGGTTCTTTATTTTTAATTTTACTTCTTCAACTTCCCAGTTGAATTGTTCAAATTTATGAATATTATCAAGAATATTTTCTCTTACCTCGTTATCTAGAGCTTTAAAAAACCCCAAATTCATTGAATATCCAATCTTTAATTTTTTAGGTCTATCATTGAGAATTTCAACATAATCTATTTTATCACATGGGAATGAATTTCTATCAGCAGGATGGTATCCCTTCATTACATTTAACATCAATGCAGCATCTCTTACATACCGGGCAATTGGACCATAATGATCCATTGTCATAAAAGCAATACCAATTCGAGGATAACTTGGAATCAGACCATAAGTAGGTTTTAATCCATAAACTCCACACAGGCTACTTGGAACCCTAATTGAACCTCCTCCGTCTGATCCTAATGCTAATGGTCCTAATCCAGAAGCAACAGCAGAAGCAGCACCTCCGCTTGATCCTCCTGAATTTTTTTCTTGATCCCAAGGATTTTTAGTCTCTCCAAAAATTTTATTATTAGTAAGAGCCATATGACCGAATTCAGGAGTATTTGTCTTACCAAGTATGACACAACCTGCTTTCATAAGTCTTTGAATAACTATATCATCTTGTTCAGGAATGAAATTTTCATACAATTTAGAGCCATAAGTAGTCCTTATACCTTTAGTCTGCATTAAATCCTTTATACTTGTAGGGATTCCATTTAATAAACCTAATTTCTCACCATTTTTAATAGAGAGATCTGACTTTTTAGCAGTTTCTCTCGCTAATTCAAATGTAGGAGTACAATAAGCGTTAATGAGTGGATTGAGTTTTTCAATTCTTTCAATTATAGCTTCTGTTATTTCTTCCGAAGTTAGTTCTTGAGTTTCAATTTTCTCTCGCATTTGATAAGCAGGTAAAAAACATATATCTTCTTTATTCATTTTTATTTTCCTTTTAAATATTTATAATAGAGTAAAATACAACGTTATTTAATATAAAAATTTCTCTTTAAAATAAGAATTTAGAAAATTATTATTTCTAGTTTCCTATTCATTGTAAAATTTAATATCAAACTTCCACATTTTATAACCCATTTATCAAAAAAAAATATTTCATTACATTATTAATTCAGCGGTGAGTTCTGCATGTGATACTTTTTATAATTTTAATTAAAAAGAGAGAGAAATTATTAATTAAGGATAGGTCTTTTATTCTGCCACGGTGCAATCTCTTCAAAAGCTTGTGAAACTTGCAGTACCATTTTCTCATCATATCTTCTTCCAATGATCTGCATTCCTATTGGTAACCCTTCGCTGTTCCATCCACAAGGTATGGAAGCTGCAGGATGCCAAGTCATATTAAATATGTACGTATATGGCATCCATCCCAATGGAGTAACATTTTTTCCCCCTATCTTAGGTGGAAACATACTTCCTAACTCAAATGCTGGGATAGCTGTAGTAGGTGTAATTAAAATATCATATTCTTGAAAATATTGATCGAATTTTAGGTCGAGTTCCTTTCTAAAGGATTCTGCTTGTTGGATGTCAAATGCTTTGATATTTAAACCTGCGTCAAGTACTTTAACTAAAGACGGGTCTAATTTTTCTCTCCATTCATTTAAGTACCCTTTAAAATCATAAGCATTACTCGAGGTTGCAATAGCTAGAAATGATGCATAAGCTTTCTTCAATTTTGAAAATTCGACTTGTTCTATACTCCAATCTAAAGATTCGAATTTTTGAATTGAATTATTTATTGCTTTTTCTACTTCAGGATCAATAGCTTTCACATATCCAAGATCTAAAGAATATCCAATTTTAAGTCTATTTGGTATTTCTTTAAGAGCATCTAAATAATTAATTTTTTGTGAATTTAAGGAATATTTATCCAAAGGATATGGACCTGCCATGGCATTCATCATTAACGCGGCATCTTTTACATACCTCACAATTGGTCCATAATGAGATAGTGTACAAAAACCCATTTTTTCGAAAATTCTAGGAATTGTTCCAAAATGTGGCTTTAATCCATATACTCCACATAGAGAACTAGGGATCCTAATTGAACCTCCTCCATCTGAACCAATACTTAATGGCCCTAATCCTGCGGCAACTGCAGCTGCTGATC
>Ga0209635_10003097_pt1 | contig 12923 bp, 8 predicted proteins | sample DeeMarSWOR230_32_FD_187463 | JGI IMG/M metagenome (GOLD analysis project Ga0209635, IMG submission 187463) | Marine sediment microbial communities from White Oak River estuary, North Carolina - WOR-2-30_32 (SPAdes) (version 2) | ecosystem: Environmental > Aquatic > Marine > Intertidal zone >...
AATCTCCTCTTAGATTTCCTGAGAAGGAGCCGCTCCACCTCCCGGGCTATCGATATGCACCACCACTGCCGGAATAGAGCCATCTTTGGCATATTTCCTCAGCTGTCTGACCACGTCAGACGAATTTTGGATCACGCCATGCACATCCACTATTGCCACCCTTTTGCCCACACCAGTCCAGAACGACGATCCTTCACCAGAAAGTCCAATGAAAGCAAATATAGTCAAAAGCGAAATTACCAAAAAGCTGATAACAATTATAACTGCAATCACCACATCACTTTTCTTTGCCACTCTTATTTCCTCCGGGGAATGTCATTAAATCGAATCCACCAAAAGCATACGCAACAACAAGTTAAAACATTGCCTCAATTTGTGAGAAATATTCTGATCTTCTCGCCAACCTGGAGCTTTGAGGGCGCACCCAGATTATTCCACTGAATCAACTTCTCTATCAAAACTCCGAAAGCTTTCGCTATATTCCACAGTGAATCTCCTTTTTTAACCACATAGGTGATCCATCTTCCGTTTGTTTTTCCTTTGTCCCCATTCCCATTTCTTGTTGGGATCTTCAGTTTCTGTCCTTTCTTGATACGATGCGGATTGGTCAAGTCGTTCAGTTTCTTGATCTCGCCTGCACTGCTCCCGAATCTGAGGGCCAGATCAGAGACAGTGTCGCCCTTTTTAACAACGTAGGTTTGCAAAGTTACATCTGAAGAAACAGGTATCAAAAGGCGCTCTCCCACTTTCAAGATATGTTTGCTGCTCAAATTATTAGCCGACATGAGAGAGGACAAAGATACACCATACTTTTTTGCCAGATAGGATAGGTTCTCTCCCCTTTTGACTATATGTTCCTTAAAAAGCCCACCTGAGCTCAAGCTTGCCTGGGAAATATTCAGCTTCTGACCTACATATATTCGATGGGCACTTTTTAATTTATTCAATTGTCTTATATCGCCCGGAGTGGTATTGAATTTTAAGGCTAACTCAGACAGGCTATCACCTTTTTTCACCGTGTAAGTGAAGGTCCCGCTTATCTGTTTTTTAGCTTCTTTTGACGCGCTAACATCAGAGGAGTTGGTTTTTGCCGTCGTCCCTCCGTTGGCAGGAATGATGAGGCGTTGCCCGATGCTTAATCGATGTCTGTTGGTCAACCCATTCAGTTCCATGATGGCTGAGATAGGCACGCCGTATCTATGAGAAAGATGAGAAAGCGTCTGCCCTTTCTTAACTTTGTGTTCCACAAATAGTCCGCTGGTCTTTGCATCGTAGCCTTTGAATTTCTGAACAAAGAGTTTTTTGGTGCCGACAGGAATCCTGAGCTTATACCCGGGATAATTGGGTGGAGTAACTCCTCGCCGAAGTTCAGGATTAAGCTCTTTAAGCAAGTCAAGCGTAGAACCCAAACTTTTGGCAACTTTTTTCAGATCCATCGGTTGATTCACTTCTACCACATCAAACTGGATTGGTTCATCATATTCTACATCAAAACCGTATCTTTTTGGATCCTTGGCGATAATGGTGGCAGCCATATACAGAGGAACATAATTCTCAGTCTGCTTTCTTAACCTGAGCTTCCAGAAGTTGTTTCTTTTTTGTTTCTTCATTTCTCTCTCCACCCTACCCTCTCCGCCATTATAAGCTGCCAGAGCTAAAGGCCAGGATTTGAACTTATTGTACAGGAAGGTGAGATAATCGCAGGCGGCGTAAGTAGATTTTACGAAATCTCTCCTTTCATCATACCACCAGTTTCGCCTCAAGCCATAATTCCTGCCGGTGGAGGCAATAAACTGCCAGGGTCCTACTGCCCTTGCCCAGGAATAGGCTTTGGGATTGAATCCACTTTCCACCAGACAAAGCCATACCAGATCCTCAGGTAATCCTTTTTCCCGAATTATTCTCTGCATAAGTTCTTTGTATTTGCCTGACCTTTTCAAATAGGTTTCAACGGCACCCCTTGCCACGGTTTGAAAATAAATGATGGAATTCTCCACCCTCTGGTTCCATTCTATAGGCATATCATAGGTGATTTTCTGTTTTGCAGGCTCAATCTCCTCCACCGTCCCCCTTTGGAGGGCTTTAAAGTTTTCTATATCTTGAAACCTCTGCAGGAATGCGGATATTGAGCTCTCTTCAGAAAGCACACCCAGCCCCAGCAGGGTGATTTTGTAATCTTCGGCTATCTCGTTTAGAAGCCTTTCGAATCTGAGTTCTCTTAAAGAGTCACCCTCCTCGATATCCAGATTTGCCAGGAGCTCCAAAGCTTCCTCAAAGTGATCCTGGGCCTGCAGCCATCTTCCATCCTGATTGGCAGCCACCCCCAGGGCATAATATAGCTCCACCTCCTCGAATTCGTCTCTGGGAGTGGTCTCTGCTGAAAGATTCGAATCTATCGTCGCTTCTGAGGATCTTGATGGTGATTTCGCTTGCGGTGGCGGATTTACCACCCGTGGTCTAATCAACTCTTTGGAACAACCCAAAAACAAAAAGATGAAAATCAAAGAGAGAGGAAAGAACTTTCTTTTTCTCATTTTCGCCTCCGAATCTAACAAACAAGTCTAAAAAAGTTAGCTTATTGGGCATCTAGGCTCTCGACATTGCCGCACAAATTTATAAATCGTTGGTATATAACAAATTTACGAAATCCTGTCAAGTCTTTTTTTGGCGCATCCCACTTTTGGCACGATTAAAGGTCTGCCTAAAGGCAAACACTCCAGACCCACCGTAGATCTGAAATCAATTATTGATTACTTTGAATGTTTTTGAAACGCTCTAAAATTTTCTTAATCAGATTATCGTCCTCTGCATCTAACCAAATGATTTCTTTATCTTTCTTAAACCAAGTCAACTGCCTTTTGGCATAATGCCGGGTGTTTTGTTTAATCTTCTCTATAGCCGTCTCAAGATCGAATTTCCCTTTCAGGTGATCAAACAACTCCTGGTAGCCGACTGACTTGAGAGCTTTAAGTTGTGGAGTGAATCCTTTCTTTTTAAGTTTTTTCACCTCCTCCAGAAAACCTCGGGAGACCATCTCTTCGGTTCTTAAGTCTATTTTATGGTAAAGCCTCTCCCTTTCCATATTTAAGCCAATTTTAACAAAACACATGGGAAATGGTTCATAATTTCCCTCTCGTTGCCAAGTGGTGATTGGCTTTCCGGTAAGTTCATAGACTTCCAGAGCCCGGATGATTCTGACTAAATCATTGGGATGGATTCTTTCTGCGGCTTGGGGATCCACCTCCTTCAGTCTATTAAAAAGATGAGGCTCACCAAATTCTTGAGCCTCCCTCTCCAATTTTTCCCTTATCATCTCGTCCGCTTTGGGACCCTGGAAGAATCCTTCTACCAGCGCCTCAAGATAAAGCCCTGAACCTCCTGCTGCTATGGGTTGCTTATCTCTTTTTATTATCTCCTTAAGGACTTCTCTGCCCTTTTTGCCATAATCAGCGGCAGTAAACCGCTCATCCGGAGATACCACATCAATCAGGTGGTGACGGGTCCTTTCTCTTTCCTCCCTTGTCGGCTTGGCAGTTCCGATGTCCATAAATTTATAGACCTGCCTGGAGTCGAAAGAGACGATCTCACCTTTAAGTATATCGGCAAGTTTAAGTGAGATTTGAGTTTTCCCCACACAGGTGGGGCCCAATATCACCAGTACTCGAACATTCATCTTCTATATAATAAAATTGATTAAATAAATGTCTGTCCAAAACTTGAACAAACACTGTTAGCTTGCTAGCCAAGCCATCCTTCGACATCCCGCCTTTGGCGGGAGACGAAGTGTAAAGGCTTAGCTACGAAAAAATGAAATTCTCCAAATCAACGAGCTACCACCTTTCGCAGAATGATATTCGAACCAGTCGTTCATTCCCAAAATAATAGGGGCGAATCTAAAGATTCGCCCCTACAGGATCGTAAAGCTCAGCTTCTGCCAAATTTTTTGTTCAATTCCTCCAGGGAAAGTCTGATCACCGTGGGGCGTCCATGAGGACAGGAATAAGGTTCATTGGTGGCAAAGAGTTGCCGAACCAATCCCTGCATCTCTTCCTGAGTAAGCCTCTTCCCTGCTTTAACAGCCCCATGACAGGCGAAGGATTTTGCTACCACTTTAACTCTGTCCTTTTCCCCTCTCCCCTCCTCTTCTAATTGAGTCAAGATTTCTCTTAGAAAAACTTCCCCACCTTTATTTCTGATAAGGACGGGAACCGCAGTCACCAGAATCGTTCGTCCCCCGAAATGTTTGATCTCAAATCCCAGTTTACCGATTAATTCCTTGTGTTCTTCCAAAAGCTGAAATTCCTTCGGGGTCAGTTCAGAAACTGCAGGAAAGAGAACCTGCTGAGAGGAGGCTTCTCTTTCGGTCAGATTTCTCAAAGCCCCCTCATATAAAATCCTTTCATGTGCGGCATGCTGATCTAAAACCATTAAATTCCCTCTCACCTGGGAGAGAATATAGGTATCGGCAAGCTGCCAGAAATTGGCGGCACCCGGCTCAGATGGCTTCACCTCTGAAGTTTTTTTCTCCTCTTCTATCCTGGCACGATCTTCAGTTGTTCTTTGTGCCAACTTTTCCTGAGGTTCAGAAAAAAAACTTTTTTGAGTTAATTCCTCATTATCCGCCTTTTGTGAGGCAAAAGAAGGAGCCTCTTGTCGCTGAGCTTTCTGCGGTGACTTTTGTCCCTGATAAGAAGAGATCAGTTCCTTGGATGGGTCGGGCGGAAAGGATTCCTCCTTTTTTTCCGTTGGTTTGAGGTATGGTATTATTTGCGGAGAGGCTAAAGACTCCTTGATTTTGGCATAAACTAAATCATGCGCTCCCCTTTCATCGGCAAATCTGACCTCACTTTTGGTGGGATGCACATTCACATCCACCAGGCGAGGATCGATATCTATGAAGATGATGGCGAAGGGAAAATTTCCCTTAGGGAGAAGTTCTCCGTATCCTGCCCGCACCGCATGATAAATCGATCTGGAGACGATCGACCTTTGGTTCACGAAAAGATAAAGTTCGGCTCGGTTTGAGCGGGCCACCTCTGGTTTTCCCAGAAAGCCAGTGACCTTTGCAGGGTCCTGTGGAATTGGCTTTTCATCTTCAGCTTTTATCCTTATCATCTTCTCCAGTCGATTTTTTCCAAAAACATCCACCACTCTCTGTCTTAGATCGCTTGCCTTGGGGAAGTTGAAAAGTTCCCTTTCGTCGCTTTTCAGCTTAAAGGATACCTCCGGATATGCTATGGCGAATCTGGTCAACAGGTCAATTATGTGTCTGGTCTCAGTTAAGACTGTCTTCAAGAATTTTCTGCGCGCTGGAACATTGTAGAACACCTCCCGGATCACCACCGAGGTCCCTACCGGCGCACCCATCTGTTTTTTCTCTTTTATGATTCCTCCTTCAATTTTAATTCTGGTTCCGCTCAGGTCTTCCTCGCTTCGGGTGAGCATATCCAGAAAGCAAACCGAAGCGATAGAGGGCAAGGCTTCGCCTCTGAATCCCAAAGTGGCTATCTGGAAAAGATCATCCACAGCTTTGATTTTACTGGTGGCATGTCGTTGAAATGCCATAGTTGAATTTTTCTCGTCCATCCCCGCCCCATCATCGCTGACCCGAATAAATTTTATCCCCCCTTTTCTTATTTCCACACTTATGTTCTTTGCCCCGGCATCAATCGAATTCTCCACCAACTCCTTTACTACCGAAGCCGGGCGCTCCACCACCTCACCGGCGGCAATCTTATCTACCAGATCTTCGGGAAGTATTTCAATTTGATTCTTCATATTCAAGGGAAATGCCAGGAGTGTCCACCTTTGGGTGGACTGAAAACGTTCTTAATCTCTTCTGGAAAGTTCTGGGGCCAAAAAACTTTGAGTCAAGCTAAAGCTTGGCACTCCAACACCAGTCGTGATCTTGTTAACAAGCACTTTGGATATCAACCATCCCGGCTAAAGGCTGAACAATTAATAATCACTCTTTTCTTGAGTGAGAGAACTTATTTATTTATTTTCCCTTTTTGGTTCCCCCTTTTTGAGTTCCTTCAAACATTTCTTCCACATTTTTTATGTTCTCCGCCACCTTAGCCGCCTCCTTTTGTGCTCCAATCTCCTTGAAAATCTTTAAAGCCTCCTTAGCTGAGTCAAGACCTTCTTTTGAACGTCCCAGGGCAAGGTAAACGTAGCCAACATTGGTGAGAGTAATAGCCTCGCCGTATCGGTCTTTGAGATCTCTGGTTATTTTCAGAACCGCCTGATAATATCTTAAAGCTTCATCCAGATTCCCCTGTTCTTTCCGAACGTGTCCAATGTGGTTAAGCTCTCTGGCTTCATTCCTGACATCGCCTATTTCAAGGTAAATCCCCTTGGCCTCTCCAAAAGAGCTGAGAGCGTTGTCCAAATCCCCTTGGGTTCTATAGATCAGACCAATCATGTGCAACAAATTCGCTTCAGCCTGTTTGTCCCCCATTTCTCTTTGAAGAATAAGGGCTTGGGTTAAGGAGTTCAAAGCTTCATTCAAATTTTCCTGTCGTTGATAGATCATACCCAGACTGAAAAGTGCACCGGCTTCACCTTTTTTGAAACCAGCCTTTTGATTTATTTTAGCCGAAAGCTTATACTTCTTTAATGCTTCATCTAAGTTTCCCTTTTGTTCATGAACCCAGCCGATAGTAAGAAGATCCTCTGCCTCTCCTTTTTTGTAGCCGGCCTTTTTGTCCACATCCAGAGCCTGCTGGAAATATTCCAAAGCGGCATCCTGAGAGCCTTTGTTCTGATATACCAGACCAATGTTGACGAGCTGACTGGCCTCCGCTTCGGGAAACTCCATCTTTTTGCTTATCTCTAAAGCCTCTTGATAACGAGCCAATGAGCTGTCGAAGTCACCTCGGTTCTGATAAATCCAGCCCAGATGGCTTAGCTGATTTATTTGACCTAGAGGATAATCGACCTCTTTGAAGATCTTCAAAGCTTCCTGATGATACTTTAGCGCCTTATCGAGACTCTTTCTGTTTTGGAAGATAAAACCTAAATTTCCCAATTGAATTGCCATCTCCTTTTTGCTTCCCAACTTCTGGTAAAGATTTAAAGCTTTTTGATGAAGGGTTTCGGCAGTATCCAAGCTACCCGATCTCTGATAGGTTACCCCCAGGTTGCCCCAAGCTGTCGCTCGGGCATTTTCATCGCCAACACCTTCTGCAAATACCAAGGCTCGCCGATACTGTAACTCTGCCTCTGCAGAATTACCCAGTAGAATGTAGCAGTTTCCATTTGCAATCAGAAGGGCCGCTCTTTTCTCATATTCAGGTTCCAACTGCAGACAGGAATTGAATTCATTTATCGCCTCAGTGTATTCGCCCGCTTCATAAAAGGAAAAGCCCTTTTCAAAAAGTCCCCTCAGTTGAGGGTTTTGCGTCTGCGTCAGTCCATTTAAGTATTCCGTCACACCGACAGAGATTCTTTCCGACTCTTTAATCATTTTGAGCGTTTGCCCCGAAGGGGATGAGAAAAGACCCGTTAAAACTAGATAAATTATGATAAGCCCTACTGCACCACCGAGCAGGATTAATACCCAGTTCGCCCTTCTGTTCAGAAATCCTGACGTTTTGGATGGTTTATTGTTCTTTGACATAAGACTCCTTGTTGTTTGATTTATCAGGCTGTCAGATGCCCAATAAATTGGGCAACTACAGATTTTTCACCCTTTGGCTTTTCTTTTCAATTCATTTAACTTATTCAGAGCTTCTATGGGGGTGAGCTTGTCCAAATCAAGTTTTTTTAACTCTTCTGTAATCAAGTTATCCTTAGGAGAAAATATGCTCAGTTGATAGCTAACAGGGTGTATAGCATCTGCAGTTAGCTTGGAAGATTTAAGTTCGCCCGCTTCCAGCTCGGCTAATATCTTTTTAGCCCTGTTTAGGACCTGAACGGGAATTCCCGCCAGTCGGGCTACGTGTATTCCGTAACTGTCGTCACAGCCGCCCGGAACGATCTTTCTTAAAAATATTATCTCCTCCTCCCATTGCTTCACCGCCACCTGATAATTTTTAACCCGGGGCAGAAACTTTGCCAGCTCGGTCAGTTCATGATAATGAGTGGCGAACAATGTCTTTGCAGAAATCTTAGGAGTGTTATGAATGTATTCCGTTACCGCCCAGGCGATGGAGAGTCCATCAAAAGTTGAGGTTCCCCGTCCTACCTCATCCAACAAGATCAAGCTTTTGGGAGTGGCGTTGTTTAGGATGTTTGCTGACTCTATCATCTCCACCAGGAAGGTGCTCTGACCTAAGGTCAGGTAGTCGGTGGCGCCCACCCGGGTGAAGATTCTGTCCACCACCCCGATCTGGGCGGACTTGGCAGGAACGAATGAACCCATCTGAGCCAAAAGCACTATCAGACCCACCTGTCTTAGATAGGTCGATTTCCCCGCCATATTGGGACCGGTGATGATATGGATTTGTTCATTCTCCCGATCAATTTTGGTGTGGTTTGGAACGAAGCTTCCCGGTTCCAAGATATTTTCAATAACCGGGTGTCGTCCATCCTCAATTGTGATCCGGTCGCCTAAGTCAATCTGCGGACGCACATAATTAAGTTTTTCAGCCACCTCTTTTAAACTTAACAAAACATCCAGAATCGCCACCATCTCCGCTGTCTTCTGAATTTTCCGAGTTTCCTTCGCCACCTTCGATCTTATCTCTAAAAAAAGATCATACTCCAGTTTGAAGATCTTCTCTTCCGCTCCTAAGATATAAGCCTCCTTCTCCTTCAACTGGGGCGTGACGAATCTTTCAGCATTCACCATGGTCTGCTTGCGAATATAATCTTCTGGCACCTTGGAGAGATGTGGTTTGGTTACCTCGATGTAATAACCGAAAATTCTGTTAAACCCCACCTTCAGGGAAGGAATGCCGCTCTTTTTTCTTTCCTCCTCCTGCAGACCAGCGATCCACTGTTTGCTTCCCTTTATCTCCTCTTTCAGACAGTCCAGATCAGAGGAGAATCCGGATTTAATGATTCCCCCCTCATTTAAAATCAGGGGGGGGTCGCCTACCATGGAGCTTTCGACCAGTTTGATTAAATGAGAGGTGTCTGGAAGATCATCTTTTATAGAATTCAAAAGTGGAGTTTGCGCATCCTGCAAAATAGATCTTATTTCAGGAATTTGAGAAAGAGAATCTCTAAGCCAGATCAAATCCTTGGGGCTGGCTTTTCCGCATCCAACCTTTCCGGCTAGTCTTTCCAAATCAGAGATCTTTTTAATCTTTTCAACCAAATCATGCAATAAGCCTTTATTCTGAATAAGTTCTTCAATTGCCTCCTGCCTTTCTTTGATCTTATCCGGGTTTAAAAGGGGTCGGATGATCCAGCTTCTCAAAAGTCGTGCCCCCATGGCGGTCTTGGTCCGGTTGAGCAAGGAAAATAGAGTCGGACGCCTCTCTCCGCTTCTTAAAGAAATTAGAAGCTCTAAATTTCGGATGGTGTTGGCATCTAAAAACATTACTTGGTCTTCAAAAAAGGGAGAGATTTTATTGACGTGGAAAAGAAGCGGTTTTTTGGTCTGTTTCAGATAGGCTAAGATCGCCCCTGCGGCTGAGATTCCCAGCTTCATCCCCTGACAACCAAATCCATCTAAAGAGCTTACCCTGAAATGTTCGATAAGCAACTGGTAGGCGAATTCATAGTCGAACTTCCACGTATCCAGGGTGGTTAAAGTGGTCTCTCCGAAAGAAGATTTCAAATTTTTCATCTTTTCATCTGACCAGCCATCGGACGTTATGATCTCTGAAGGAGAAAGCACGCTCAGCTTTTCCAAAACGTTTGATTTTTCCCCTTGATCCAGTTTGAATTCTCCTGTGGTCAAATCCAGGGTAGATAGACCCATGTGGTCTTCATCTCCGGAAAGGCTGGCTAAGTAGTTATTTTGAGTTCCTTCGATCACACCATCGATGGTGATTGTTCCCGGTGTGATTACCTCCACCACGTCTCTTTTGACGATCCCCTTGGCCAGCTTTGGATCCTCCACCTGTTCGCATATCACCACTTTTTTTCCAGCTTTTAGAAGTTTAGAAAGATACTTATCAGCCGCATGGTAAGGGACGCCGGCTAAGGGAATTCTCTCTCCCTTTATCTGTCCTCTGGAGGTTAAGGCAATGCCTAATATCTGTGAAGCGACTTTGGCATCCTCTCCAAACATCTCATAGAAATCGCCCATTCGAAAGAAGATGATCTCTTCCGGATACTGATTTTTAATCTTAAAATATTGCCGCATCAAAGGGGTGATATCTTCTGCCATAACAACTATTAAAAGTTAATATATTTTTTGTCAGAGCCGAACCAAATCAGAGTATCAAGCTTTAGCTTGACCAAGAAAAACTTCGATGCTGTATTGCATTTTTGTTGTGAAAGGATATTAATATCCTTACGCTACCTCACCGTTTATCAGGCGAGAACGCCGGGATTATCTCAAGATCCGTCAGGACAAAGTTCCGAAGTAACAAGAACAAATCGGGTGGCAAATTCACTTTATCACAATCCTGTAACTTTCATTAGTCTGCGATTCTAGTGTCTTTTTGAGCTTCAAAGCCTCCTCATAAGAGGTAAACGATCCAAGTTGCACCACAGAGTATTTTTTCCCGCTTATGACTTTGCTCTTTATCACGATTGAGTATCCCTGTTTTTCAAATCGAGAGCGAAGCCTAAGGGCATTTTCCTTTATGCCGAATACGCCCAGTTGAATGGTGTATTTCACCCCAGCCAGACGTTCCGCCTGAGTTTTATCTTTAGTTTTACTTTTCGGGCTCATTTTTTCTGCAGGATTCTCAACGGACTCCAGAGAATTCGGGTATCTCTCCTTCAAAAGATTATAATACAAAAGCGCCTTCTCTGCATTTTCAAGCTGGTTGAAACAACTAACCAACCCGGAAAGGGCAAAAGGAAAAACCCCAGAATCCTTGCCGCCATCTAAGACCTTATTATACTCAACCACGGCTTGATTATAATTTTCATCAGCAAAGTGGCAGTCTCCCTTGCCCAGTTGAGCCCAGCCTGCCCAATTTGAGGCTGGAAATGATTTCATGATTTTATCGAACTGAAGCAAAGCGGAGTCTGATTGATCCATAGCCAAAAGAGCACATCCCCAAATCCACAAAGCTTCCGGGATCATCTCGTTTTGAGGAAAATTTAGCTCAAGCCTTTCTGCCAAATCAACCGTGGCAACATGCATCCCTTTGCAGAACTCGTACTTGCAGAGCAGAAGCTCTGCTTTATCTGAGTTTATCCAGTCGGGGAAGCGATCTGTTACATCTTCAAAGTATTTTCTGGACAACTCTCCTTTTTCCTCCATCTTTCCCAGGTAGAACAAGATCTTCGGGTTCTCTCTATCTTCTGCCAATTGGTTCAGCAAGATACGCTTGGCTTCACCCAGTTCACCTGACTGATAATGCTTTATGACATTATTTGAGGTTTGGGCGAAATTGGAGCGAAAAGTAGTCGGGGTGACCAGTATGAAAAGAAGAAAAAGCAAACACGTTTTCTTTAACCCAATTCCTCTTTTCATGACTTCAAGATGTTAAAAGAATTCCAGGATTTGCAGGAGGGGCATCTCCAAAGAGGCTCAGTAAATTTATATCCACACCGCTGGCAGATAAATTCCTTTTCTGCTGGTGGAAGACCTTCAATCAGGTTGTCCAGAAAATCAATCGACTTCTCCCTTTGACCCTGTTGCTGGTAAAGTTTTGCCAAACTCAACCTGGCGGATGAAAAGGATGGATCGGTGTCCAGAATATGTTTGTATCTCTCGATAGCAGATTCGACCATCCCCTTTTTTTCATAAATTCGGGCCAATGAAAAAAGAGCAAAGTTATTCTTGGGGTTTTGAGTTAACAGGTTTTCGTAAACCTCAGGTATATCGCCGTATTCTCCCAGCTCGAAGAGTGTCCTCTCCAGCTTATCGAAAACCAAATATCCCGCCTCCGGCACCATCTCCAGAAGTTTCTTCCAGTATTCCACCGCATCGGTCAACCTCTCGTCCTGATAGTAAGCCTCGCCCAGAAAGATATAGGCTGGGACACAGCCCTCATCGTAGTTTAGTGCTTCCTTGTAAGCTACTCTGGCTTTGTGAAGCTCCCCTCTTTCTGCACGAGCTTTGCCCCACAAAACCTTATAAAGCGCCAAGATCTTGTCGGTTTGGCTTTCCTTTCGACTAAAGGCTTTCTTTCTCAACTCAAAAGCCTCCTCCCACCTTTCGGTCTCCTCATACTCGGATAGAAGTCTTGAAGCTACCCCCTCATCTTTTTCTGAAGCTTTATACAGTTCCTCCAGAACCGCGATGGCTTTGTCATGATTCCCCAAAGCGGAAAAGTCCTCAGCCAGGCTTGTCAAAACCTCATTTTTTTCTTCTGGGGAAAGGGAGGGGCGAAGGGTAAGCTCCTTATGAATCCGCAGGGCTTTATCGTAATTTTTGTTTTTTCTGAAGAGGTCCCCTAATCTCAGATAAGCATCCACATTCTCTGGATCTATTCTGACCACTTCCTTGAACTTCTGAAAGGCAACTCTCTCTTCTCCTGCCAGAAGTGCTTTCAAAGCATCGATGTATGTTTCTGGGGAGATTTTTCTTCTTCCTCTTTTTGCCTTTGACCAGAAAAAAGCCATGACGGTGAAGACTATGATAAACGCAAAGATGATCGACAGGATATGACCTGGACTCAATTTTCACCTCCACTGGGCAAAAAATCTACGTTCATTTTTTTCCTTTCAACCATCATCATCTATTTTTCTTCTTCCTCTTCCAGGGGAAGATTACGCAGGGCGGTGATCTCTTCTAAAAGCTTTTTATTCCCCTTTCTCTGGTTTCGCAACTCAGAATACATTTTAAAATAATACACAATTCCCAGAGCAAAAGAGATAAGCATACCCACTACCAATGCCCAGAA
>Ga0209635_10003101_pt1 | contig 12911 bp, 8 predicted proteins | sample DeeMarSWOR230_32_FD_187463 | JGI IMG/M metagenome (GOLD analysis project Ga0209635, IMG submission 187463) | Marine sediment microbial communities from White Oak River estuary, North Carolina - WOR-2-30_32 (SPAdes) (version 2) | ecosystem: Environmental > Aquatic > Marine > Intertidal zone >...
CGTTTCTTTTTTCTACGCCTGTGTCACTGACTTCGAACTTCACGTTACCATATAGCTCTGCTTCCCCTTTCCCCTGGTAAAGGGCGTCTACGATTCTTCCTATGGCGTCTGCTTTCATAATTCCACTGCCGCTGCATCCGCTGACTATTATCAATCCGTGCCTTTCAAAAACGTAGGGGTTTCCGTCTATCGTGTTACATGCGTAGAGGCCAGCCAGTTTATTCGCGATGCGTGCGCTTTCAAACTGGGGAAGATATTTGGTTAGGATCGGACGGATGTTGAACTCGTAGAAGCTTTTCTCAGGGGTCACGTCTAGGCTGTAGGGTCTTCCTAAGTCGTCTGAGCAACCGGTCCAAAAGCCTTTTCCTCCTTCGTCAGGTTTGACATATACTCCGGATTTGGGTAGGATAGTGAAAGGCAAAGTTCCCTCTTTGTTGAAACCCTTTACGTACAGCAGTTCTTCCAGATCAGACCCTTGTAGCTGAAACAGCTGTCTTTTTTTGGGTTTACTGTGGCTGTCTATGCCGATCGGATCCAGAAGTCCATGCGAGTAGGCGCCGGTCGCTAATACTATTTTTTCACCGTAGATTTCACCGTTTTTTGTTGAAACTCCGTTAATTTTTGGATTCTGCCAGACAAAGGGTGGGCCTCCAAATTCGTTTTTCGGTGTGATGACCAATCCATGAACCTCTGTGTTGAAGAGGGTTTCACCGCCCCGTTTTTCAAACTCTTCCTCGTAAAATTTTACAAGTTCATTTTGGTCGAGTTCACCGCATTTTGTTCCCAGCAGACCTTTATGTATGTTTTCGAGTCCCAGGTATTTTGTTTCTTCAAGATTCTTGTTTAGTTCTAGATTCAGTTTCGGTATCCTCTTCAAATCGTCTCTTTTGAGTATTCTTATCTCTATTCCGCGTTCCATCATCTTCTTTATGATCAGAGAGTATTCATCGAGTTGTTGTTTGCTCAGCAACCAAAGGTAACCCGTCTCTATCAAACGAATGTCGTAGTTCACTTCATTTTGAAGGTGGCTGTAAAACTTGATTGAAGTGTCAGACAAAACTTGGCTGGTTCTGGAAGAAAAGGTGTTCCTGAACATTCCAGCGGCTTTCGCTGTGTTTCCTCGGCCTGCCCCGGGTTCCTCGTCGATAACTAGAATCTTCTTGGCAGGGTTGTTTTTTTGAAGATAATAAGCGGAAGACATTCCTATTATGCCAGCACCAACTATGATTATGTCATACGCCTTCAAAATTGATCCTCACACTGATTGATAACGGTAAGATACCACGCAGAAAAAACCCATTCGTCTTTAAAATTGTTTTGCGCGCATTTCTGGGATTTAAACAACTCGTCGTTTACTGCTCTGTTTCCCAGAGCGAGAGACCGGTTACCTTATCATATTTTCGCTCAAGTTTTACTCCCCTTAATTCGCGTAAGTGAATTTCAGCAGCGAAAACTACTCCCTCAAGCAGGTGGCCAGCTTTAGTGTTCCCGTTTTTGTCGGCGAGAACTGCGTGTGCGTGAACGAAAGATTTTCCATCTTTCACGGAAATGTTGCCTATGCAACTCGCTATTTCTTGAGGAGAGTCAAGCGTTATCTCTTGGTATTCGTGTTTTTCTTGATCGTAAAATTCAAGCTTCGCGCGTTTCAAAGCACCGATCGCAGTAAAGGTTGCAACTATGATTTCCTTCTTTTCTGCTAGCTCAGTTACAAATTGAATCAGATCCGAGTTGTGTTCAGCACGCACCAGAAAATTTCTGCCAAGTTCGAATTTGGCGTAGACCATTCTTGTACCCCCTTCATTCAACTTATGTGCGGTTACTTAAAACTTCTTGGCGGAAAAACCTAGTCTGCATGCGCGGAAAGGAACAGGTATTTTTGCTCAGAACAGTAAACTCGATGTCGAGTGCGCTTCGGAAAAACGATTCTAGGAACATCTTAAAAACAGAAAAGAAGGGAGTTTCAAATGTAGATCTAATCCCTTCAAAAAATGTTTATGCGCACGCTTTTTTCCTGAAAGACATAATAAATACTAGGCTATCAAAGAGAATAGTGTTCCGATCATGTAGGTTATTGCCGCGGCGGAGGCCCCTATAACCATCATTTCAAGGCCGCTTCGAACCCAACTTTTCCTCGAAAAAATGGTTTTCATGGCCCCGACTCCGAAGAGGGTGGCCACAGTGCCGATTACGGAGGCTATCAGAGCTTCCCAACCGCCTATGGGAAAGGCGAAGGGTAATATGGGCACTAGAGCCGCTAGGCCGAAGGATACTCCGCACAAAACACCGGCCTTAACAGGGTTCCCAAGTTCTTCAGGCGCTAGGCCCAGTTCTTCAAGAGCGCCCACTTGTGTAGGCAGCTCTTTTTCTTCGGCTATCCTGTCGACGATGGCCTCAGCCTCTTCTCTCTTGAAGCCTTCTGCCTGATAGAACTTTATCAGCTCCGCCCTCTCCTCCTCAGAGGTCTTCCCCTTCTTGACTTGCTTCCTCTGGCTTTCCCTCTCCAACACCTCCAGTTCAGACTTGGATGATTGGTATGAACCGACAGCCATGGATATGGTTCCGGCGAAGAGTTCCGCTATTCCAGTTATTAGAACAATGTGTGGATCTGTGAAGGCTCCGAATGCTCCGACTACGAAGGCCAGGGTTGAGACCAGCCCGTCGTTGGCTCCGAAGATCATGTCTCTAACTCCTCCGCCACCACGTATCTCCCAGGCCTCCATACTCAACACTTCCGTCTTCATCCTTTCCAGATGTAGTCTTTCATCAGAAGCCGTTCTATTCCATGACTCCGAAGTTGCCAAATCCTTGATGTTTTCTGCCTGAATTGTCAAATCTTGGATGCCCGCTTCCTCGCCAACTACGGCCCACTCAAAGAAGCCCTTCGTGCCTAAGATACGCATCATGAAGCCCACCTTCCAATCTCTGAGGAGAGTCTTGGTTGCCCCTTCGTGTTTGCCTCCTAGTTCCTTGATTCTTTCAAACCAGAATTCGGCGTGGCTTGCCTCGTCGGAGCTGATCCTTAGTAGGAGTTGCTTAATCCTTTCGTCCTTGGCCTTTCTGGCAAGGATCCCGTATCCCTTGGCTTGCATGAGTTTGTGTGCATGAATTTTCTTCGCTGCATCGAGAAGCTTTTTTCGTTCAACATTTGTCAGTTCGTTCGTCGACATCTTCTTCACATACTTCCTTTGGACAGCTTTTAAAAATATTAAGTGTTAACTATACATAAGAGTATAGGATCGTTCAAAGGTGTTTGAAATGGTGGAGGATTACGTTCCAACAGGCATTCCTGGCGTGGACAAAATTCTCGTAGGGAAGGGACTCCCGAGGGGTCACACGATTCTGGTAAGCGGTGGACCTGGAAGTGGAAAAACAACATTTGCAATACAGTTCCTGTACACGGGGGCGACTCAACACGACGAAGCAGGCGTGTATGTTACGCTTGATGAAGAGCCGGGTGACATAAGGAAAAACATGTTGAAGTATGGATGGGACTTGAAGAAGCTGGAAGAAGAGAAGAAGCTTGTTTTCATCAACGTTTCTCCGGTTCGTGTTGCCCCTTCAGAGAGGGCTGGCCTGATCCAGATCGGAATGAAGGAGTTCAGGCTGATAAAGTTGCTTGAGGCGATTAGGCAAGGCGTCGAGGAGGTAAACGCCAAGAGGGTGATCGTGGATCCCTTGACAATCTTCACTCTCCAATATCCGAACGAGATTGAGCGCATATACGCCATGAGAGACCTGATGAGGGACCTGAAAAAGACGGGCAGCACAAACCTACTTATCTCTGAGTTGAGGGGCACGGGGCTGGAGCGGGAGCATCAGTTCGAGGAGTATCTGGCCCAAGGGGTCATCTTACTCCGCACATTTCTTAAAAGCAGCAGGCTGGTTCGGGTGTTCCAAGTGGAGAAGATGCGTGGATTAGCCATCGACAACCAGCCTAGGCCCTACGAAATATCAACCAAGGGCATAGAGGTATATCCTAGCGCAACAGTCTACAAATAAGACTCGACTTCAGGCTTGTTGAAACATTACCGATAAACTAAAGAAAACTTAGCAAGTAGATACAATAGGGATATTTATTGTCTCTAGCCCAGTTACAGGAAGTACCGTCTGAAAACATGATCTTGTTGACTGGCCCTCCGGGGGCAGGGAAATCAACATTCTGCGAGCAAGTCATTCTCCAAAGCTTAGCGATGGATAGGCCAATTATCTATGTGACGACCGAGTGTGGCGCATCTAAAGCTGAGAATGTTTTGGTAGAGAGGGGTTTAGGCGATGTCGAGCCAGGCTTCCTAAACTTCGTTGATGCGTACAATGAGACAGTGGGGCTTTCGGTTTCGGATCGACCGGACACTGCTCTTGCAGATTGTGAGGACCTTTCTAGCATAGGCATAGCGATCTTGAAGTTACAAGAAAGAATAGGGAAAAAAGGCGTCTTGTTGGTCTTTGACTCCCTGACTTCTCCATACCTCTTCAGCGGTTCCGAAATTCTGAGGTTCATGAGGAGAACCCTGTCGAGGTTCGCTTCTAAGGGGAACAGCGTTTTAGTCTGTTTTGATGAGGGCAGCGGCAAGGAAGAAGACCTTGTAGCTATGATGAGCCTTTCAAACGGCGTAATAAAACTGGAGACAGTGAAAGGCAAACGCTTCTTGAATGTTGTGAAGCACCCTTCGGTAGAGCCGTCAAGAATCGAGGTGCCCACGACCAAAATTTGGGTAAAGAAGATGTATGATGCGAAGATCTGGGATTGGGAGATGGTTAATCGTTTCTTTAAAGCGCAACAGAGTGGGATCTCTCAACAGTTTGAGGTGAATGTTTTCTGGCCTAACTTTGCGTTCTGGAGTGCCATGCTCTGGGATCCCAAAAGGTTCCCGACGATGACTTACGAGGTATGGAAGGAGTTCAGCAGTATGACTCGAGATATGATCTCGCTCTTTCCTCGGCGCATGAAACTTCTCTTCAAACTATTCATACCCAAGAACTTGAGCAGGGTAAAAGACATGAAAAAACTATTTTCGAAGTTTATGATTCGGCATATGAAAATGCGGCGCGACGGCATCATGGAATACCTTGAAGACGTATCTAAGACTGACGAACACTATGTTAGAGTGTACGAGAGCCGTGAATGCTGCGGATTCGAGAACGTCGGCGCCGCGATAGCTTCAATTCTTCCTCCTCTGAGCGCAGGGATGTGTAAAGCACTTGAGAAGGAGGAGAGGGACTGGAACGCCATCGAGACAAAGTGTGTAGGGCTTGGGGATCCCTACTGCGAGTTTAAGTTGGTGCCTGGGGAAATCAATGAGTTGCAGGGTTCTTTGGAGAAAGACATTTCGGTTGTTGAAAGGATACATGACAATTTGATGGATCGTCTCATGGGATTTCTAATGGATGAGAAACCCCTTGTAAACAGACCCAAGTTAGGGAGTGATTTCCTCATGGCCCATCCTGACATCACTCTTCCTGCCATGGCTGGCGAGAGATACCGTATGGCATTGAGGATGGGAGGCGCCAGGGCGGGAAAGAAGGTCGGGGGACGCTTAGCCGACGCAGGGTTAAATGAGGATGAGGCGGTGGGTCGTGTTGTCCATTTCTTAGAATATTGCAATGTGGGAAGGGTCACCATGAATGAAACGTTGAGAATAAAGGACAGTTGCGAGAGTATATACACGAAGATCCTTACGGAAAGGTGGGAGGAGCCCTCATGCTTCTTCACAACAGGCTTCCTCAACGGCATCTTCTCAGCCGTTAAGAATCAGCACGTTAAGGAGACCAAGTGTATAGCAATGGGTGATCCCTACTGCGAATGGGAATTTAGGTAGGTGATATTTGATGGTGACCCTAACTCAGTTGCAGGACATACCACCTGAAAACATGATCCTGCTGGTTGGGCCTCCAGGCTCGGGGAAGTCAACCTTCTGCCAGCAAGCAATCCTAAAAGGCTTGGCGATCGATAAGCCCATCATCTATGTAACAACCGAATATGACCCATCTAAGGCTGAGGAAGTATTAAGAGAAAAAGGACTAGGAATGATTGAACAGGGTCTACTCAGTTTCGTTGATGCTTTCAATGAAACTGTGGGGTTGTCGATTCAGGATCGACCTGACACTATCCGTGCAGACTGCGCGAACCTTTCCAGCGTAGGCATATCTATCTCAAAGCTCCAGGAACGAGTAGGAAAGAAAGGCATTTTACTGGTTTTTGACTCCTTGGTCTCACCCTACCTTTTGAGTGGCTCAGAGGTAGTGCGGTTCATGAGGCTGACCCTATCCAAGTTTGCGGCTGAGGGAAACAGTGTTTTAGCGTGCATGGACGAGGGCTGCGGCAAGCAGGAGGACCTCGGGGCCATGATGAGCATCTCAAACGGAGTCATACAGATGGAGACGAAGGAAGGCAAGCAATTCCTGAACGTCGTGAAGCACCCCAAGCTGAAGCCGACAAGAATTGAAGCCCCCATAGAACCCGAGCGGATTGGACTATATGAGCGCATCTTCATCAACCCTGCGGTGCTAGCGGCGATAGCGCGGAGAGATGAGGCGGTGCTGAGAAGGGAGGTTGGGGATTACGTGAGCCTGTTCTGGCCGAACTTCGCCCACTGGAGCGGGATGCTCTGGGATCCCAAACGGTTCCCAATGATGGTGTACGAGATGAATAAGGAGGACGGGGCCACCGGATTCAAGAATAAAGCGGTGGTACGAGCTGTGTTACCCTGGTACGTGAGACTTCTTAAACCACTAGTGTTTCCCAAGAGCTTCAGCAAGGTCAAAGACATGAAAAAACTATCTAAAATGGGAGAAAGCAACTACAAGGAGGAGCGGAGCGGCATCATGGAATACCTTGAAGACGCATCGAAGACCAACGAACACTACTTTAGAATATACGAATCCTCCGAATGCTGGGGATTCAAAGACGTCGGCGCAACGATGGCTTTCTATCTTCCCCCTTTGAGTGCAGGCATAATAATGGGATTTGAGAGCTGGAGAGGTCTCGAGAGGGACTGGAACGTTGTTGAGACGAAATGCATAGGGTTAGGGGATCCTTACTGTGAATTTAAGTTACTGCCGGGGGGAATTGACGAGCTGCAGGATTCTTTGGAGAAAGATGTCTTAGTTATCGAAAGGATACATGAACGTTTGATGCATCACCTCATGGAGTTTCTGCTCCATGGAAAGCCTCTCTTGGAGAGGCCTACGCTGGGAAGCATGGTGAACATCCACAGGGTCATGCACGCCATGGTCTTTCCCGCTCTAGCCGGTGAGAGGTACCGAATGGTGTTGGGGATGGGAGGCGCCAAGGCGGGAAAGCAGGTCGGGAAACGCCTGTTAGAAGCTGGGTTAAGTGAGGATGAAGCGGTGAAGCGTGTTCTAAATTTCATAAACCAATGCAAGATTGGAAAGGTTACGGTGGATGAGACCATAAGAATAGTGGAAAACTGTGAGAGTTCTCAGGCGAAGATATTCACGACGAAGCAGAAGGTCTCTTCGTGCTACTTCACCACGGGCTTCTTCAACGGCTTCTTCTCAGCCGTCAAGAACCAGCATGTCAAAGAGACAAAGTGTATAGCGATGGGTGATCCTTACTGTGAGTGGGAGTTCAGGTAAGTGATGCTTGATGGTGTCTCTAACTCAAATACAGGAAGTACCACCAAGGAAGATGATTCTATTAGTCGGTTCTCCTGGAGCGGGAAAATCGATGTTTTGCCAGCAGGTCGCCCTCCAGAGCTTAGCGATGGACAGACCCATCATATATGTGACAACTGAGTGTTCCCCGTCTGAGGTCGAGAAGGAATTGAGAGATAAAGGATTAGGCGAGGTTGAGCCAGGCCTGCTGAACTTCGTTGATGCATATAACGAAACGGTGGGGCTCTTAGTCGCGGATCGACCTGACACTGCCCGTGCAGACTGCGACGACCTCTCCAGCATAAGTGTTGCAATCTCAAAGATGAGTGAACAGATAGGTAGAAAGGGCGTCTTGCTGGTCTTCGACTCCCTAACTTCCCCCTACCTTTTTAGTGGCTCCGAAGTCTTGAGGTTTATGAAGAGGACCCTCTCAAGGTTTGCGGCTGAGGGGAACAGCGTTTTAGCCTGCTTTGATGAGGGCAGCGGCAAGGAAGAAGACATGGTGGCTATGATGAGCCTCTCCAGCGGCGTGATAAAGATGGAGGTAAAGGAAGGAAAGACGTTGTTGAATGTGGTGAAGCATCCCGTGGTGGAGTCCACAAGAATTGAGGTCCCTAAAACCAAGATTGGCGGGAAGAAATTATTTGATGTTACGCTTTTTGATCAGGAGATGGCTAGGCGTTCTTGGGACGTGAGTAGAGCCGGCGGGCTCAGAACAGAGGTTGGGGATCACGTGAACTTGTTCTGGCCGAACTTTGCGTTCTGGAGTACCATGGTGTGGGACCCTGAAAGGTTCCCGGAGATGAGGTATGAATTAACGAAGAAGGGCGGCGCCCAGATGAGGGAGTTTATCAAGTTTGCCCCATTGCCCATGAGGCTTTTCTTCAAGTTGTCCCTGCCCAAGAGTTTCAGCAAAGTCAAACACATGAAAAAACTGTCAAAATTTTTTTCAGAATTTGAAAAGGGGGGAATAGGAATAATGGAGTACCTTGAGGATGACTCTAAGACTGATGAACATTACTATAGAATACACGAGAGCTCTGAATGTTGGGGATTAGAGAACGTGGGTGCCGCGGTAGCTTCAATGTTACCTGCTGCCATTGCAGGCTGGGCTCAAGGACTTGAGAAAGAAGAGAGAGACTGGAACGCCATTGAGACGAAATGCATCGGACTCGGGGATCCCTACTGCGAATTTAAAGTGGTGCCCGGAGAAATCGATGAGTTAAGGGATTCCCTGAAGAAAGACAGATCGGTTATCGAAAGGACAAAGGAAAAGTTGATGGATCGTCTCATGGGATTTCTGCTCGAAGAGAAGCCCCTTGTAGAGAGGCCTAGGTTGGGTAGTGATGTTCACATGGAGACGGTCTCCCACGTTGCAGCTCTCCCCGCTATGGCTGGCGAGAGATATCGGATGGCGTTGAGGATGGGAGGCGCCAGGGCGGGGAAGGAGGTCGGCCAACGCCTGACGGACGCAGGGATAAGGGAGGATGAAGCTGCGAAGCGTATCGTCAGCTTCCTAGAGCATTGTAAAGTCGGAAAGATTGCAATGAATGGGACCATCAGAATGTGGGAGAACTGTGAGAGCCTCTACACTAAGCTCTTTTGGACGAAGCGCATAGAGCCCTCCTGCTACTTCACAACTGGCTTCCTCAGCGGATTCTTCTGCGCCGTCAAGAACCACCACATTAAAGAGACCAAATGTATAGCCATGGGCGATCCGTATTGTGAGTGGGAGTTCAGGTAAGTGATGGTTGATGGTTTCTCTAACCCAACTGCAGGAAATACCTTCTGAAAACATGATCCTGCTGGTTGGCCCTCCTGGCTCGGGGAAGTCAACCTTCTGCCAACAAGCAATCCTAAAAGCCTTGGCGATCGATAAGCCCATCATCTACGTGACTACTGAGCGAGGCCCATCCAAGGCGGAGGCAGCCTTGAAAGAGCGAGGGTTGGCCCACGTCGAGCCTGGTCTGCTGAGTTTCGTTGACGCATACAATGAGACCGTAGGCACCTCAGTTTCAGATAGACCAGACACCGTCTACGCTGACTGTAACGACCTTTCAAGTATAGACATAGCACTTTCAAAGCTGAGCGAACGAATAGGAAGGAAGCATATCTTGTTGGTCTTCGACTCCCTAACTTCTCCATACCTCTTCAGCGGCGCCGAAATCTTAAGGTTCATGAGGCAGACCCTATCAAGGTTCGCTACTAGGGAAAACGCGGTCGTGGCATGCATAGATGAGGGCTGCGGGAAGGAGGAGGACCTTGTTGCCATGATGAGCATCTCCGATGGCGTGATAAGAACGGAGAGAGAAGAGAGTAAGCTTCTCCTAAACGTTGTGAAGCATCCAAAAGTGAGACCGACAAAAATCGAAGCCCCCATAGAACCTGAACGACGGCTAGAATATCCTTTGAGTATAATCGATGAAAACGGGGCGAGACGATTTTTTAAAGCATACATGCAGGGAAAAGAAGCCGCAATAAGAAGAGAGGTCGGAGACTACGTCAACCTCTTCTGGACAAACTTAATCCACTGGAGCGGCATGCTATGGGACCCCAAGAGGTTTCCGACGATGAAATACGAGTTAGAGAAGGAGGACATGAGCAAGGGATACCAGATGTTCAAGTATACACCTTGGTACGTGAAACTTTTCATGAAACTACGCTTCCCCAAGAACCTAAGCAAAGTAAAAGACATGAAGAAATATTTTGGAATCTACGGCAAGACTCTGGGGGAGATAGAGCATATCGGCATCGTGGAATACCTTGAAGACGTCTCCAAGACTGACGAACATCACGTTAGAGTATACGAGAGCTCTGAATGCTGTGGATTCGAGAACGTGGGTGCCGCGCTGGCTTTATTGCTTCCCCCACACATCGCGGGTGGGTCGATGTCAATTGAGAGGATGGGAGGAGGCCCAGATAGGGACTGGAACGCTGTTGAGACTAAGTGCGTTGGCCTAGGAGATCCGTACTGTGAGATCAAAATAGTGCCTGGAGAGATCGACGAGTTGAAAGACTCTCTGGAGAAGGACATCTCAGTCCTTGAAAGGGTGCATGACCGGTTGATGCAACGCCTCACTGGATTTCTGCTTGAAGGCAAACCCCTTGTAGAGAGGCCTAGGTTAGGTAGTGATGTCCACATTAGTTCGGCCACGCATGTGGTAGGCTGGCTCGGTCACGCTGACGAGAGGTACCAGATGGCGTTGAGGATGGGAGGCGCCAAGGCTGGAAAAGAGGTCGGAGAGCATCTGATGGAATCGGGGATAAGCGAGGATGAAGCTGTGAAGCGTGTTCTTCGGCTACTGGAACATTGCAAAGTTGGCAAGGTTACGATGGATGAGACGATAAAGATAAAGGAAAACTTTGAGATGCTCATCTGGACGATGTTCATGACGGCTAAAAGTGAGGAGCCTTTATGCTTCTTCACAACGGGCTTCCTGAATGGTTTCTTTTCTGCTGTTAAAAATCAACATGTTAAAGAAACGAAGTGCATAGCTATGGGAGACCCCTACTGCGAGTGGGAGTTCAGATAAAAATGGTGAAACTGATTAAGAACGGGAGTTGATGAAAGTTGGAGATGGATGAGATAATCGTTGCTGGTGAACCTTGCCTTGTTATTCGTAGCCCTTTGATCCCGAAAACGTTACTATGTAACTCGCTGCTCCAGCCTCTGCTGTCACGGCTGAAAAGCGCAGAGGAGTTCGTCGCGTTTGTGTCAGAACCATGTGTTGCTCCTGAAGGTCTAGATGTGGTATTAGTTACGGCTTTTTGGCCTCGATGTGTTTTCAACCAGGTTTCGGAAGGAGCAGTCAGTAGGCCGGTGCAGACCATCAAACCTCAACACCTCATGCTTGTTGAAAGGGAGCTCTACATGAAGCTGACGAAGAAGAGTTGTATCTTCGGCGACTTCCTAGATTCTCTGCTTCTCCACAACGAAGACAAGGAGAAGATTTGTAGGCTTCTAAGCAAGGTTCGCACAAGCATAAAAGACAACAGGTCGTACGGCCTATTCTTCATGACTGAGGTTAGGGGGATGGAGGACGTCATCGACCAAGCCGCCGGAATCTTCGAGATCGTTGTCAAAGCAAAAGTCGAAACTAAGCATGATGAGCCGCTGCTAAGCTTAACCATAATGAAACACCCAGACATCGACGAGATCGATAAGAAAATAGAGGTTGTATTTGATAAGGGGCAACCGAAACGAAGAGCCTAAAGCCCCCAGTTACCATTGCGTGGCGTGTCAAAAGTTCCGCCTGACCACTCTTACATGGAGGCTCTAGCTCGTTGGAACATTACCGATAAGTTAAAGAAAACTTGGCAATTACATATAAGAGGGACCTTTTTGTCTTTAGCCCAATTACAGGAAGTACCGCCCAAAAACATGATCTTATTGGTTGGTTCTCCTGGGGCGGGAAAGTCAACCTTCTGCCAGCAAGCTGCCCTCAAGAGCTTGGCTGTGGATAGACCCATCATCTATGTGACGACCGAATATGGTCCGATTGATGCTGAGAGGGGGTTAAGAGAGCGAGGATTGCACGAGGTTGAACCCGGCCTGCTGAACTTTGTTGACGCCTACAACGAAACGGTTGGTGTCTCGGTTTCAGAAAGACCAGACACCGTCTATGCTGACTGCAACGACCTTTCAAGCATAGATATAGCGATCTCAAAGCTGGCGGAACGAATAGGAAGAAGGGATATCTTGTTGGTCTTTGACTCGCTAACTTCCCCTTATCTTTTCAGCGGCTCCGAGATTCTTAGGTTCATGAGGCAGACCCTATCAAGGTTCGCTGCCAAGGGAAACGCTGTCTTGGGGTGCATGGATGAAGGTTGCGGCAAATCCGAGGATGTTGTGGCTATGATGACCCTATCCAGCGGTGTGATAAAGATGGAGCTGAGGGAAGGAAAGAAAGTGCTGAATGTCGTGAAGCATCCCAGAATAGAACCGACAGAAATCGAGGTCCCGGTCACTGTTCGTCCTCGTGTGATCTCTTCCTGTTTTGATGCAGATTACGTGAGAAGGGAGGCTGAGATGGCTTTGCGGGGAGTAAAGGTGATGTTAAGACCAGAGGTTGGAGATTATGTTAACATCGCTTGGAGGAACCTCATATTTTGGAGCGGCATGTTATGGGACCCGGAGAGATTCCCATCGATGATGTACGAGTTAACTAGGTATTCTGAGAACCCGAGCAACTACGATTTTGACATGGTTTCGCTTATTCCCTGGCACACGAAACTTCTCTACAAATTATTCATGCCAAAAAGCTTCAGCAAAGTAAAGGACATGAGAAAGGTGTTTG
>Ga0209635_10003105_pt1 | contig 12905 bp, 7 predicted proteins | sample DeeMarSWOR230_32_FD_187463 | JGI IMG/M metagenome (GOLD analysis project Ga0209635, IMG submission 187463) | Marine sediment microbial communities from White Oak River estuary, North Carolina - WOR-2-30_32 (SPAdes) (version 2) | ecosystem: Environmental > Aquatic > Marine > Intertidal zone >...
TACCATTACAAAGTTCAACATCAAAATCAGAAGTTGTCGAAGCATAATGTTGTGTATATACATCAACCATATAACCAGGAGTTGTAGCCCAAGCAACCATATTATCATAGCTGTTATAGTAATATGTTGCTTCACAGGCATCATGCCAGAATAACTCTGTGTATTTCTCCTGACCAACACCAAGTGTTCCGATTTTGATACCAAGCGTTACGGGTGCATTATATTGACCCGTTCTTGATTTCACCTGCACCTTGTAGTTCAGGTTTTCATCCCAACGGAGATATAATGATTCAGATTTTTTATCAGTTATATTCTCTCTTATGTAGAAACTTGGAACATCCATATCATTGTAGGTTTCATCCAAACCAGTAATGTTGAGATAATAGGATGCACCATTGATATCGATGTAATCATTCTCAGCAGTCATATCAATCTGAATGTCTTTTATCTCCCAAGCAAAACCAAGAGTATACGGGATAGCCTCACCAAGATTTTTGATGTAAGGTATAACCGTTAGCTCATTGTCATCAACACCAAGATGATACCTAATTGCTAGTCGGAAGTTATAACCTGCATAATTGAGGTTCTTCCACAATGTAACATTCACAAAGGTCTCATTATCACTTTCAATAATTTTATTGAAACCGCTTAACTCATCTGTTCTGTAGATAAGGTTCCACTGGCCATTATTATAATAACCCAGCATCAACACATTATGGGACCAGTACTCATCATAATGGTTGGTAAGCTGTATACCGCTGCTGGTGTTGAAATAATAATTATCAAGTTTATTCCAGATGTGTAAAACCTTGCCATCATCTAAAAGTTCATAACCAACAAGATAAGAACTTCCTGGTGGATCAGTCAGATTAACCGTCTCATTATTACCATACTCATCTTTTATAGTACATACTGAAATTGTTGCCTGCCCGGAAACAGTAAAACTATAATCTGTGCTAATATTGCTGTTATTCGCATAGTCAACTGTCCAAATCAGATAACTATAATCCCCCTTGATCCATGTTTCATTAAAAACAAACTCATAGGTGTTGTTTCCAGTATAGTTTATATCATAGCTATACTGGGTACTGTTCGGGTACGTTATGTTTAGTTTGATAATATCTACACCGCTCTGATAATCAGTAACATCTGCTGTGATGGTAACGTTAAAACCAAACCCGGCAGGATCAGGAGAATCAGAGACATTTGTTATCTCAGGTGATGTAGTATCAGGTGTGTAACAACAATAAATGGAGTATTTTCTATCCTCATGATCAAACCAAATCGGATCAGATGTATAATTATACATACCTTCGAAATAATGTCCCTGAAGCGTGCTATTCCCATCATCATAATACTCCTCAGTTCCAATACCATCATTATAATACATACTGATAGTAATGTTATCAGACCAGCAACAAATAACATAATCGGTATCATTCAACAAAACAGGTTTGGGGGCTGAAAAATTAAAAGTCTGCCAACCCTTAATGCTGGAAATGTTTTTTTCCTCGGAAACACCTAATAACTCTGATTCATTATGATGATATATCATACAACTATAATGATAATCAGAACTGGCATTACCAGGATCCAAATAAACACTTATGTTATCAACGACACATTTCTCATTCACACTAAAAACAGAACCAGTAATGGTATTCCAAATTGTCTGATTAGAACCCCCTATTTTGCTATACCCAAAACTACGAGAAACAATAAAACTGTCCTCCAAAGCATAATTATCGTTATCTGCTTGGTCAACCACCCAAACTTTATAACTGTACTTACCAAGCTGCCAACAATCAGAAAAAACGTACTCATAAATACTACCAACGGTATAATTCATAGAACAATTGATATAGGAACTGTCAGGATATGTAATATTGACTTTCACATTTTTTATACCACATGAATTATCAGAGACATTGGCACTAATTGTAACATTCGAACCATAACCAACTACATCAAAATTATTGGAAACAGATTCTATCATAGGAGAAACCGAGTCAATATAAATTATCTGAGAAAATGAATCAATATTAGACTCATTATCAGTAATGGTCAAGGTAACATTATATGCGCCCTCTGATGAATATGAATGGCTGGTATTCTTCTGATATGATGAATTTCCATCTCCAAAATTCCAAGACCAGTTAACAATGTTATAATATTCCTTTGATTTATCATTGAAATAAAATGTTTCCTGCTGATTTGAAACAGCAATACCAGGGAAACTCTCAAAATCTGCATCGAGAATTACAACACTAATTACCTTGCTTATATTCGATGAAATATTCTGATTATCATTAACATCCAAGGTAACAGTATAGTTACCAAGAGAACCATATATGTGAGAGGGATTCTGTTGTTGGCTATTGTTACCATCTCCGAAATCATAATACCATGTTGTGTATGGTTCACTACCGCCTAAGGCTATACCGGTAAATTGGACTTCATTCCCAAGTACTACAGGTGAAGTATCTGTTTGTATGTTAGAATTAAATGATACTGTCACTTTCTTTGGCTCAGACCAGCCACTTTTGTTTAAAAATATGTCTCTTGCTTTGACGCTGATATTATATGTACCTGATGGAAGCCATAATTTCTTACTTGCGATATCACCAGAGTTATAAAAGTGTGTCCATCTAAGTAAAGGTATATCATTTATTTTAAATTTATATTGAATTTTATCATTTTCTGGATCAGTAGTACTAACATTAAATAGGTACCATCCGTTAGATAATTTATCGTAAGTTATGTCTTTTTCTTCAGGTGTATCGGGTGCTTGATTATTATTTGGAAGTTTTAACGCAACTGTAGGATCACCAAACAGGTTCCGCCCATAAACGTCCATTCGCACTTCATGGCTATTTCTTTCATTTTTTATCTCATCATCTGCTACATGCTTGGATAGCTGATTAGCCTTTCCTAATTCATATTTTTCTCTAAAAAATGTTATATTAAAGAACCATGCTGGGAAATACTTTACAACATCATCATCAGCAACATTCGAACCAATACATTCTCTAGAATGCATGAGTACTGCAAAGGCACCATGCTTAGTTTTTACAGTTAAATATTCAGCTAAGCAATCCTTTTCATCAAACGCACCAACTAAACACGAATGACTATACATAAAAAAAGGTTTCAGATTATAAAGAAGATAGACATCCTTATTACAGAACCTCGGAATAGGCCAAAGGATTTTTTTTCCTAATGGGAAAATGTACCGAATAATCTTATCATAAAAACCATGGTCCTCACCATATATAATGTGAAAATTACTATTTAAACTCCTTCTTAACTGCCCTCTACTATAATGAGTGTAATAATGTATCCCACCTAATAAAGTCATATTATCATATAATTTTTTCTTAATATTGTATTTTTCAGGAATATTCTCACTAACAATATCACAGGATGGATTGCCCCATTGTGCAAATTCTAGTCTTCCTGAGACTAATAAAACTTTTCTTGTATACCAGTGACGTGGATAAGTATTTTCATAATCTATAGTTTTAATTACAAAATTTGAAACTTCTGTAGAATCTCCTACAGGAGCTCTACCAACAAAAACCTCACCTAAGAGATCTACATCCATATGATAATATTCCTGTGTCCAATTACCTATAGTTTGATTATACTTTTTTTGCGTCCAGTTGACATCTGGTACAATATCCCCATATTCATTTTCAATCCATAGATCTTCGAAATCTTCATAAAAAAATATAATACCTTCATTAGATAATTTAATGCAATCAATATTCAATGAACAATCTTCATTTTTACCACTATATTTATAGAAAAATTCAATATAAACCTGACTTTTATTAGTGAAATTTGCAATATCAATATCTCCAGTACCGTAAGTATGTGATCCTCCAGAACCAGGGATATCATATGTTTTTTCTAAATTAGTATCATAATCTGTTCCATCTGAATATATTCTAATTTGTGCACTTTCATTATTATTATCTAAAAAATATTTTCTTAACCATATATTGAAATCAGAATATTCATTTAAATCTAAAGAGGGGGTAAATAAACCAACTTCATATGTAACATTATATTGAGCAGGATCAGCTTCTGCATAATATATCCCTGTAGGATCGGGTTCAGATGGTGGAATGGAAGGTATTTCGTCAAAATCTCCACCCGGAGCACCATCAAAAGGATCGCCCCAAATCTTATCCTTATCCTCATTAAATGATCCATCGAGACATGCATAATACATATCAGAAGGTAATGATCCCTCATGTATCTTATCATTATGTTCATACTTATACCATAGATTTCTTGCAGGAACAATTTCATCTCCATCATCAGTGCTGTTATCACCACCTAACAAAAAATATTCAGCATTCCAGAAGGAGGGGGATGCAGCATGTTTTATAAAATTCCTAATACGGCATTGCGTATCATTAAAAATCTTATAATCTCCATCACCCCAAAAACTTGTGTTATAGTAAGCAGGATCAGATAATATTTTTTCGATGGTAACAATCTTTGTTTTGATACCAGTACTATTTTTGTAATCTGCTAAATCTTCAAATGTTTTCCAGTTTGAACTTCGAACTCCCTTTTCACGTGATGCATTAACAAATTCTTTCTTTGTTATGATGACAAAGTCAAATTTAACACCAGAACTTATTATCGTTGAATTGGCAGGTGGATCGGGCATAGTAGTATATGTATAATTCATGCTATAATCATCGACTAAGTCTTTCATTAAATCTTCATCTCTTTCAAGTCTTCTAAAAAATCGGTTGACTAAACCTGTATTGTTGGTTTTTATTGTTAATGTCATATTTTCATAATAATAGATTTCACCTGTATCATTAATATAGTGAACAGGATAAAGATGACATACAAGAATTGAATAACCTCGAAAAGAGTCTGTACCAAGATTTTTAAATAATCCATATGGGTAAGGTTTGCTTGTATCAAAATTTGTAACATTTGATTGATTATTAGATATGCCTTCAAGTGTTACATTATATCCATATCCCATTGATGTATTTCCACTATATGTAACATTTATTGTTTCTAAAATTCCTTTTTGAGGAAGTAGAACAAATACTGATTTCACAGGTAGTCTGGGTAATCCTATGTCACCAATAATACACGTCTCATTCATTGTTACATTGTGGTAGGTAGTGTTGGAAAAATTCCAATTCGTTATATTTGGTTCTGTGAATGAAAAATTGAGTACAATTTCATTTGAACTATCTCCTGCTACTCCTACCACTGATGAAGAAAATAGAGCTACGAACGTTAAAACACTTATGAAAATAACCACTTCTATACCAATATTTTTAAAATAAAAATTTCTATTATTCATTTTTTATCTTTCCCCCTTTTCTATTCCAAATTCTTTAACTAATTATAACCTTTTCTAAAATATTCAGACTTAAATGAAATTAATACACACATTAAAAATCGTTATTTACAACAGCTATATTAGAAAAATTTATATAGATAAATAGTAATTAATTTTAGGGAGTGAAAGTGAATAGACATCAATATTTAATAATTATTACGATATTTGCTTTGTTTATTGGATTAAGCATTGTACCATCATCGGGAATTATTATCGTGAACAAACCTTCTACAATAAATAACAATGGAGAGGTATTATATGTTGGGGGAGTTGAACCTGGAAATTATAGCACTATTCAAGATGCAATAGATAGCGCAAATCCTGGCGATACTATTTTTGTTTACAAAGATTCATCACCATATTATGAAAATGTTAAGATTAATAAAATGATTAAACTTATTGGAGAAAGTAGAAATACTACGATTATTAATGGAAGAAATAAAGGAAATACCATTTCTATATTCTATAATGCAAATAATGTTGTTATTTCCGGTTTTACAATTACAGAAGGTGGTGATGGTATTTTTGTATATAGTGATAATAATACTATTCAAGGAAATAAAATAGTATTTAATTATCATGGAATCGAAATTGATTATGATGCAGATTACAATATCATAACCAATAATATAATATTACACAATAGAGCAGCTGGAATTTTTGATGGTGGTAGGGATTCAGGTAGCACAATAACATGGAATGTCATCGGAAGCAATGGGAAAGAATTTCCCTGGTGGAGTGGTTTATATAAACATTATTCAGGTGGATATTATCATCATAATGATTTTCATTTTAATGGGGGGACAAACGCATTTACAGAACATTCTTATTGGGGCATTTGGGATGATGACTCTGAAGGTAATTATTGGGATGATTGGGAGTATAATCCAGGATATCCAAATAAATATGTTATAGAGGGTACAGTTGAGGACCAAATAGATAAATTCCCTAATATAGTACCATTTGTGAATTATCCAATTGTTAGTATTTATTCCTCTTATTATGCAGAAGTCAATAAATTGATATATTTTTTACCAACTTTAAATGTTGATCCTTCATCTGTTTCCTGGTTTTGGGAATTTGGAGATGGAGAAATATCCTATGAAATTGAACCATCATATTCATATTCTAAACCAGGTAAATACAAAATCAATGTAACTATTACTGACAATCAAGGAAATAGTGATACAGATAAAAGTATAGCCTATATTGGAGTTCCTCCTGATACTCCAAGTATCACTGGTCCACCAAAATGCAAACGAGGAAGGAGTTATAATTATACAATCGTTGCAAATGATTCAGATGGTGGGAATCTTTATTATTATATTGATTGGGATCTAGGTTATCAGATTTGGATTGGCCCTTATCCTGCTGGTGAAGAGGTAACTATAAGTCATTGTTGGAATTATAGCTATGTTTATACTATTAGTGTTAAGGCAATTGATGAGGCTGATTTTGAGAGCGATTGGGCATATTTAACAGTTCATGTTCCAAGAAACAGAGTTTCATATAATTCTGTTTTCCTACGGTTTTTTGATGTTTTTCTACTATTGGAAAAATTCCTTTCTATTTTTTAATAGACTTCAAGATTGAAAGCAATTTATAATAAAACGATATTAAAAAATCTCGTTGTTTATAATTTTTTATTCTTAAATATACCAACATTATACAATTTATTTGACTTTGGAATAGAGCCTCTCCCCATTTTCCCCGATTCTGTAGTCCCAGATATTGCCTTCCGGATCCTTGAAGACACCGAAACCAATATGAACCAGGGTTGTGCCGAATTCCTTCTGTAGCTCCGGGACCGTGTATTCGTTTTCCTTTTTCGATTCCAATTTAGCTTTTTTGCTCAACTCGTCTCTTTCCTCAATTATTTTGAGATAGTCCACCTTCTTCCCAAGCTCGGCATGTCTTCCTATATCACAAATCCATATCTGTGAATCCAAGAATCTTTCCAAATCATCCTTTGACCCTTGATAAAAGTATTTTGCTCCACATTTACATTCAAGAACGTATTCTTTATCCTCCAAAAAATTGTTGGGGCTTATCATATGCATAAGATGGTGAAGTCGGCCACCCTGCTTCTTTGTGGGCCTTGTACCCTTAAAAAGAATGGGAGGCTAATAACTCACCATAGTGGGCTAACCCATACCTCTGACGTATAGGTCTGTACCCGGATAGAAGAGTGTCGTCATAACGACCTCACCATCAGCAAAACATTAAAAAGAGAGGTTATTAATAAAGGTAATGTAACAAGGGCAACATGATTACGGGGTCGTGTAAAAGAAAAAAGAGGTTTTTTTCCATGACTGAATTATCATAGAAGAAAAAAGAAAGGATTTTATTGAGTCCGTGGAAAATATCGCTAAGATTCTCATCGATTTTTTCGTTGAGATAATCGTTGAAAATAGCGGAGAAAAGGATCCTATTATAACCCCTAGATCACACCCGCATGTTACGAATGTATCATTTAATAAATTATATTGCAACATTAAATTTATAATTAGTATTTGTATAGTTTAGGATAAGCACAGTTCTTTTCTCAAGAGTTTTACAAGCTCTTCAAAAATGTTTTTACCCTGCAATCCCCATGTTGCAAACATGGAAGCAATATACTGATAATTCTCAGAACCTTCTATTGACCTAAAAGTTCCAATGATCTTCCTCATTATCACATGCTCTCTGATCGCTTGCTCTCCAAGATTATTCGTCGGTTGCATACCTGGATACAACAGACAAGTATACCAACAACCCAACCCATTCTTCAGATATGTTACCAGTGATCGTGTATTAAGAGAACTATCATATTGTTCCACGATTTCTAAAAGCTCCTTATCCCATATATTTTTTTGACGTTTCCGCTCACTCATTGGTGGATCCTTACCAAGAAACTCTTTCAATAGCCGATATCGTTTATGCATCTCCTTAGATAATGCTTCACCTTTCTCTGAAACATTCCTATTGCTATCTACTTCTCGTAGGAGATGCGCCCAACATCGTTGAACCACCTTCAAATTCTTATATGCTCTCCATCCATCAGTCACATCAGCACCAGTATAATCTTCACCAAGTATTTCTTCTAATACTTTTTTTCCTCGGGAATCACGGATGACAACAAACGATTCATCCATATCTGTTCTGAAACTCCAAAGCCACCAGTTTTTCCCATTAACCGACACACCTGTCTCATCGGTATGTCTCCATCGTGCCTGGCGAACACGGTGCAACAGCCGATAGTATTCATTTTTACAAGCATCACAAACACGAAAAAGGACATCATTAATGCCTTTCACACTGATATCAAAATCACATAGATGCCGTAAGAAACCCTGAACCCTCCGAATGACACCTCGAAGATGAAACTTTAACATAGTTATATAGGTGAGAAGGTTAACACCAAACACACCTTTACTTGGGTAATCCTTATGACTGGTGGTAAACCTTGAACCACAATGCGGACATTCATATGTATGAAACTCGTATTGGGTGACCTTAATCTTCCTTGGTGTTGGTAACTCCTCAATGAGAGCAGTTTCAACTTCTTTAGACTCCCCAGGATTACGGCCACAAAAGGGGCATTCATCAGCAGTCACAGAAATCACTTCATCAGGCTTTGGTACCTTACGAGTAGCACCCCGATGACCTTTTGGAGCACCACGTTTACTATGAGGAATATTATCTCCTTTGAATCCACCTTTAAATCTCTGTTGAGAAGATGGTGTATGAGGATTCTCATACATACGTAGTCTTTTTTCAAGAAGTGTGATTTTCTTTTTTAGTTCTTGATTCTCTTGCTGCAAGCGTTTGATAATCTGTATAGCTTCTTCAGGCCACTTCTGCATCCCATCCATCCAACATGGAGAATAAAGGAACTATTTGATTGATTTTTCGGTTTATATAAAAGAAATCTGGTCAGCTAAACAAATACATTTATATTAATTATTTTTATAAAAATTATATAAAAGGAATTAAAAAAAGGTACAATTAAATGACAACAATAATACATTCAGAATTCCTAACATAGCTTGAAATGGATAAGTAAGTAATTGAAATATAACAAACAATATTGGAATAGATATAAAGACTATAAATAATACGGAAAATAAAGCCTCCCCTAAACAGGCTACAAAAGTAATTACATATAAAACAGTACAAATAATGGGATTAAATCCAAAGGGTAAGTCTGAATAGGTTTCATCATTCAATTCTTCAAGTATTGTAATCCTTTCGGATAGTTCTTCATTGTTCATAATGATATTATTAAGCTCATTCAAAACCCTAATATCAGTAAATTCTATTGAATCTATTATTTCTAATGTATTATCTTCACCAAAGATGTCAATAATCTCAATGCCTCTATCATAGCATGTATTAAGATACTCAAGTGATAAAGATGGTTTATTTGAAAGCAAATTAAATAGCAGTTTTGGATTCTTGAAAAATATCTTATAAAGAATACCCTTATCAATATCAACCTTTAACAAATCATTTTTATGTTGCTCTAACAACTCTTTAACATTAGGATTATTAGCAATATCAATAATAGTCTGAAACAGGTAATCTTTAGGTTCAACATCTACTTCTGGTTGAATTGTTGCTAAACTTGGATGAAAAGCAACACCAATGAATAAAATTATAATACCAGCTACCAGAGATTTTCTGGTTATTCTATATATCATATTATATCAATTCCTATCTAAAACTATTATTTGATTAAAGGACATCCACAATTAGGATTTGACCTCTTTACTAAATCTCTTAAAGTAGATATGGAACTAAATGGTAAATCAGGCACACATTCATCGCCCCAGATCATAATTAATACAAATGTATAAAGTGTTATTACCTTCCCTATAAAAGTTTGGCCTAATCCAATACTTTGTAAAAATAGAACAAATGCAAAACTAGGTATTACAAGAGCTGTTAAAAAAATACATAACAATATTTGACCAAATAAACCCAAAGTATTGAGTATTAAATTACAATAAATTTTTACAACTGGATTATGTCCATATTTCTGTAATATCTCATCAATCACAACACGAATTTGATTAACCAAATTATCAATATCTTGTTTTTCTGACAGGTTATTACTAACTTTATTCTCCTGTGCAATAGTTGTGAAAGGTGTAACAAGCATAAGACCTGCACACAAAAGTGTGATAAAGGTTTCTTTCTTCAAATTCTTATTCCTCCCAATAATTAAATTATAATTTAGTTATTTAAATGTTATTAAAAACTTCCAATAAATAAAAAATTTGGTATATTAGACTCAAAATGACAATCCCAATAAACATAACATTAACAAGTTTATTGTATCAATGGTTTTAAGAGCAATTCTCAATGATGGAAATATTGCTATCTTTTTATATAAAATTGTAATGGTCAATGTGAGGAGTTACATATTTCGACAACAAAAAAATACAACAGTGCATCTGATTTGGGAATGAATAGGACCCTCTGGTAAATATGATAACTAGTCAAGGTGTCACCTATCTGCTTGACCACGACACTATTTATATAAAATTAAAAGTATAACACCAATAAGTTCCATAATTCAATAAATTTACATATCCTTCTAATTAGTCTTTATCTAGTAAGATAGAACAAATATCTATCATTTCCTACCTTTAAAAGCCTTGTATATAAAATAAGCAAGTCCACCGTATAATACGATAGAACCAAAAATAAGCATAGCTATTGCAGATAGCGATAAGCTCATATTTGTTCATCCTCCTTTATTCCCTTTATTTTCATCAAGACAAATGAAAATATTGTTATAATTAAAAGTGGTGAAATTCCCATTAATACTATTAGCCATGCTGGATAGTCTGGATAGGGATTGTTTATCACATTATTTACTATGGCTGCTACTAGTAATATTGCAAGAATTATTGGTATCACGATTTTTATCAATATATCCCACCACTTACCAAGTAATATATCAGAGGTCTGATTTGCATGTTCTCGCAAGCTTTTTATTTTAAATAACCAACCAAAAATCAAGCACTCAAGTAGCCCAATTGTAACAAGACCAAAGTTTGCTATAAAATGATCAAGTATCTCAAGTAGATATAAACCTCCACCTGTAGCAAAAATCAAGCTTAAGAAAAAGCCTAGGGTGCACATGATTGCAGTAGCCTTTGCCTTCGTAATCTTCCATTTATAATTTGCACTTGCAGCAATTGGTTCTATCATTGAAAACGCTGAATCAATTCCAAAGGTAAGAAGAGCTATAAAGAAAATTGAACCAAAGAACGCTGCTGCAAACGGAAGAAGAGCTATTGCAGTTGGATAAGTTATAAATGTAAGATTTGGTCCTGCAATTTGAGTACCAAGTTCACCAATTCCAATCCCCTGGGTCATTGCAAGATAGCCCACAACACTAAATACTGCAAAACCTGCAAGAAACGAGGTACCTGCATCGGCAAGAGCAACAATAAATGCATTGTTTGTAAGGTCAGATTTTTTCTTTAGAAAACTTGCATAGGTAATCATTATACCTTGTGCAAGGCTAAATGAAAAAAACACCTGGGCATATGCTGCAAGCCAAACGTTTACATCTCCAAGCGCTGAAAAATCAGGCGTGAGATAGTAACTTATTCCTTCCATTGCGCCAGGTAGAGTAAGACCTCTTATAGTTAGAATTATCAATAGTATTGTTGGTATTGGAACAGTTAAGGCAACAACCTTTCCAATTCTCCCTACGCCCTTGTATAGTATGAAAAAAATACTAAACCATACCGCAATAAGGCCAAGTAAGACAGGTAAACTGATTCCACCAATAATAAGAGGACTTCCGGTATCACCAAGAAAACTTGAGAAGAAGCTTTCAGCTTGCATTCCCCATCTTAGATCAATTGAGTAAATCATATAGGAAAAGCACCATGCCATAATTACAACGTAATAGATTGCTACAATGAAGGGAATAAGAGCTGCAAGCCAGCCAGCCCACTCATATTTTACACCTACTTTTTTAAATGCTTTTGGAGGTGTTCCGCGAGCCCAGTGCCCAACGGAAAACTCAAGAATTAGAAGTGGAATTCCTGCAGTAAAAATTGCTACAAAAAATGGTATTAGAAATGCCCCGCCCCCGTTATCATAACAGACATATGGAAATCTCCACACATTTCCAAGTCCTACAGCAGAACCAACTGCTGCCATTATAAATGCAAACCGTGAATTCCAGAATTCTTGTTTAGCCATGTATTAGTTCTCCAATCACATCATATGTTTTTTCGTTAATTTTACTATAATTCCTGTTGATATTATAAATAGTAATACAAATATAATAAATATCTTAAATAAATTGTCAAAAGAACTCTTTGATATTTTTTTTGGACTTTCAGATGTTTGTGCATCTAAGGCATATATTGTACCTTTTGCACTAATATAAACAGCTCCATCTTCCACATATGGGTCAGATAGTATTGGTGTTGTTAAATAGTTAAAAGCATCATCCTTAATGAAATACCCCGGTGTAAAACTCCATTCTAGGTTTCCGTTTGTTTTTTTAAGT
>Ga0209635_10003106_pt1 | contig 12905 bp, 20 predicted proteins | sample DeeMarSWOR230_32_FD_187463 | JGI IMG/M metagenome (GOLD analysis project Ga0209635, IMG submission 187463) | Marine sediment microbial communities from White Oak River estuary, North Carolina - WOR-2-30_32 (SPAdes) (version 2) | ecosystem: Environmental > Aquatic > Marine > Intertidal zone >...
GCTAAAACGCGCAAAACTCGATGCATCGTGAAAGCATGGTCAATCCTGTCAAAATCCAGTCAAACCCCAAAATTCAGGAATTAGCAGAAAAACAATTGACAACCTAGAAAGTAAGGGCGTAACAATGCGGCGTTTTGAGGCTCTCTGATTCCGGAATCGATTCTGCTCATTTTGGGTTTCTTTTTAGAATCGGCTCAGAACTGAAGGGCGCGCACGATGAAATATACATAAGGAGGGTTTTACAACTTCACACTATTAGCCTATGGTACAACCACCCGCACCTTGCGGATTGACGCTGACTGGGGAACAACATACCTTAAGCTAGGCACTCATTCTTATGGCTATGGAGATAATGTGCGAGTTGATGCCATCGAAGGTTCTTATGTGTTCCTACATTGGATTCTCGATGACCAAATAGTAAGCTATGAAAATTACTGCATCGTTCTAATGGACGATGACCATTGCTTTTTCGCCCACTTTAGAAGACCTGGGTGTGGTGGCTGTCCAACACTGTTCGTGTGGAACGGCACAGTCTACAGTGACTTCGGAGTCATCGACATCCACAAACTTCGAAGGATGCGACTTAATTGAAGAAGTTCCTCTGCCAACAAAGAGTGTAGACATCAGCAGCTACAAAGCCAAGATCCGTTTGAGAGAAGGGTGGGAAGGACTAAACTATTCCCACAGCGCAGTTGACCAAGTCAAACTCCACGCGATTGTCAACGACAACCCCTATTTGTGCCCTCTAATTGGCGCCAGTCACAACGAACTCGGAAACGTCCTGCTAAAACTCCTATTCAGCTACGACTAGAAAATCTACATATACCTCCTTCAAATAATTGAGGTAAAAATCCTCGTCCCCTACCAAAACACAGAAAAATTCATCTTCACCATCGAAGGCCACAACCTCTACAAACTATAACACCCACCAACTCCTCCACAATCATATTTGGATCCAAATAGGAAGGTCTATCTACCGCGCGGAGAACGCAAAACCACACAGAAGGCATCAAACATGCCCAAACCAAACATCAAACAAATCCTAACAAAACACAAAAACATAGCCATAATCGGACTCTCCAAAAACCCCACAAAAACCAGCCACCAAGTCGCCCAATACCTACAAAAACAAAACTACAACATCACACCCATAAATCCCACAACCAACAAAATCCTAGGACAAAAAACATACAAAACTCTCCTAGACATACCACCCAACATCCAAAAAACCATAGACATCATCGACATCTTCAGACCTTCACAAGACATACCCCCAATAGTAGACCAAGCAATCCAACTAAAACAACAACACCAAAAACCCTACATAATCTGGATGCAACTCGGAATAACAAACCAACAAGCAGCAGAAAAAGCTCAAAAGGCAGGACTAACAGTAATAATGAACAAATGTATCATGATGGAGCATGGTCGCTTGTTCGGAAAAAAAGAAGACCCAGAACTAGAAAAAATCAAAGCCAAAAAAATACAAAAAATGATAAAAGCATCAAAAGGCGAAAAAATCGCCACCCCAATCACCATAACAGACACCAACTTCAACGAAACCACCAAAAAACACCCACTAATAGTCATAGACTGCTGGGCACCATGGTGCGGCCCCTGCCAAATGGTCGCACCCATCATAGAAGAACTAGCCAAAGAACACGCAGGCAAAATAATCTTCGGCAAACTCAACGTAGACGAAAACCCTGAAACCGCCACAAAATACAACATAATGGGAATACCAACTCTACTCATCATTAAAAACGGAACAGAAGCCGACCGCATAGTCGGAGCAGCCCCAAAACTACTAATCGAAAACAAACTGAAAAAATACATTTAGGTGAAAAAACCGTGGACACCTCAGAAAAAAGAATAATCAGCTCCCTCATCCTACTTACAAGTCTAACCTTCCTCTCAATAGCACTATACACAAACCAACTAGCAGAAATCGCAGAACTCATAAAACGCATCTTCGAACCCGCAATAGCCGGCTTACCATAAACACTATTCTTAACATCCCCAAAGAGGGAAGGAAATGCCAATAATCCAAAAAAAAGGAGAAAGAGAAGGAATCTTAGAAGCCGCAAAACTAATGCTAGTTTCAGCAAGAACCGCACCCAAATCAGCAGGAATCGACGACATAGTGATGGCATTAGTCTATGGCAAAGAAAAAGACGAAATAGCTATCGAAATGGAAAAAATTGCAAACGAGAGAAACAGCAAAAAGTTCAACCGAGACAGCAAAAACCTACGAGATTCTGAAGCAGTACTACTAATCGGTGTAAAGGGACCAAAATCATTCGGCCTCAACTGTGGCGCATGCGGCTACACGACATGCAAAGCCTTCGACAAAGCTGGAAAAAGACAAGGCCAAGACTTCGCAGGACCTATATGTCTCTTCAAAGCCTTAGACATGGGCATCGCTTTAGGCTCAGCAGCAAAAACAGCAAGCCTCCTAAATGTAGACAACCGAATAATGTATCGAATTGGAACCGCAGCAAAAAAACTAGAAATACTGCCGGAAGCCCAAATCATCATGGGAATACCTATCTCTGCTAGTGGTAAAAGTATCTACTTCGACCGCCCCACATAGAAAAAATTCAACAACTTCAACTTTCTAAAACAAACTATCCGGGGCATTAGAGCGATTTTCCGCTTTTTCGTACATTTTCTCTAACGTCCAGTGAATACTTGATTTTAGTTCGCGTAGTCTATCTGCTGTAACGTTTTCAATCGCGATCTCCCGAATGGTATCGCCGTCTAAAATTAGTTTGTAAGAAAAATTTTTGTTGGAAACCGTTTCACTCTTATTTGCACCTTCATTGTCTTTTTCCTGCATTTTGTTTAAGACGCGATCGATTAAAAATTGTTGAAAAGGAGGGGTTTTGACATTGAACGTTTTGTCCTCAGCAATTGTTACACGCATGGAATCTTGGCTTATATATAGATTAGCTAGAAGATCCCCTGTTACGGCTTTGAGGGGAACAACTGTTTCGTATTCCATAACTGGTGGTAGAGTTGTTGTTTTAGCAGTTTTAGATTTTGCGAGTTCGGCTCTTTTGAATCCTTTTTTTAATAAGGTTTTGTTGACGTATTCTGATAGAATTTTTAGATTTTCTAGGTGTGTTTCTGTGTCTGTTATCTGTTTTTCGAGTTGTGTTTTGAATTTGGCAAGTTTTTTTAGTTTTTCGGTTTCGTTTATTTCGTTGTTTATCATTGGCTTTCCCAGAGCAGAATTATTAATTATGTCCCTTAAGAAAGCTTGTGTGCTTTTTCTCTGCGTAGTAGATAGGCCTTCCTATTAGGAGCCTATTAGGGGTTGGGTGTTGGGAATGTTTTTATTTTCTTTGCTGGTGTATTGTTTGGTTGGGCGGCGGTCGCCAAGCCAGGTCAAAAGGTATGTTTTGACTAGAGGCGAAGGACTCAAGATCCTTTCCCGTAGGGGTTCGCCGGTTCGAATCCGGCCCGCCGCACCAATGATTTTTAGCATCTTTCCATAAAACCCTTAAGACCGATTGAGCCGTTAGAAATATAGAAGAGGAAGGGTTGTCTAAGAGAACAGTTTTCGGAATAATATTAGCATTCACGCTTGTTGGATTCGCATCTCTTACATCTAGTCTTCAACAGGTCAAAGCTGCCACCATCGTCGTTCCAGATAATTACTCCACAATACAAGAAGCAGTAAATGCAGCCAATAATGGAGACAAAATATCTATTAGAAATGGAACATATCATGAAAAAGTAACCATAAACAAAGCATTAACTCTTACTGGAGAAACCAAAGACAACACAGTTATTGAGCAATTGAACGTTTCCTGCATTGGCGACGTGCATCTAACTAACATGTGTCGATCAGCTAGAAATAAGAAACTCAACAAGCATCTGGGCAACAGGATGCCACTTTCAAAAAGCCAATATTTGCTCTAACGCCAAACTTTTGATATCTGTAAGCGAAGCATGGGAAGTACATACCTACGACAAAGGAGAGATTTTAGGTTTCTGCGATTTACCTCTCTTTGGAATAGTAACGTTTGCCTTTCCCTTTGTTCTTTACATACTTCTCATTTTGGCAATTGCTGTTGCCACCGCTGGTTTAGTGCTATTGTATATCCTTCGAAGGAAAAGGTAACACACTAGTCACGGCGAATCTGCGCCCTCAAAGCAAGAAGTATAGGTACCCCCAGAACCGTCGTTATAGCTGTAATTATCAGCCGCTCTACAGCCGCAACAGGAATAATACCCAAAAAAAGTGCAGCATCAAGCGGAACCTCAATAAATCCCAACTCAGCAGCAACAAAAAACGCCAAAGTTCCATACATCTGAGCAACCATGGTAGCCACAAAACCACACAAAGCAACACAAACCGTCAACTCCAATCCCTCGCCACGTTGAATAAAATATGCCAACCAGCCCCTAAAAATCAAAACCACCGCAAGAGCCACCCAATGCAAAAGAGGAAAAACCCAAACCAACTGTCCAACCCACGTCGCATACCACGCAAAAATCAACCCACCCAAAACCAAAGCCCCAATAACCCAACTCTTCAAAGGTCCAACTCTTTGCCTACTAAGACAACCAGCCACAAACGCACACAAAGCCATAGCAGGCAATGTCAACCAAGTAAAAGGACTAGCCCCAAACAAAACACGACTCGCAACACCCCCAAAAAAAGCAGCAGAACCACCAAGCCAAGGACCCAGCAAAAAACCAAAAACCGGAACAACACACGACACAACCCCAATATTAGCCCCCTCAATCCCAATAACAGGAAAACCAGGCAACCTACTCAAAACCACATACAAAGCTGCCATACTAGCCATCAAAGCAATGTCTCGCGTCGCCAACCTCAAACGAAACACTCCAAAACTTTGCAGTTAAGAATTTGTGTTTATATGACCTTTTTTAAAAATCACACTAGGCAAAGGCTTCAACTATAGAAAAAGACCGAGTTAGAATTTCATCGACTCTTCAACAATACCCTCTTTCGTGATAATCAAAAAGTCAATCCCATTACCACTCATAGCGTCTCTACTTATCGCCGACTTCATAGCATGCATCACCATCTCCTTAGCCTCCTCCAAACTCATATCCTCCCGAAACTCTTCCTCCAAAACACCCACCGCAATCTCCGCACCCGTACCCACAACCGCATACTTATCAGGCAACACCGAACCCAAAACATCCAAAACATAAATCGAAGCACCCTCCTCATCCACACCACCAATAATCGTCTGCGTAATCAACGGAAACAACCGCCTACCAAAAAGAAGATTCGACATAACCTTCGCCGCCGACCTCACCGAAATCTTCCTACTAACATCCAACTCGAACAAATTCGCATAAGCCTCCACCTCTCGAATAAGAATCTGCATGTCAGAAACAAGCCCCGCACAAGCAGCACCAATATGATCAGCTATCTTGAAAACCTTCTTCCCAACCTTACTCGCAACAAAATAGCCATAAGTCACCCGCTTCTCAGAAGCAAGCAAAACACCACCAGAAAAAACAACACCAATCGTTGTTGCACCAGGCATCAAATAGTAGGGATACTGCTGATTCTGCTCAACCAAACCATTATCCTCCATGAATATTCGCTGATTATACCCCAACCTCTCATTTAAACTTAATCATAAAACCCTACAACTGCTCCAAGTTCTACGCGCGCGCACTAAAGAAAAAGCTATTCCTTCCCAGCCATCGCCAACACATGCTTAGCCAAAGTTGCAAACGTAATGCGCGCACGCATTCCAAACTTTCATAAAAATCTTAAATGTAAGTTTGCCAGTTAGATGCTGGTAAGCTTCGTAACACGAACATTACTTAAGGTTATAATGCTTAAGATGTTGGGTGTTGATCTTGAAATTCGTCATTAAAACTGAAAACTTGACGAAAAAATACGATGACCTAGTAGCAGTCAACAAACTGGATCTTGAAGTTGAAACTAAAACTGTGCATGGTTTCCTTGGTCCAAATGGCGCAGGCAAAACCACCACCATAAAGATGCTGGTAGGTTTATTGAAGCCAGATGAGGGCACAATCAGAGTTCTCGACAGAGACGCTGTTGGAGACAAGCCTGAAATGCGATTACATCTTGGGTACATGGCTGAACTGCCCAAATTTCCCAAACACTTGACCGGATGGGAACTTTTAGATATTTATGGAAAAATGTTTGGAATGACGAAACAGCAGAGACAAGAACAGTTACCCAGACTTTTTGAAATAGTGGGGCTTAAAGGAAGGGAAAAAGATGCGTTGGGCAAATACAGTAAAGGCATGCAACAACGACTAGGCATCGCTCAAGCGTTATTAAATGCACCGGAATTGATAATTTTAGACGAGCCTAGCTTAGGTTTAGACCCTGTGGGCATGGTGGAAGTTAGAGAGTTAGTTAAGCATGTTGCGAAAGAGGGCGTGACAGTTTTTCTCTCTTCTCATCTGCTCTTCGAAGTTCAACAAGTCTGTACTCACGCTACGATAATCCACGAAGGAATAGCGTTGACTTCTGACAAGCTGGAGAATATTTCCAAAAAGTTCGCAGGACCTACTAAACTATTGGTTGAAGTTTCAAAACTGAAAAAGAGTATTGTTGAGAGCGTTAAGGCTTTGCCTTTTGTTTCTTGGGTTGCAGAGAAAGACAACATTCTTACGATCAAAATGAAGACAAGTGATGATGTTAGATCTCAAGTATCTCAGGTGATTACTAAGGCTGGGGGCGTGATAGTTTCTATGAAGGTTGAGGGTCAAAGTCTAGAGGATGTCTTTGTTAAACTTGTTAAGAATAAGGAAGGCAATCGAAAATGACCAAAGAAGAAACTGTAAAACATTTGTGGTGGAACGCTTTTCTAGCTATGACAAGGTATGAACTTCTCTGGAATATACGTAAGAAAAAGTTCTTAGGTATACTTGTTGTAGCTTTTGTCCTTGCAACACTTAGCTTATTTCTTCCAGTGATTTTGAGTAATGTGATGAATGAACCTCTTGAAGCCGACCCAAACTATGTTATAGAAACTGGTGCAGGGATCGGTGGGTTCGGGTTTTTACTTTTTGCAATAGTCACTGCAATGAATAGCATTTCAGGCGAGTTTGAAAGCGGCTCTATTGTTCCACTACTTACAAAACCTATCTCGCGCACAATAGTTTTCTTAGGAAAAGTATTTGCGGGTTTCTTAACTTTGCTTGTCACCTATGTCGTGCTTATTATCTACATGGCAGTTGGGGGAACAATAATTTATGGGGTTCAAAACAACCTTCATTTACTTCCGTTGACCCTGCTTGGAAGCCTAATCAGCACTTTTGTATGGATAGCGATAGTGTTGGCTTTAGGCGCTCTTTCAAAAAGCTCGATGATTGCCGCTTTAGGCACATTTGGCACATGGATGGGCGCAAACATAGTCACAGGTATAGTTTCAGTTGTGGCAGAGCAAGCTTGGATACTAAGTTATGTGGCAGGCAGCGGAGCTACTGGATTTGCTAGTGCCATAGGCTCACAAATTCCAGGTGCTGCTTTCATTGGGAAAGCTATGTCAACAGGTACCGATGCAATCGCAGCAAACTTGGTTGACTTTGCTCTATATCCATCGACAGAGGTAAATTTCTACAAAGGATTGTTTAGCTCTGAGCTTCTCTACATAGAAACCTTAGAGTTTATCTTGCTAAGATCCATTTCAGTTGCATTAGTCTACATCTGCGTCTTCTCTCTCGTAGCATGGTACGCGTTTAGACGAGCAGAAATAAAAGAGTGACCAAATAACAAAACGAGGAAATACGACAGTTAAGCAAAACATTATTTTGCAACAGCAGACATCCAAGTGAAGATATCAATGATCAAACTATACATTCAAAAAATTGATGAACTATGGTGTGGAGCTGCCATCGAAGAAGCGAAGATTTTCGCAACAGCATTCGCTTCTAATGAAAAAGACGCGTTGAAGTACCTATTGAAAGAGTTACCCTACAACACAATTTTTCAAGTCTCTCAAAAGAATAGCGTCCTTGCAGAAGAAGTATTGAGAATAATAAAGGCAATTTGTGACGGCAAGGATGTTTCTTTCAGTTTCCAATTTGCCATGAACCGCTTATCCAATTATGCTCAAAGAGTGTTGAAACTGACTTCTCTGATTCCTACAGGCTATGTAACAACTTATGGCGCTTTAGCCAAATTCGAGGGCGGAAGCCCACGATCAGTTGGACGAGTTATGGCGACAAACCCCTTCGCACCCTTAATTCCCTGCCACCGAGTTGTAGTCGCAGATATGACATTAGGTGGTTATGGTGGCGGCTTGAAAACAAAGTGGGACATTTTGCAAAAAGAAAACCGAAAATATAGCAGGATTTTTGAGGCTAAAATCAACGATAAAGCGTTAAAGCTATTTCCAGTAGGCAAGCTTAAACCTAGAACATATTAAGTTCATGTGCATTTGAATTTATGGAGGACTTTTAATGACGTCGCGAGGACTCTATGTTGGACGGTTTCAACCCTTCCATCTAGGTCATCTTCACGCCATAAATCATATTCTTTCTGAAGTTGATGAAGTTGTGATAGTGATTGGCAGCGCCCAATACAGTCATCAATTAAATAACCCCTTCACCGCAGGCGAAAGGGTCACCATGGTTCGCAAAGCTTTAGACGAAGCCAAAATACCGCCCTTAAAATACTGGATTATCCCCATCCGAGACATGCACGTTCACATGATGTGGGTTGCAGAAGTTAAGGGCTACACGCCCAAATTCGAAACTATCTATTCGAATGAACCTCTCACATGTCGACTGTTTATGGAAGGCGGGTTCCCCGTTAAATCAATACCCTTCAACAAACGCCATCTCTACTTAGCAACAGAAATAAGAGACAGAATGCTGAAAAACAGAAGCTGGACAGAACTTGTGCCCAAAAGTACCGCTGAGTATATTAGGGAAATTGACGGCGTGAGTAGACTCCAAGACTTAGCTAAAACTGACAAAGTTCAACTATGAACCCGCCGCTGAACTCGAATTAGATCACCACTTTTTGCCTTAAACCTTTCTGCAGCACTTCCCTGATTTACTGAAAATTCTAAGAAATCATGACTACCTACTATTGCAAGAACTTCACCTAAAGAAACATCGCCATAAGCAGAACAAAACTTCAAAACTGTAGCCTCCCTGTCTATATCAATTTTTGCAAAGTCGTTTTCGCGAATAGCTAGCCTGCTCAAAATTTCAGACGAGATGTTTGTAATGATATTGCCAAAACCGTCAACATGCAGTACTTCGCCAGAAGCAACATTATTCTCAAAACATGGTTTCACAAAATTTGGCACTACATAATCTTCAATTTTTTTTCCAAACTCAGATGCAGCACATCCTTTAGCTAGATAGGCAGCAGCAGGCGCAAAAATATCCCTTCCGTGAAAAGTTTTTGAAACCCTTGAAAACATGTATTGCGGGTTTTCAATAACATGCACATGCCGTAGGCCCTCCTTTAAAGCTGCCAACATAATCACCCCATTGTCCGGTCCCACAAAATAGCTACGTTTGGTTTTTACAATTATAGGACGACGTTTAGTTCCAACACCTGGATCTACTACAGCCACATGTGTTGTGCCTTTCGGAAAATATGGTGCTGCGGATGCCAGCACGAAAGCACCCATGCGGATGTTAAATTTGTCAATTTCGTGGCTAATGTCGACAATTTTTGCTTCAGGACATTTACATAGTATGACGGCTTTCATTTCTGCGACATATGGATCTTTCAACCCGAAATCGGAAAGAAGCGTTATTATTGTTTGCTGCATAACATTCATCTACTAAACTACTTCAGTATAGACTATTTAACTTCGCAATAGCCTAAGTTTCTTTGTTGAAGGCGTGTTTTTAGTCAGCATTTATATATTGCCTTTCCATTTTTCTCATGAAAGACTGGAGAAAAAACTCTTGTCAGAAATAACGGATTACTTGAAGGCAAAAATTGCTGAAGTTCGCTTTGCCAGATTAGTTGGAGAAATCATCTGGGCGTTAGGCTCATGTATTTCTATCGTAGGATTGTTCTTTAGAATTCTCTTTGTCATAACCGCAGGTTTTTCGTTGCTGTTTACAGGACTATATCTAAGCGTCCACTATGAACTTCAACGACTAGACTACATGCATTCTTTAGAAAAACTTGCACATCAAGAAAAATAGAAACCAAACATTAGGTGAAAAGGTTTTAATGCGCAAGAACAATTACCAAGGAGAGGAAAAGCCATGTTTCCAGCAACACTTTTTTTAGGCTCATTCGGTCTGATGGGTTTGCTTGCGTTGTTAGTCCTTCTTATATTAGGCATAATTATCATTGTGGTAATTGTGAAAATTCTCTTTTTCATTTTGCCTGCTGCTATCGTAGCCTTGATAGTTTGGCTAATTAGTGGGGGGAACGAGGTGTTGGCAGGCATCGCTTTCATCGCAATCGCTGTTCTTTCCATTTTGAAACGTTAATCATATCCAGATATCATGAAGCACTACAAACCACTAAACGTTGCTATCCTTCATCGCAAATTCAAGAGCTTTTAAGACCTCTTCCTCAGCAACATCCTTTATCAAAATCTTCTTAGTCCTCGAACGGAGACCTGAAATAATTTCCACTCTTCTTCTAAAAATTTTCGAAAGTTCTTTAATTAACTCGCGATTGGCTTTTCCTTCCTCAGGTGGTTGTCTACAAAGTATGGTGAACTCGTCGTTTACTTGTATTGCAAATTTTCTTGATCTGAGTTTCACTTGAACTTCCAATACCACGCCGTCCTTCGTATTCAGCATCTTCATTTTCTCACCGATTTTCCACTAGTGCTTTTCAGTTCTTGCGGTAAAAGTTCTTATTCGCTGCTGGATGATTAAAGTCTTTACGACGAAGTTTGTAAGTCAAAATACACACATTTTCTTATTACAAACCATTTTCGAAATGTGTAGAAGATAGGTGACGTGCTAGATGGCGGTAGTTCGTGAAAGAGTAGCTCCAGCAATACCTCAAAATGCTTCCCCAGAGGCTCGACCTCTTAACGCTCAACAAGTCACTTCAATAGCCTTGGCTTTTCTAAAGTCACTTGGGCATAAAAGAGGAATAAAGCCTAAACATGTTTTCATAGAGAATCAACGGTATGTTGTTGAAGCCGATATTGGAAAGAAAATGCTTGCTAAAGTGCAAATTGACATTGTTACGAGCGAAATAAAAGAGTACGCCATTGAAAAAAAGACTGAAGAAGCACCGGTAAGTTTACCTGTGGAACCAAAGGCAATACTTATCATGTTCGGAGTATCTGTCGCTGTCTCTCTCATTTTTGCAATACTCAATTTACAGACAATTTTGAGCGGTTTGTTCTAGCGGTGTTTTTTAAGTCGCTTTTCTTCTATTTGCTGCACCTTACGAAGTTCTGACATATGCCAACTTCTGCCCATCCCATAGTGAATGCTAAGACCCATTCCTAAAAAGAAAAATGTTAGACCTATGATTGCGAAGGACAAGCCTAGCAAGCTGTAGAGGTCGGTTGAGAATTGGAATGGAATGAAAAGAAACCAGCTTGGCTCTTCTACTTTAAGAACTGTTTCTAAGACTCCGCCTACAAGAAATATGGAGCCTATTACAATCATTAAGTAACTGATGGTTTCGTTGTGTCTTGACTCCTCTGCCTTTTCATGCAGATAGTCTCTTATTCCTAGACCCATTTGTGTCCCACAAAAAAATTTAAAGAAAACGATTATGTAAGAATTATGTAGAAAAACGAACACCAACCATAGCGGTTGAGACCCAAAACCTTCAAACGTTTAGTGGCCTTATATTTTATAATTAGTTGAATGTGATGCGCCTTGACGTGTTTCCTCTATTTTGTCAATGCTGAAAAATAAGGGGGGTGTTAGATTGAAGGTGGTGGCGGTAATGGTTGTTCTATTGGCGGTTTGGGTGATTTTTTTGAATTCTTTCTCTTTAGAATGCCAACAGTCACGACAATTACTAGACCTGCTAATGCCGCGATTACCAAAAGGCCTCCAAGACTAGATCCTGTTGCACCTGCAGTGGTTGGAGCAAAGTAAACAGTGTACAGGGGGTCATGTTCTATTCTGTAGCCACTGTAGTTTGCATAGGAGATTAAGTAGAGGTAGTCTGCCCGCGTCATGTTGGTTATGGTTTCTTTTGCTCTTTGATAAAGCTGGGGATGCATATTCGCCACAATAAGAGGCAAATATTTTGCAAAATTTCTGTGAAAATTAAATAGGTTATGGTTTCTCGCATAGCCATCAATTTGAGTGGTTCTAGTGACAGCATCATAAGCATGCGGCGTATTTTCTGTGGGGTCTTCTGTATAGTTGAAGAGGTTGTAGGTTTCTTTCACGCCGAATGCAGCGTCAAAGATTTTCTCGCCATCATCGGCGTAAGTTGAAATGGTTGAATTGCCAACGAGGACTTCGTTGTTTGTTACGTTTTGTCCACCAGTAGAGGTGCAGTAAGTGCTTCTATCCAGCATTACGGATGTTTGAAAGTCAACGATGCTCATTTTGACGTGGTTTTTATGAAGGAACTCATAAATGGTTTCGGTAGATATTTTTGCACCAAGCCAATAGCAGCCAGTGCTGTTATAATGATTGTAGAAAGGCACTATGAACCATCCTCCGAAAATCCAAAGGTCACGCATACGACCTATAACATGGTCTTGGCTTATGGTTGCTTTGTGTGTGTCTGGGTCTATTGTAAGAGTATAGTTAAAGGTTAGCTCTTCATAAGTTGCCAGTCCCCAAGGTCTGCTTGTATCAGTATCATCTTTATCTGTAATGTATGTTGTTATCCAAAGAGCCGTTAGGTTTGTGTATTTCATGCCCCACTTCCAAGTTAATCCATCCTCAGAAGAGGTCAACGGGAAAACCTCCGATTTACTGTTAAATACTGGAAAATCGGCATTTGGAAA